>Ga0315900_10001163_pt1 | contig 42366 bp, 33 predicted proteins | sample LakEriMetagenome_FD_203521 | JGI IMG/M metagenome (GOLD analysis project Ga0315900, IMG submission 203521) | Freshwater fungal communities from buoy surface, Lake Erie, Ohio, United States - Buoy 12 MA114 | ecosystem: Environmental > Aquatic > Freshwater > Lake > Lake biofilm | place: USA: Lake... | reverse complement strand
TCCGGACTCCACCGCTTATTCTTAGAGAAAAGCGTGATAAAACGCCTTCGCTTCTGGCGGGGGCTTTTTTTTATAAAAATTAAATTATGTCAAAACATACCAGCCTGCCTTTCCATTTCTACGTGAATGTGGACAACAAGTTCCTTGGCCCCAATATGCCAGAGGGTGTCACAAAGGCCATCTGGCACGGGATATATTGCCGGGAGTATCAAACGCTCTCCTGCCATGTCTTTCTGGAATCTGGGGCGCATTGGAGTGGGTTGCCGCTTCACGCAATCTCCACCACCACCGACTTTAGTCTGGAGCCGGAGAAGCTGATGCCTTGGTGCGGAATGGGAGAGGAGATCGAAGCTGTCCATATGCCGTTTCTGGAGGGATTGGAAACCAATGCCAATGGGCGGCACACCGGCATCATCATCGACTGGGCTGATGGATACTCCCGCTATCCTGCCGAACACAAGCCTCTGTCATTGATTCAGCTAGAGTCTGGTCAGTTCACCCTACTACCCAACAATTATGTCACCTACAAGGAGAAACACTTTGTCGATGATGCGGCAAAGGAGAACATGAAGCATTACAGAAGAGGCGAGGAAGTTTATTGGGAGAAATAAGTTACTCTGGCCCTTCCTTGGCTAGTTGTGTATTACGACCGATTAGGAACCACACGACACCCGTAACCATTGCTTCCAATCCTTTGAGTAAGGTTGGGTCAATCGGTGGGTGTGGTTGTACCATGAAATAGGGTGCGACAAACTGGAAACCATAAAGCAGAAACAGAAGAACAAACAACCCATTTCGGGTCTTCCGATCTTCTGCGTTTATTTTTTTTCCGTTGATGTCTGCTGCCATAAATTATGGCTTAACAATCAATAATTCTTTGGCCCCCGGCCTTGATCTTAAATCAAGGTGAAGCCAAGTCGGAGCGGCTTGTATGTCTTCCACAGTCGTGAATGATGTATTGGCAAGGATTAAGTCTTGGTTGTCTAGAACCCATTTGTAAACGTCCTTGTGCGGCATCTCCGGACTACTCAGGTCCAAAGCCCTCCCAAAAGAATGTTGAGAGAACGGCTTGAAGTTTGGGCTGCCTTGCGGCCTGAAGCCACGGTTCTGGAACGTGCCACCGGAATGCCAGTTGTTACAAACCAATGGAACCTTTAACATTTTTCGGAGCCACTCCACGGAAGTGATTAGCCGTGGGTCAATGAACCATAGGGCCGATTCGTGAAACTGATTCCAGACTGGTTGGCTTACGAACTCAACCAAAGAAAAGTTCTCAGATACTTTCATCGCTTCTTAATAAACGGTGCCAAGAACGGAATCCACGAAGCCGCCTCCATTACCACAGCCGTCCTTTTCCCGGCTTTGTCTCTGCCTAGTTTAACGGTGCTATCCACCTTAACGGCAACACCGTGGGCTTCCATCGCCACCAAAGCAACAGAACCCAACGCCCGTTTAGTGGAGTCGATGTCTTTGTACTGGAAGGTTTGCTCTTGCTCAATCAAGTCCAACCGTGTGTTGTTGTTGGTCTGAGCGTTCTCAAGAGTGACAAGGCGGTCGTCCATCTTGTCGAGAAGTGCTTGCGTTTTTTGGTCTGGTCCGCATCCGGCCAGCAGGAGGAATGCGAGGGGAAGGAATTGTTTCATCTTGTAAAGATGCATTATTTCCTTTTATGATGCCCCCTGAGATACCATAAAATGATTTCTAGTATGGCCCATACAATACAGATGATTATTGATAACACTACGCATCTGATTCTGCTGAATCCAACTGTTTAATCTGCTTTCTGACGTGTTTAATGCGAAGGCCCGTAAGATAAATGCCAAGCAGTCCTGCCACAACACCAGTGCCTTGTCCCACCGCTGAAATTAATTCTGGATACCAGACCCATGCGGCCAACACACTAAAATCAAATCCAACTATTGGAAGATCATCGGTGATAATTTTGAACCAATACCCTCTTCTATCAGGGCAAGTTAAATCTGAAATCCAGTTGGGAATTGGCATTCTACTTAAAGTTTAAAGCTTTCCAAGTTGTTTTTGTCCACGGCTCCATCCCTAACATCCGGCCAATGGTTCGCTCAGGAGTTAGTTCAATGTCACGGAAGTGAGTATTGCCAAGGGTTGTCTCCCAGATGCTCATATACTCCTCGTCAGTGTGGTGTACCGGCTTTGTAATGGCCGTCTCTCCAATGTTCTCCCCACGCCATTGGTGGAGTTCTTTGGTGATCTGCCATCCCTTCCACGGATTCCATTCCATAACCGATGCCCTGTTACGGGCAAGGTTGGGAACTGGTGATGCAAGGTGGCATAGAATGGCAACAGACTTCATGGTGCGGAAACGCTTCCAGAACCAATGGGTTTCACGGACGTAGTACACCGTCAGCGTTGCCTTTGTCTGTGCTACGCTCATGGCTCTAGGGTTAAGATTGGTTCAAGGACAGCAATCTGACGAGCCGAAAACTTTATGTCTTCGTTTTCAAAAGAAAGAACTTTCAAATCTAGTTCTTCTTCTTCTCCTGACTCGTCCCACTTTTTGTAGACGGCAGCGTCGGCCAAGGCGGAATAGTATTTGATTTCTGCATCTTGGTACTCCGCTTTTGTTGGAAGTAGCTTCTGATACTCAGCCTTTATTTCTTCTGTGTACTTCTCCCCGATGGCTTTGAGGTGATCGAGATTTCTTTTAATGCGGTATGCCGTAGTGAATGATAATTCTTTGGCACTTAGGTCGCTAAGGACGAAGTAGAGTTGCGCTGCTTTGCTAATCTTTAAGTTCATACTATTTTTTTAGTATTTAAGGCCGAAAGATAAGGCATTTGGTCGAAACCATGCAATCACCCTAGCCAAAATCCGTTTCTTTTGTACTATGAAAAAGCTGTTATTGTTCGCCTTTTTGCTGACGGGGTCGGTGCAGGCGCAGAGAGTTCTGGTGGTAGGCACGTCAATTGATTATGGCCTGAAGGCAACGCACCCCGATTCTGGATGGGTTCCACGGGTAAAAGCCGCATTAGGATGGCAGGTTGTAAACAGGGCGGTCCCAAATGCAACGTATCTGGATAGCACCAACTACAAGTTAATCCTACAATTGCGGAGCCAGAAAGGTCAGCACTTTGATATTGTTATTTTGGGAGGCCCGACAAATGACGCACAACCACCGTACAAGGGAGGGAATAAAGTGAGACGAGCATACAAAAGGGTAATTGATTCGGTGAAGCTATGGTTTCCTGATGCCCTCATCATCCACAACACGCCTATTCAGTCACGTTCGCAAATGGTTCCGCAGATTACACTTGACACACTGATAACGCCAATGGTTGTTGCTCAAGGAGAATTGATTTGCAACTTCGCACAGTTACCATCTATCATTTTAAGCCCAGACCGATTACATCCCGATGATTGGGGTTATGCAAGGATGGCCTCTGCATTTATGGCTTGGTGGAGAGGGAAGAGAGATGAGGTGATAAAAGAAAAGAGCCTCATTGACGAGGCTCCTGTTGTTGAATTACGTGTTGGCAATCGGATGATTAGGAAGCGAATTGTATTAGGTCGCTATTAGGCCATCCTAAACTTGCCTTCCAAGTGATGTTTGATATGTTTGAATAAGCTGATACATTACTCGCTGCTCAAATGCCGTCAAAGATGTACCTATTGTGGCAAATGCAATTTCGGAATTAGTTGGTTGTTCCATTACAAATCCTCCATTATTGCGGCATGAAATTGTTAATTCACTTGTAGTCAATGCTAAAGAAGTTGCTGCGGATATTGCTCTTTGCACTCCATTGTAATACGCTTGTTGAGAACTGGATGTGTTTCTATTCCCTGCATAGAAGCCCGCAGAAGATGTGCCATATGTAATAAAATCACTTGAATTTCGGGCTTGCACTGTTGTACCGCTTAGGGTTGTGGAGGCAAAAATTTGAATTGCCGGGGCAATGGCTGATGACGAGTTAGTTCCTCCAATTACGCATCCAGAACCTGTATATTGATTTCTGATATACACAGAAAGGTGGACGCTATTGCTTGTTGCATTTGTGCTTGGCGTATAATAGGTTCTGGCATAGTTTGCTGTTGATGCGGTTGTTGTTTTTACCCCAGTTTCAGCAAACGTCCAGCTGCCAGTAAATGTAACCCTGAATGCAGCATCCACATCACGAACATCTTTTAAGTTCCACTTTTGAGCATCAGCCGTTGTGCCTCCAAGAAATGGGTATATGGCCTGACACTTGTCCCACAAACCCATACCCACAAGCCCCCACACCAAGTTATTTAAAGCATCCACCCTTGTTCTGCTTGGATTGTATCCGTTTGCTGCTTGAGCAGCAACGTAAGCCATCACATTAGGATGTAGCGTTTGAGGGAACACCGTTGTGGTAGTGTCCCCAATTACGACAGTTCCTGCGGCTCCTCCAAGTGCGGTTAATGGCATATTAGTTTATGTATTGAGCCGTGTGGATTCCTGCAACTAAACTATTTGAAGCATTTGCTGCACTCCAAGTTGCTGTCACATTGATAGCATTTGTAGTGGTGGTGTTTATGCTTCCTGATGTTGCGGGAGTTATATAGTAAAATTCTGGCGTTCCTGATAAGTTAAGAAGACCACACCCTTGATATTGCACCGTTCCTGTTGCTCCAGCAGTTCTACAGGTTACCACCACTCTTGCTTCAAAATACGAAGCCGATAAGGTATTATTATGATTTAATGCTATAGAACCTACAGCAACACCGCCGATTGAAAAGTTTAGAGTACAAGTGTTCGAGCCAGATGCTTGTTGGTATGTACCAGAGATAAATATTATAATAGTTTTGCCCGCTGCAAGAAAACTCGCAGGAAGGGTAGCACTACCGACAACAGTTCCTATTAAGGTGGTGGCTGTGGTGGTGCTTACTACTGTTACATCATTCGTCTGAGCATATATCCCCAAAGCCGTTAGGTCGGCAGACTTTGTGAAATTACCACTTGAATCAGCCACTACAACTCCCTGTGCGCCCGTGGCAAAGTCTGGATTGCGATCCGTGGTAAGGATTTTAGTATATGCAGAATCCTTCCTAAGTGTTAAACTTGAGTTGGCTGTTCCCGTGCTGTTGGTATCATACCACAACGATCCATTAACTGCTCCGCTGAATGTTGTGCCACCTGCGGCTGTTGATGGTGTTAGAATCAATTGTGGGGTGCTTGCCGTTCCCGCTGCAAACCTTGAAATCCCTGCCGTAACATCAAGGGCGTAGTTTGTTGTGCCTCCTGATGCCGTTAAGCTTAGTGCCGTATTGGTTGATGTTGCCCCTGTTTTGGTGTTTGAGATAAATGCACCAAAAGTATTGCCGCTCCCCGTTGCCCCAGTTATGGAAATGTCCAACCCACGACCAGAGGTGTTTGCTGTTGAGGAGTTGGTGATTAATAAGTTTTCTGCCGACACAGCCGTGCTTCCTGATATACCAAGAGTTAATAAATTGCCACTCGTTATTCCCGTTGAAGAAAATGCCACAATACCACCTGCTCCTATGTATGCAGATGTTGTATGGGCGACGGCAAGCAAAGACCCTGTTGTTAATCCGGTTGAACCAAGAACAAAACAGTTTGTTGTTGTGTTAGGCCAGTTCCAAGTGTTGACAAAATTCCCGTGAGTTATAGTGGCCGCCCCTGTTGATGCAGTAATGGAATTCAATGTTGTAGAGCCACCACCACCACCAGACCCCAAGCTAACCCAAGCACCATTAATGTATGCTTGAAGGGCTGTGGCTGATGAATTGTATACAAGGTCTCCGTTAGCAGGACTTGATGGTTGACCGGCTAATGTTCCAACATTCACTCCTGCCGTTGTTGCGGATGGGGCAAAGGTTTGCTTGATTCCTGATGTCCAACTGTTGGCCAAGCCGACATAAGCCACCGTTCCACCTGCTCCGAAGGCAACGGAAGCCGATGACGAAGCAGAAAGTGTAAGCGATTCATTAATTGTTAGCGTTTTGCCATCCGCAATCGTAAGTGTGCTTCCAGTTGCCGGGGCCGTTATTGCCACCTTGTTTATTGAGGTGGCCGTAGCCGCTCCTATATCTGGTGTTGTTAGCGTAGGGCTTGTGCTGAACACAAGGTTTGTGCTTGTCGTTCCTGTGGTTCCAGTTGCAGAGGAAAGATATTGCAATTGCGTTGTAGAGACCGTGGATGCCACAGGCAACCCATTAGCATCACTAACTAAAGCACGGGTTGCTGTGAGTAATGTTAACCCACTAACTGCCGTCCCATTTGTTGCGTAATACGCAAGTTGATATTGCGTTCCACTATTAACCGTTCCGCTTCCGCCACCTGTTGCGTTTAATGTAGTTCCTGTTAATGAAAGTCCAGTACCTAATGTAATTTCCTCCATTATGCCAGTTCCTGCCGTGCCTCTGCCAACAAGTTTATTGGTAGCCATGGATGTGGTAATCGTGCCACTTGTGGTTATCGTACCACCACTTATAAGTCCTGCTGTTGCTATTGATGTAACCGTTCCACTTCCACCGCCACCACCAGCTGCTTGCCAACTACCAGCACCCGTAGTGTTCGTAGCAGTCCAAACGTAGCCAACAGTTGAAGTAGTTTCCAGCACCGCCCCGTTTATTTGTGGATTGGTTAAGGTTTTGTTGGTTAGTGTTTGAGTAGCGGCCAAGCCTACTAGTGTGTCAGACCCTGCAAACAATGTAAGCACGGTAGTACCCAAAGCACCCGTAACAGGCCGAAGTTCGATTGTTCCCGATGTGAGATTAGTGAGCAACAGCCCTCCTACCGATGACCCAATTACGCCTAACGTCAGTTGTGAAACCCCATCTGTCGTAAAGCCACTTCCCACTTTTACATCCGCACCGCCATTCCCTAAAACTAAAGAATTGAGAGTAAGCGTACCCGTGTTGGTAACTGTCCCGGTACCAGTGGCAATTGACGACATCACCCCAAGCGCATCAATTTGTAGCGTTGTTGGGTCAAGAGTTATCTGTCTGAAATCTTGTGCGCCTAAAATATCTGGCGTCCCCACTAATATCTGGGGGCCTGTGGCTTGTATAAATTTATCAAACGTAACTGCGTTCGGCTCAATGGTAGCAACACCAGTGGTATCTATGGTCCAATCCCCCGATGGTGTCACTCCTGCGGCAAGATCGGAAAGATTGCCTACAAAGATTTGTCCACTCGGAAGGTTATCTGTAAGTCTTTGATCTAAGATTGTCTGTAAATTCGTTACCTGCGAAATGGCAATGTTTGGAATATCTGCTGCCACTAGAATCTCCCACGAAGGATTGCCAGACGAAACCGACCGAAGGAATCTGTTGGTTGCAGAAGTATTGGCCCCTAGTCTGGTTGGAGTTGCAACTCCACTAATAACGGTTCCTCCGTAAATTATATCCCCCACTGTTGTCATCGGGTTGGTGAGGGCAGATAATGTTGACCACGCCAATGTCACCGTTGACCCGACTATCGTTCCAGACAAGTATTGCGTTCCAGATGGGTCTGATGTTGGTAAGTCAAATATCCTTGAAGCACCTCCGGGATTAGTCCCACGAATAGTTTGGGTGGAGACATTGTCGCTGTTTTTCAAAACAATGGTTCCGGCAGTATCCCCAGCATCACCAGAGGTTACCCCCCCTGTTACAGACAATGAAGTACCGGATGCCACCCCTAGAATTGGAGTTATAAATGTCGGAGTGTTATTAAAAACCAAAAGGCCAGTTCCTGTTTCATCTGATATGACAGAAGCAAGTTGAGCCGATGTTGTGGCAGCAAAATAATCTAGCCTGTTTATGTTTAGGGCAATATTACCCGTCGCATTTTGAAGCGTTTGAGTACCACTTCCTGCAATGGCGGAAGGAACGATTACTGTAAATCCAGATGTAGACCCATTAAAAGAAATCTCCGATGCGGCTTGAATACTACCGGCATCCGAAATACTTACAACGCTTCCTTGAATTAATTTCCCAGTAACTCCATCCCATCGAACAACGGTGTTGTTTATGGAAGAAGCCGGCCCTATAACGTCGCCACCAGATAATGTTGCAAAAGCATATCCGGCACCCGACTTAACAATTGCTTGCCCATCAATACCAGAAGAAAAATCAAGATTGCCTAATCCACCGTAATCCACCCCAATGCGTTCTGCATTCCACGCCCCTTCGTCGATGATGTTGAATTTTGCCACTCCATCGAGGCCAAACTGAACAATGCCTGATGAAGCCCCGATGTTTAGCGTGTCGCCTTCGTTAAGAACGTCAATCCCCAGTTCGTCAGCACCGAATAAAATACTTCCGGTCATTGTCCCACCCGTTAGTGGCAGGTATTGATTGAATTTGGCAATGAGGTCAAGCTGATTGTTGATGTCGCCCGTAATCAATCCCCATTCGCTTGCAGTTATAGTGGTGTTACCAAGCGTCTGGTATAACCCAAACACATTCACCAACGGTTCCTCATTCAGTCGGGCGTTGTCCACCAGAAGGGTGAGAAGTTCCAGACGGACGGTATCGGTTTGTGTCGTGTCGTTAGCGCCAGTGAGCAGAAGTGTGTACCAATTTACATTGTCCACCTGCTGAAAGGCATTGCCATTGTTAGCAATGATGTTGGCCGCCTCTAAAGCAAGCCCCGCAATCACCACTTGCGCTTTTGAGGTGTACTGGGAGAGGTTATCGAGATATGAAGCCATTAGCAGCAAACGTTACATTGACATGAAGGATCGTTACATACAGTGATTAAGGTATCCAACACCGTTTGTGCATCGGCATATCCGGTTTCCTGTTCTGGTGTCAGAATGACAAGAGATTGAGCCACCGCAGCATTGGAATAAACACCTTGAAGCAAAGCTTTCTTTATGGCATATTCTGTACTATCACATTCGCCCCCTGCTAATTGAGCATTGTTGAAACGCCTCAAGGCATCGTAGGTGCAATTAGCCGCTGCCGTTGCAATCACGGCTGCCACCTGACCCACCGCCCCATTTGTTTGAGCGTATGTAATAAGATAGGTCCACGGGTCACCAGATGAATTTGCCGCAGCAAGCACCGTGGCGTACACTTCGGCAATTGGCAATATCATTAAGATAAACTGATTCACATTGTCCGGTGCAGCCAATCCATCAATCCCCACCGTGCCAATCGTTACCGGAAGTCCGTCTTGCGTGACAGGAATGTTTTCTGTTAAAACATCAAAGGGTGACTCTTGCCACATATACCATTTCTGCACCTGACTTTCTTCTGGTCTTGTAGCAGTGCCTGCCCCCGCAGGAGCATAGCCACCGGCTGAGTCGGGATAGGTTCCTGTATCATCATCAACCAAATAGGATGTTCCATCATTGGCTACCGTGTATGCAGGAATGACAACTAAATCAGAATACGACATTAGTAGCTTTGGTTAGCAAAGGTGAGAAGTTGATTGGCCCTAACGGTGTCCGGTGGGTTTAAAGCCATGCAATGCGTGTAGTCATCAATGATGGCTTGCAAATTAAAAGCCTCTTGTGAAGGCCCAGAATTTGTGAAAAGACCGGCCCTAGCCGTTATTTCATACACAATTGTCTGAAGATCGCTTATGGATAGTGAATTAGCCATGCACAAAGAAAGAAAAAACCCATGTAAAAGTAGGGGATTTTTTTCACTTCATGGCCCAAAGTCCGTCAAGCACTTTCTCAATCTTTTCCCACCTACCGGCAAATTCATCCGGCACCGTGGCATCTTTCATTTCAAATGGGTTTACTTCCGTAGCCGGGAAAGGAGGTAAGTCAGGGCTGATGTCCTGATACAAATCCTCTAAGTCGTTATTAAACAAGAACGTATAAAACGCCTCGTCACACACGCACACCATTGGCCCCATGTCCTGTTGCCACTGTAGCGATGAAGCTATAATGGAACGGACGTTTTCCGGAGAAAGGACCACGTCCTTCAAGACATGGAAACCAATAGCGGGAGTCATTTTATTTCACTTTTTTAGAAGTGGTTGCCAATTTCTGGGCCTCCTCCGTTAAAAAATCCATTACCAGTTCCTTGAAGTCAGGAAGCTTTGAGCAATACCGGTAGATACCGATGGCTTTGCTCTCGTTTGTTTGGATGTTAATTGGTTCGGAATACTTAGCCACTTCCCGACCATCCATGCGAAGCAATTCTGTATCGGTGGTAAGCAATCTTCCGGTGGCAATGCCATCCTTAATCAAGTTGATGTCTGCCACCTCTTGTGCCAATGCTAGTTTAGCGGCCACTTCAGCAAGCGCTCCTGCCTTCACACGCTTAATCAAATAGCTTTGCGCTCCCGTCGGCTTGCCCACCAATGTTGACTGCCCATAGAAGTTACGCTCATACGTTGCGTGAGACATCAGAACGTCAAGCTGCCAGTTGGAAAGGTTGGCAATGCGATTGCTCAATTCCAATTCTCTCTTGAAATTCTCTGTCACGTTTCCGCCTTCTTTCTCTTCATCCACTATCTCCCACTTCCATCCGGCACGTTCTTTCTTGGTGAATGGGTCAAAGCGCATTTGAGGGTGCATCTGCAAAGCCAAGAATTTCTCTCTGTCCTGCGATCCTTTGAAGATAATTTCACCGTTTGAGTTACAAACAGGATGGGCAAACATAGGATTGCCTTGTGCGTCATAGCCGTTTAATAAGCCAATCTGCAAGGGAGATTGTCCATAACGAATAGTCCACGGGCTAACAATGCCGTGTTCACCCACACGCTTAACATTCCCAGATGATTTCACCTTGTTGTCTTCCATAATTTGTTGGAACACAGTGGCAATCTTGGACGGATTAATCCGCACTTTCACCACATCGTCAGGGCCTAAGTCCTGAAGTTGCTCTTCTAATTCTTTAGGCCATGCGTTGATTTCAAGCACACGGCTATTGTTTACCTGCATTGAAGGATATGCCATATTGATTACATTTTCGTGCAAATATATGAAAAAAGGGATGCGTTTCCACATCCCTTTCTCTTGACATTTATTTTACTATTTTTTAGATAGTACCTCCAAAGTACAACTTGTTGGCAAGCATTGTCTGTGCTGCGAACGTTTCGTTGTAGATGATTTGGTATTTCAACGCATTGAAGTGCGCTGGGTCACGAATCACCACTTGGTTTGTCACCGGCTGCCCTCCTGTCTTAACAGGGGTTTGCAGTTGCAACACACGGAACATTGGAGCCGTAACGGTGTAAGTAGTGTTGGTCAGTTCACGAGGAACGGCCACCTGCTCTTTTGGAATCACCGCAAAGGCGTTAGCCCAGTATCCGTTGGTCAATGTGTCTCCACCCAAGTTTGGTGAGTACATAGCCTTGTGCGCCCACTCAGAAGCCTCGTTCAAGTTTACAACGTATTTACCCATTGTGAAACGTCCCAATGATTGCTTCAGTTCAGGACGAGTTCCTGTCGCATTCTGCTGACCAGAAATGTACTGAACGGCACCACCTGTTAGTGGAGTGAGGGCGTTACGCTGAATTGACTGAACGAAGTTGTATCCGCCAAAGATGTCCAGTTCTGTACCGGCACCACGGTTTGAAAGACGAACTCCGATGTTCTCCAAGTCAGCCATTTGCACAGAACCCGGAGCGTAGTCATCAGAAAGACCATACGTCTGAGCCGCAGTGGTGAATCCCAATGTCTGCTGATTTCCGTTGAAAGTTGAACCAGTACCACGAGTGATAGCGGCTGACTTACGAAGGAATGCAGTGAGCATAGCATCAGCGAAGATACGTGGAGCAAGGATGGTTTGACCGCCTTCAAGGTTAAACATGAAGTTTTGGTTGTAAGTATCCTGACCAACGATGGCTGATCCTGTTGCTGAATACTGGAAGTTCACTCCGTATCTTGCCCATCCACGAACAGAACCATTTGGAAAATCTCCGTTGATGGTTGAGTTAGCATCTTGTGGAAGCAATGTGTCTCCACCGCCTGCGCTTAGATACAAAGAAAGGTCAACATTAGAAGCAGGATACACCGTAATGGTGTGGTTTGGATTGCCTGAATTGTTAGGAAGTGCGACAGCCGAAACGTTCATAATGATGTCGGAATTGCTGTACAACTGGAAGTTCTGACCAACGGTGGCGTAGTTGTAGAATTGACCATCAAAAGCTACTGCCGAAACAACAATAAGTGCTTCTTTGCCAACACCCGTTCCAGATGGATATGTTACCGAAACAGTTTGAGTAGTTGTTAATACTGAATCTTGTTCTGCGTGAAACACCTGAGTTGTACCAGAAGCTACACCAACAAACGCTTTGTTATCGACAAGGTGAGCAATAAGCCCGTTCTCGATAAGCTGACGATCTGGATAGCGATCTAGCAACGTAGGCCAGAAATCACGAGTGAAAGATACGGTGTCTGCCAAGCCCGCAAGGGTGGCTGCGTCTGCCGCATTCTGGGGCGATAACGCATTGGTTTGATCGAATAATGCTGCCATTTTCTTTTTTTGTTAAAGGATAATTTTGTTAAAAATCTTTGCTCACACCCACAATTCGCATTCCTCCTATTCTTGGTCCGGATTGCCCGTTCTGTGAAGAGAAAGTTTGGTTCATTGAGTTTGGAAGCGGGGCCTGATTGTTCAATGTCTGGTTAATAGCTTGCACGGCCTCCCGTGGTGCCGCTCTCTTAGCCGCATCCAACATCGCTGGAATTTGTGCTTTGAGGTGCGCCAGTTCAGCAAGGGCAGTGGCGGCTTCCATGTTTGGCCACACAAAGCCCGTGTTCGGGTCAACCATTAACGGGGCATTTTCACTATACGCCAACTCCTGTACTTTTGCCAAGTCAAGCTTCGGGAACTCATACCCCGGAATATTCAGGGCTAGGTCCGTCGGCTTGTACCCATTAAGCCCATTGTCCACCCGTGCTGCCCACTCAGCGTTTATAGCTTCGTTGTCAATCGGTGCAGGCTGCTCAATGTTCATGGCCTGTTCTAATTGTCCCCTCAATTGTGCTTGTTCGTCCATTTGCTGCTTCCGGTAGGCTTCGCCTTTCCATTCAAGCTGTGCAAATTCTACGTCCGACAAGCCCAGATTTTCGGGTATATCAAAATCAATATCAGGATATTGACGTCTCAGTCCTTCTCTTATCATAGACTCACTTGTAGCCCATGGATTCTCCTGCCAAAACTGCTCCATTACAAGAGTAGCAAGTGGCTTATCGGCAATGTTCTCATTCAAGATTGCCAATGTTTGAGGATTTTCAATAAGTGCCTTTAATTCCTCTGGCACCTGATACTTTACCTGCGGCTCAGAAGGTGTGCTATTTAGCTTGGCTTCCAATTCTTCAAGACGTGCCTGAAGCACCGCTCTCTCGTCCACCACTGGGGCGGGCGGAGTAGCAAGGTCTTGTTGTCCCTGCTCATTCGTCTGGGCCGTTACACTGGCAATCTTGAAAGGAGGCTCATAGCCACCATTAAGCTGCGAGTTGCTCTGGGTTTGCTGCTGGTTGTTCGGGGCTTGCAGTTGGTTCTCCCCCACCTGCGGCTCCATTGTTTGTGTTTGCTCCATATATCTGTTCTATTGTTAATAGCAAGTCATTGAGGGTTTGTTGTGGGTTCTGCGTCTGTATTGGATTGCCTGCTGCGTCCATCTGAACGGCAAAGGCACTCTTAGCATATTCGGACAAAATCGTTCCCATCGTTTTCATTTTCTCCAATCGCTCTTTCCCCTCTTGTGCTTGAGCGTTGGATGCCATTTGGCTCTCCATGTTTGCTTGGACAGCTTGTGCTTGACCGGCAGCTTGTTGCATCTGACCACGCTTGTCCTGAACGGCAAGATAGGCCCATGCTTGTTTCATATTGTCAATCACCTTTATGTAGGCGAATTGAGCAAGGGTGATGGTTTTAGAAGCAAGGGCTTGATTGGCCGCTGCGTACAATTCCATCCACTCATTTTCTTGTGGAATAGGTTCTGCCCGTAGGTTCGGAATCCGGTCGTCGGGATTGCCATAAGGAATCTCAAACGCTTTACCGTTAGCCACGCCTGCACCTCCCGTCATCAGAATGTCGTACATCAGGTTCTCCCAAAGGTTCTCATAGATGCGAATCTTGGCAGCCATTAAGCCGGAAAGAACATTGTCACTACCATTGAGTAGCATTTGCGTCACCGCCTTGCCTTGTTCTGGGCTAATGCCACCACCGGTGTCTACCTTCGGCACACCCACTACATCATGCAATAGGTTGATCTGGGATAAGAGAAGGTTCCATAGAACATTCAGGTTAGCCCCACCTTCGTTGGCGATGATGGCAATAGAGTCCTTAACCGAAGCATTGTGGAATCCCTTGTAAACAGAGGACGAAACAACCCCAAGCCCTTTTTCAAGCAGCGTGGTCATCAGGTCTTCTGCCGTCACGTCATCCCCTTCCTTCATGGCAAGATCGGCTAGGCCATCCTGATCCACACGGGTAATCCATGGAAGGAACTCCTTAACGTATGTTTTGAATTTCTTGAACGTATCCTCGATGGCGTCAATGTGGGGCTTTGCTCTGTCAATAACAGAAACAGACTCCCCACGGATGAGGGATGAGTGCTGCCAGACAAATGAGCCATACACCTTTGAGGCGTTCACTTTCATCACGTCCCTTTCATTTAGCACAATCGGCTGACGAATGCCTTCTTTAGGGCCATAGTCGTAAAGATAGCCCGTGCCGCAAATGTACTTACCACCAAAAAGCGTCTGCACTTTTGATGTTAGTACATCCCCGTCCTTGCCTTGTTTCTTTTCCAAGAATCCGGCATAGGCTTTTCCGTTCTTAAAGTTCTGGTAGAACTTGTCGGTGGATACAAACTCAAAGTCCATCACCAGACAAAAGTCGGTGTAGGTGTTGTAATATGTGGAAACGTAGTTGTTGTTGTTAGCCCCAATCCACGAATAGAGGTAGTTGTAGAGAAGGGAGAACTGACCGCCACGAAGATTCTTTAATTCCTCGTCGGTTAGTTGCCCCTGAGCCTCCATCTTAATCTGCTCCAAAGAGACCGCCCGTATCCGGTAGGACCAGACAATATCCCTGCCGTCGGCATACATAGTCATGGAGTGGCCGGAGTTAATCGGGTCCACCCATTCAAGCTGACGTTTGCCGTTGCTTCTGTTTATGTAAAGGCATCGGGTGGCACAGATGGCGTCGTCGAAGTCGATGGTACGCATCAGCGATTCTAGCCCATTCTCGTGGCCTATTTGCTCCAACGCTAGTTCCAGATTCATTTCCTCAATAAACTGAGGCATCATGTCCATCTTTATCTGGATTTCAGATTGGTCAACAGGTACATCATCTGGTGTTAGACCAAGCGATTGTAGGTATTGTTCCATCTGAGCGCCCTGCTGCTTCAAAAGCATAGCCATTTCTAGCTTTGCCTTCATGTCGTCACGGTTGTCCATAGCCAAGGCGTCAATCATAGTGACGGTGGGCTTGAACTTCTGCTTGTTTAGTTTGCCGACAATAGACTCAAGGATGGTGGAAGTCAGCTTCATGTTCCGGAGGTCAGCCCCGGGAAGCGTTTGTGAATCATTTGACCCAAGGTTATCAATAGGCCGGATGGTTCGCAGGTATGATTGCGTTCCAAGGGCATACTGATAGTTTTCCGCCCACCTCCTTCTTGGAAAGTTGGGTGACTCGATTTGGGACAGGTGCCACGCTTCTAAGCCGATGGCAAAGTCCTTCCCAAAGGTTTTATCCTTTTTCTTGTCAAATGGTACGGAAAGATCGGGTGCAAACATTTATTCGAAATCGTAAGGGTTTCGGCCAGTTGGGAATGATTCTGATGGAGTGGTTGGAATGTCAGAGGTTTTAAAACGAACGTCATCCACAGTTGGGCTACTTGAACCACCACCACTTCCATACCGCATCCCTGCCAAAGCCCCTGTAAACGGTGCTTGATAGAATGCGTTGCGTTGCTGTTGTGCCGCTCCCTTCAATGCTCCAATCGTTGCGTTGAACTCACGACGTCCTTGCTCCTGATACTGACCTCTTTGCCCCTGCGCCTGCAATGCACGGTTCATGCGTTGCTCTTTGGCTTGTTGTCCTTGCATTGCCAGTTGCCGTTTGGCAGCCATGCCTTGCTGATTGAGTCTGGAAAGAGTGTTGAGAAGGTTGGATGAACTAAGTCCGGCACGTTTAGCCTCTCCTAATGTAGTGGCCTGCTGCTCGTTGATGTTTTCCATCGCCTGACCATACCCCGCTATCTGAGCGTTGTTGGCTTGGTTCTCCAATCCAGCCTGCATTTGCTTAAATGCAAGAGGCGTTATGTCTTTCGCCCCTTCTGCCATCAACTTCCTCCGCAAGGCGTCCTGCTGGAAAGAGTTAATAAACCCGGGCAAGGCCCCTGCCGTGTTTAATAAAGCACTAGTAGCAATTGGTCCCATAATTACTGAACGATTGATTTGTTTGATTTAACCTCGATGTAGTTCAACTTGTCGAAATCAGTTGCATCCCATGCAAAAGTAGAAATAAGAATTCGACTTTCCATAATCTTTCCATTCATTACCCCGCCTACACTATTTTGGTCCCTTCGGACGGCCGCATCCCAATCGCCCTTTCGGTTTATCCACCAATCTTGATCAATGTAGGATTCAACTGATGGGAGTTCGGAATTGCCGCTGTTCATCTGACAAGTGAGGGGTCTGTTCCCAAGTACCTTGATGCTATTCCATTGCTTTGCCACCGTTGGCATTTCGTTGGTAACAAGTGTTAGGCTTGGGTCTCTTAGCGTACCAAAAAAGCTATTTTCTGTTGTGGCTGCAACGCTTGGTCCCATTTGCCAGATATGCCCTTCAAGGAAGAAGAAAGTACGAGTGGATAGCGTAGCCCCACGTTCCGGTCTTATGTTGTTAGTATCGTAGTATTGACGAGCGCCTTGGAATGTCTTGAATCGTTCGGAAAAAATATATGCGTTGGAATCATCCCCCACAATAATAGCCTCATCCGTCACTTGATCGTAGGTCATCATGACGCTTGTGGAACTATCCAGTTGGTTCCGTAGGTAGTTCATGAACTGGTAGGTTTCCCCCAATTGCTCAAGTCCTGCGTTGGTGTAACGTATCCAATCTTGAATACCCTCACTCCAATAATAAACGGTGCCTAGCGGTGTAGCACATATGTTCCGCAACTTTTTTGCCCCGTAATTACCCACCAAAGGACGCTGCGATGCAAGGTAGCGGTCGGACGTTGATACGTTGGAAGTGCCGTCAATGTTAGTAAGCTGAATACCGTCGTAGTAGAAGCTACTTACCCCGTTCTCCCCGATGGCAAGCAACACCCCCGGCTCCCGTTGCGAAGCACTTGTCCGCACCAACGCTGTAATGGGTCCGTTCTCTAGTGGGGCTTGTCGGTTATCCACGGAGTTGAACTTGGACAAGCCATTAATTTGCGTTCCTTGGATGAGGGAGTCGGAGAAAATGATGCCTTGCAGAATGCGAACCTGACGTTGATTCTCGTTTACAATGCTTATCTGCCCTTGCTCTGGATTCCAACTTTGGCTGTAAACGTCTGTGGGGTTCATCGCAATAACAATCCCGTTTGTTTCCCCACCTCGAAATGGGAAGGAATTATCGGGGTCGGTGGCGTAAATTACAGATTCACTACCGCTAACAAGAAAATATTGAATAAAACTTGTAAACCATGGATTGTATATTTTTTCGTAATAAGTAAGGTAGCAATCGCCTTTTAGTGTTCCAGTTTGGTTAATAATTCCGTTGTTAGGAACCTCAAATACTGCTTGGTTTTGATAATAAATTTCGGAAGCACTTTTTGTTTTTGTAGTTACATCGACAAAAAAGTATACAGGACTATTAGTGAGGCCATCTGCTAACCCTTGTTGCGGAAGGTATGCAGGGTCTAAAATGTCTTCTTGTAGTCTAAAATAAAGAACATTATCCACTTGTTTAGCCACCCTGTATTCACCACCACCATACGTTGCAAAATCAAATCTGGGAACGTTGCCCGGAACGAAACTACCAATAATTTGAACAAACGTTTCATCCCCTTTTGTAAACTGAATTGGGATGCCAGTTGGTAAATACAAGGCGTATCCTTTGTGATAAAAATCAAGAGCATCTTTAAACGATGCTTCAAGAGCATCTTGTCTAAATATCGGTCCCATGTAAATCCTAGACAGGTAGCTAAGACCATCTTCTCCTTCATACCAATATAGCATTGAAGATGTGAACCTATGAAAGCTAACTACGGTTTGGGCCGCACTTTCAACCACCCTATAATATTTACACCAAGACGGCACCGTGCCAGAAACTGTATATTCTATCCAATAATTATTATCTGTAACGTCTTTAGCTACATTAAAAGGAATGTAAGGATTATCCCAATCTACATCACTTGCAAAACCTTGGTTATTGGTGATTTTAACGGGAGTTTGATTCACCACTCCAATCCTTCTTCCCCACTCATCAAGCAATTCAATACCAACGTTATATATCGCTCCCGGCTTGTGAACCTTGTTGTTTAGCACCGTTGCAACATTTATAAATGGTGCTTGAACTGCCGCTGCCGTTAATGTTAATGTTGAAACAGTGTCGTAATCTGTAAGGTAATTGGCGTGGTTGAGTCTGTTTTGAGCCGTTTCGTTTGAAATTGATAGCAAAGGCATTGCATCAAACTGGCGATTGGTAATGTCAGATGAAACGGTAATTTTTGGCATCCTAAGAAGGTTTGGAATGTCCACAACGTAAGTGCCATTGTTTGTGGTATTCTTAACCACATACCATATCCCATCTACCCCTTGCCGATATAAATAGACAATGTTTTTCACCATGTTTATCCCATTCAAATAGGCCGCAGATTCGGCAACTGGGACGGTTAGTTTAATAGATTCAGTGAAATAACATTCTACCGAATAGGGCGAAAGAACAGATTCTTCTTCGTTGTCGTAGATGTAGTAGTACGAAAACTGGAAAGGAATGTCGTTGTTGAATATGCCAACTCCAGTGGGACTATAATCATTGCTTGCAGACCGGACATTCCACTTGTCCACGTCTGCATATTCCCCAAGGCTATTTAATTGCTCAACCTTCAACGGCAGCCCCGGTGGCCGCTTAATCTGCGTTATCATCCACTCCTCCAACGGGCTAGGGTATAACCCCGCTATGCCCTTAGCTATGTTGCACATTCTTGGTTGGTTGATGTCGTCCGTCCAATATATCTTCCCGTCAATCACCGCAATAGAAACGTCGCTATCTGGGTCGAAGTTGAGGATGGCCCCACCAATCACAAGGTCCACGTTGTTGCCCTGAATCCGGTAGATGCCGTGGTTGTTGGTGTTGGTGCTGGCGTCGAAGTTCCACAAGGCAAAGAACACACTCTGGCTTTCGAAATCTTCTTTTTGGCCTATCACCTTATTGTCACCGGCAGGGATGGCGTAGATGAGTTCCGCCATTCCCGGCACAAGCGACATGGATAGGTTGGTGTCGTTCTGCGAAGCGGCAAAACGCATATTTAAAGAATTGCGTCCTGCGTTAGCGGGGATGAGACGATCATCGAGGTCCGGGATGATTTGATTGATTCTATGAACCATATTTGAATAATCTTTTAAGGAAACTTGTCTCTTCTTTCTTAACCGGTGCCGCCTTCGCAGGCATCTGCGGGGCAATGTTCTTCTCGTAATACCTCATCCATGATGGAGTAGGCACCCTCATTGGCCTGCCCGTATCGGGGTTCTTTATATTAAGGGAGATGAGCATATCACGGGTGGCCTTCGCCTTCTCGTACTCCGCCTCATACTTCCTTACTATATCTTCCGTCATCGCTTTGTTTTCAAGTATCTTCTTCATACGGGTGATCTCGTAGTTGCGGTCGCTATCTGCCCTACCCATTCCCACCTCTGCCCCGTAGTACAACTTGAAGAAATCGTCCACATATTCACTCTTGATTCCCACACTTTGCGGAATCTTTTCCGACAATTCGCTATCCAGAATAGACTCAAGGGCCTCAAATTTCTGCTCTTTTGTCGGGAACGCTTTGATGTATTTCTCTAGTGCGTCACTAGCAAGCTTGGTGTCTTTGGTTTCGATGGCCGACTTGAACAATTCCTTGCTACGCTTCTGCTCCGCCTCGTCGGGCTTCATGATGGCTTTTGCTTTCTCAACAAGTTCCTTATCTTTTCTTTCTTTATCGCCAATAGACACCTTTTCAGCACTCAAAAACCTTTCAAGTGATGGGGTCACGGGATTTGGGGCTGCCATTGATACTACGGCATTCAACGCTTGCATCGCCATTAGAACATCCTTCTTTTCAGATTCTTTCCCTTGAATCAAATCATTAGCAAGCTGTCCCGACGATCCAACACCTCTTAATAATGTTGCGCCTGTTGACCCAATCCCGGGCAAAAGCCTCAGCCAATCCGTTCCGGTGCTTTTATCTGTTACTGGATTTGTATAAAGCCCCTCGTTTGCATATTTGGCAAGTTTTTCAATATTTTCTTTTTGATCGGAATTTTTAAATACTGTTTTTCCAAGACCTAAAGAAACAGCAACCAACGCTCTGAATAAAGGTCCATATCTTCCAGTGAGTAGCGACAGGTTGTTTCCTACAAACATACTCCCTAAATCGCTTGTCCATGTTGAAAGAACGTTCTTTACCTCTTCCTCTAATGGCTCATCGTCGTCATCAGCAATCTCTTTGTATGCTTGAGCCAACATTGACATCCCAATCATATAAACCATATTTGAAATCTGAACGGAAGCAATTCGCCTTGCTGCCATTGCCCTACCCTCGTTGGTTCCTAATGCTAAGTCTTTAAATGCTTGAGCAGTTTTTGTAGCTTCGTGAACTGTGTATGATTGAAGAAATCCAAAAATTTTTGCCACTATTTTCTTTTTAGAAAGTAATGATTTTGTGTCTTTGGTAAACGGGAGAAGTTTAGTATGTGAACTTTGAGCAAACGGTGAAGAGGGAACAAATTGCCTACTAAGTTCAAGCTGTGAATCTTCTTTGGCCGACTGAATTGCTTTAGCATTTTCATCCTTGTAATCACTATCCGGATCAAGGTAGGCGTCAATGTTAAAATCTTTTCCGGTTATTGCTTTAAACTTATCTTCAAACAATGTAATAGCAGAAACCTTCATTGGGCCAGCATCTCCAAGCCCAATTAATTTGTCGGCTGCTTTGCTTAAAAAATCTTTTGAAGATGTAATACTTTCTTGTCCAAGAATACCGGAGAAATCTGATACGGACGTAAATAAATCTTCAAGAAGAAGATCGTATTTATTGTCTTTGTCAATCAAAATTTCAGTAGCCCGAACGTATGCTTTTGGATTCTCAATGGCAAGACGAGCCAAATTGGATGTAAAGTCAGCAACAAAACGAACGGTGCTTAGTTTGAGTGTTCTATTGGCTCTTAAAAGCCGGTCAACGCCTCTGGAAAAACTATCACTGCCTTCTTGCTGTAAATCTAATGTTGTTATCAATCCTTGCTTCACGGCTTCTTCCATTGCCACCAAGAATCGTTGCTGATTACTATTTGCATCACTCTTGGTTGCCAGTCTGGTCATCGCCCCGATTGTAGTTCTAACAGGATCGGTAAGATAGTAGTCTCTAAATGTATCCCTAATATGGGATAGAATCATGTTGTCGAGATTATAGGAAACATAATATCGGTCTCCTGTACGCTTGTTTGTAGCGGCTTGTTTTAACCGAATTGCATTTGGCGTTTTACCACCTAACACATCCTCGATAAACTCTGCATTTGTAGCATCATCAACTTCTGATTTTTGACGAACAACTCTGTTGGCGTAGTCTTGACGAAGTTGAAAAGGGTCGCCACGCTTTTCGGTATTTATGCGAACGTAGTCTTCTGTCTTTCCGTATATATTACGAATAGCCTCCATTAGAACTTTTTCCCTTGGGGAAAGGCCCTTCATGTAAGCGTCAATATCAATATTGCCATTGGCATCTTTTGGCATGGAGTTCCACGCTTTCTTCATTCGCCTTTTTTCTTTGTCCGAAACACGGGCAAACGAATCCAGATTTTCATTTATATAGCGATAGTAATCTTTTTCGCTTGTCGGAAGGTCTTTGTGGTCAATTGTTTCGCCTTTAATAATTGAAGGATTTGATTCATAATCCATTTGAATTAAAGCCAATGCCACCCTATCTTTTTGAATATTAGAAACCCCCGATACTGCTTTGTAGTAATCGGATGAGATAACTTTTGTTTGATGAAGGGCTTTGTCAACAGCATCAATTATTGGTGATAGGATTTTCTTCCAGATTGGTTTTTTCTTTCCAACACCAAAGAAATCATCCCAATAGTCTTTGTTTTTCAAAAGCAATTGAGCCGTCATTTTATCCACGCTATTCCAGAAAGGGCTTCCGTATTTGTTTATTAATTGGTGAAGCTTATTACGGGAATCTGTGTCGGTCTTTGCTTGAATTACATCTTTGGTTGCCTCTGCGATATTACGGGCCTTTTCTATTAATCCGGCTTGCTTAATAAGGTCGTATGTGGTGGTATTTAGAAACCCATTTGACAAGCCAATAATTGCTTTCTGATAAGCATCTAATTGTGCCGGTGTGAAATCTTTTAAGATTGAAACAGGAAGTTGCATCAATGTATTCCCTGTTTGCTTTTGCAATGGGGTAAGGCCATCCATGTCAACGTCTGCGGATAGTTGTTTCGCATCGTTAATCATTTTGGTCTTTAATGCCGTTACTTGTTTTTGAACATCAAGCTTGGTTCCATCTCTTAGGGCAATTTCAGCTTTGTTATATGCTTCCCGAATGTCGGCTGCATCAATTTCTGTTATCTCGCCTTGAGCAACTAATTTATTTAAAGTATTATCAAGTGATGAAAGGGCTTTTGAAAATTCAAGGTAATCTTCAAGGGTGTTAATTTTGTTCTCCTCCAAACTACCAATCTGTTTGACCAAAGCATTGAGTTGGTCCCGTGTAGCAGGAGGGTCTATTTGATCCATGATGTCGTTGTACACGGCATTCATCACTTTAACATCTGGAACTCGTTTTTGCGCTAATCCTGCTAATGCTTTTTCATAATCAGAAAGGAGATTAAGAGGGATTGCCCTTGGGTTGATTGCAAGGAAGTTTTTAACCAGATTAGCATAATTCCCAAAGTCTTTATTCCTAAGTCTTTTCTGAGTAGACCTAATATCAGACGTTCTCTCAACATAGTTTGCATCATCAATGATATTCCCAACCAGTTCCGAAAACTTATCATAGGAAGCTTTTGTAAACACTTTCGGAATACCATTAAGAATTTGCTGAACTTGCTTTGGAGATAGTTCACCATTTAGGTCTGCAATTGCTGCGGATACAATATCCTTTATCTTAGTTCTGGTTACGTCAGCCCCAGCCACAAATCCGGCCTTCATTCCAGCAGTAGCACCTTTCTGGAATCCTTCTTGCGTTCCAAAGCCCATGCCAATATTGAACGCTGTATTAATGGCTTTTTGAACCCGTGCCTTTACAGTTTCATTCTTAACACCAACAGTTTTGTTAATGTCCTTTTGAACCGTTCCCTTCTCGTAGGCATACACCGCTTTGGCAGCGTCGGCCATTTCCTGAACACTGTATTTGTTATCAGCATTGATTTGCTTTTGAGCGGCATACATGGCTTGACCTCTGGTGATAATCTTGCCTGCTGCCCGTGCTGCTTTTAAAATGCCACTATACGCATCAAGCAATAGTTGTGCTGTTGCACTTGCTAAGAATGGATCGGAATACGTTTTATTTTTAAGCTTCTTTCTAAGGCTGTCTACGGCATTAATATGTGCATCAAGGGCAGAACCTTCAATTGGCCTGTCCTCCATTTTGATTGCCTCAATACCTTGCTCCTTCTGTTGCAATTTCACCCAATCAGCAATCTTCTGAGCCATCTTGCGCTCGTTAGATTTAGGAGCATCATAATCTGTTATTTCTGATACATCCGTTGAAAGAAGGTTCTCAAATGCCGCCCCATTGCCCGTGTTCTTATTCCCAGACGAAATGCCGTAAGACGCTAGGAAAGCCGGAAGGTATTCGTCGATTTCTGCTTCAGTGAGATTTGCCCCCTTGGCAATTGTATCCCGTGCATCTCCATAAGACTTGGCCGTTGTTTTTGGCTTCGGCTTTGGCTTCTCCTCCTTCTCCTCCTTTTTCGGGGCTTCCTTCTTCTCCACTTTCGGAGCAGCCTCCATCAATTCGGGGTTGTTCAAAAGGAAATCCAAGGCGTCGTTGTAATCCCCAATCAGGACAGGCTTGCCGGAAGTAAGGTCGTAGAATTTGCAGGGCTTGACACTCATGCTGATTTATTTTTTGTAAAGTTTTGGGAATAGTCTCATCAACAATGGTTGCTTACTCCATCCCCCTTGCCGTGTAGGCATGATGGCCTTTGGCATTTTTTTAGGTGTTGGCTTTTCAACCGGAGTTGTTTTCTTTTCCGTGGCAGTTGTGTCGGCAGGAGTAACCTTCTCTGGAGTAACCTTCTCTGGAACAACAGGCTTTGCAGGAGTTGTGTCTGAAGGGGTAATTTCTTTTTCAACCGGCTTTGGCTTCTCAACCGGCTTGGGACTACCACCAGACTTAGGTGGAGATGGTTTCTTTTGTATTGGTTCTTTTAAAACCACGGGTTGTTGTGGGGCAGGGAAATAATCTGATGCAGGATGCTGACCAACTCTTTTTAAGGCTTGATCATATCCTTTAGGAGGTGGATATGTGTTAAAGTTTTTTTTAATAAATAAACTATCCTGATACGCCTTCAACCGTGGGTCTTTTGGATTGGTCACGACAATCGGCTTGCGCTTTACCGGAGGAACTATCTTCACCCCATCGGCAGCCTTCTGCTTCATTGTTGACATGGATGATATGCACATCCCATCCTTAGCCTTCTGATTCATTTTGGGCATAGGGGCTATCATCATTCCGTTTTTGGCTGTCTGTGTGGCTGTCTGTCTTGCAGGAACCTTAGCAATATACTTACTAAGTTCGTTGATTGCCTCATCGGACATTTTTAATTTTTCGGTCAATTCTTTGTATTGGTCATCCTTTTTTAATTCTGGGTAATTATTAATATCAAAAGGTTTAGATGGATCATAGTTATATTTTTCAAACGCTTGGATTCTGAGGCTGTTTATTTTTGCTTTCATTTCTGTTGAATTGTTCAAATATCTTAACCTTTCTATCGGCTTTGATTTTGACATTCCTTCCGCTATCATTTTGGACTCGTTTGTATTTAAAAATTCGGACTCATATTCTGGATTTCTTTCAAAATAATCTTCCAAAATAAACCTAGCCATTTCACCTTCTCTCCCTGTTTTTTTATTTGCCCAATAGGCTTTATCTCTTTCAAAATTTTTATTTGGTCTTAATGTTATTTTCCCAGCATTCAAATCGGAACTAAGTTTTTGCATTAATCCATTGTACCACGTCTCCATGTTTTTTGTATATTTTTCATCATGCGGTTTTATGATTTGATTAGCATATGGAGAAAGAGTATTTTTAATTTTTGAAAATTCTGAATTTTCAGCATTTTTTGCCTCAATTGTTTGTGCTATTGGGTCAACACGATGTGTCATTTCATGGTACAAACTTGCTGGGTCTTCGGCTTGCACTGTCCCCTTTATTGGATCATACATTCCTTCTATTCCATAAGCTTTATATTTTGTATTATCAACAAATTTTGTCGTATCAAATTGTTTTTTTCTCCAATCTAATTCTTTTTCAACCTCTTGTTGATTAGGACTATTATTCCCATACATTTCTTTTGCTAATCGCTCTTTATAAGATGGATGTTGCATCCATTTGGAATAAACTTCCAAATTTGAAGCAAATTTATCTTTTGTGTCTTTTTTCACTACAGGAGGAACTATCTTCACCCCGTCCTCAGCCTTGGCCGTCTTTGCCGCTTGCTTGAACTGGGCAGCCGTTGGCGCTCCGGCCTCTCCGGGCTTACGCATCCGCTCTCCACTCCCTGCCGCTATGCGCTGACGCTTGGCGTGGACGTTAGCGTACAGGCCGTCTCCTGCCTTCTGATTGTCGTGCTTGAATTCCTTGAGGGTGCCAACAAACTTGTCCACCATCTCATGTTTGCCAGAATCAATATACCCCTTCACCATAGAAACCTTGTCCTTTGGGATGACGGCCATAGTGCCGTTGGATGATTTGATGAGGATTTCTTTTCCCTCTACTTCAAGTTTACCAGCCATGATTTATTTTCTTTGAAATTTAACTGCTTTTGATGCGTATGATTTCTTGCCCACACAACCCCACGCCTTTCTGCTTAAATCATTCGGGCAGGGTGGGTTAGCACATTTCTTGATGCCAGATGACCTAGCGCAGTAGTTGTCGCCTTTCGCTGTGCCGGGGGATATACTATACCCCTTAGCCCCGAAGGAACGCTTCTTACCGTTTATGGTGGCCGTATATTTCTTTGCAGGACTCTTTATCACAACCCCATTCTTGGCAATGTCATCGGCTTCTTCTGTGCCGTCTATCTTTCGAACGTAGCCGTCTCCCACTTCAAGATTGATTCCTCCATTGTCGTGACTCTTGCCCTTGAACTCCTGCATCACCTCCCATTTTCCACCAGAGGGGAACGAACTTTTTGCCACAACCGGCTTTCGGTTCTGCACGGCTTTTATTCCGGCCATAACCATTGGATTGATAGGTGGCTTGTTCATGGCTATGCTTGAAGTAATCTTAGGTTGACAAATCCCACTCCCACAGATTCCACTTCGGCCAGAAGGTCGGCATATTCGCCCACAGCCTTTCGTTGAAATTTGATGTATTTCTGGATGTCTACTTTGAGCGAGTTGCTCTCACTTTTATCGTATGCTTTCTCATACTTCTTCATCAGTCCTAGTTCAAGGTCGTAGGAAGCCGTGAGAACGCCCACAACAGACTCATCTTTGAACTCCACCTCTTTTGTTGATGGCACTTCAATCTCAAAGCCGTAGTCGTTGGCTATGTCTCTCCACCCCTGCCAATGTTCTTGCTCAGACACCGCTTCGGCCTCATAGAACTTCTGGAAGCCTTGTAGCTGCTTTGCCTGACTGCATGATGCGGCATACAAATAATGCCGGTTGGCGTATAGTTCTTCGGCTGCCAGACTTTGAATCAGGTCTTGGTCGGAAATGGAGATGATTGCCTTTTTCATAATGGGGTAAAGGTAAAAACTTTTTGTTTAAAAATAGGGTGATTTAACCTACGGACAGTCAATCTTAATCAACCCCTTGCCTTCTAATTCCTTAAGCATCTTCTCTCCATTGCGATGAATATCTTCCATGCGCTTGAACTCTTCAGGGCCAACATTGTCTTTTAATTCTGCCCTGGCATCTCGGCCAGCTTCGCCCTTCATTTCAAACTGTTTTCCAAAGACAATGCTTCCGGCAATCAGATTGGTAAACTCCTCTAGTGTCAAGTCTTTGATTGGCTTAGTTATCCCAAGCTTCTCTCCAATCTTTTTCCACATTCCATTTAGCCAATCCAAGAAATCCTTTCGCTTGGACTCAGTTAGTTGCTTGCCCTTCTCTCCGATGGCTTGTGCTAACGCTTCTTCACTTGCGGCGGCACCTTCAAGCCCTAATGCTTTGGCGTTGTCCATGTAAGAAGTATTCTGGATTAACTCCACTCCCTTGGCATGAAGTTCCGGTGCGGCTTCTTTTAGCAACGGCATAAAAATATGTCCCGCTAGTTCGTGGATGGGCGTTTCGGCATTGGTTGTAGCAGGGTCAATCCACACTTTGAAAGAGCCGTCTGGTTGCGGTTGAACAAAGCCCAGGATTGTGCCTTTGGCGTCTTTCATGTAGCGGATGTCGTTAGACTCTGTGCTAAATTCCCCTGTATTTTCTGTTGCTGATTTTATTTGGTTGGGGGAAAATGCAATATAAATATTGCCACTGATTACATCGTTCCCCTTATTGTCAAAGCTTATAGAATCTAAAACATTTTCTATAATCAATCCGTCCAGTCTGTCTGTTTTTGATTTCTTTAGCTTTCCCAATAAATCAATATCCATTGAATACTCGCCATCAACATCTATTTTTGGAGAGGTCTTTAAATTTAAAAAGACAGAAATATTCATTCCTACGTCTTTATATGGAGTAAAGTCTATCCCAAATCCCTTTAAAATAGGTACAATTTTTTCTACATATTTCCTCCTGTCTCCATAAAATGAATCATCATCAGCTTCGATTTCGCTTAAAATTTCATTGGCCAATTCAGATTGGTCATAATATTCTTCATAAATCCCAAGCCTTAATCTTTGGCTTATCTCTTTTAATTTATCAAATGAAAGATTGTTTAAAATATTGCTTACTACGTCTATGTTGGGATTTTTATAAATTTCGTTTCTTCTGTATGATTCAGCCGTGTATTTATTATTAGAAAAATAAAAACCTTCCTTAGCGTTTTCTGACCCAGTATTTGTACCTCCCTTTGAAATATCAAAAGAATTAAACTTAGATGGACTACCATGATAAACCACCAACGGCTCACCATTTTCATCAACAACCTTACTAGCATTTTTCGGGTCGTTCTCCCAATCGCCAAACCACTTTTTAAATTCAGGGGTTCGTACCTGTCTATGTTGTTCGGGAGTAAGATTTGACGGTTTGCCGTTGGGGGCTAATGGCCCACGCATATACATCGTGTTCTTGTCCGTATCCCCAAACGCTTTTTTCAAACGCTTGCTTTCCTCGTATATCTTTCGGAATTCCGGATCAGACAAGTTCGTTTTGTTCTTGTAGCTGTCAATCATATCGACACCTCCAAAGGTGCCTCCATCAGAATGATATGCTTTACCATCTTTATATCCCCAGTTTCTTGGTGCAGTAAAATCGGGCCATAGGACATCATAACTCATGATGTCTTGCAATCCATATTTAGTAAGCACATCTTGAAGTTTTGAAGTGCGGTTATCAAAATCTTTCTGACTGAACGCAGACAAGTCGGATAACATTTTTCCTGCTGTTGTCTTACCTATTACATTACCATCTTCATCAAATGTTTCTACAACATCCGCTGCTTTCATTTTGGGCGTGTTTTCCGCAACAACATAATTCAAGCCTCTTTCAAATACTTCCGGAATAATTCCCTTTAAATAGAAATCGCCTTCGTAAATGTTCTGAGTCAATCCTCTTGCTGTTTTGGCAACCTTTAGAACTTTGCCATCGCCCAGGTCATACACATCCCTATCGCTTCCGCTGCCAATCTTCTTTAGCTTAGAGAAATCAAATCGCCCTCTTGCTACCTGGTCAGTATCGTAAGCAAACCCTATTGGCTTGCCATCTCTTGTTTGGAAACCAGCTGTCATGGCTTTTACCGGCTCTCCGCTTGCCACTATTTCCGCCGCTTCTTCATCGCTAATAAACTTGACTTTTGCTTTGAGTCCTAGTTTCTTTAAGGCCGCATTAAACGCCTTCCTGGTTTTCTCGATGAATGGGTTGGGCTTGGCTTTTGGAGCGGGGGCAGCAAGAGGGGCGGTGGCGGCAGCCTCCCCTTGCTGTGCTGGTGTGGCAGTTGGTGCGTTTATTTCCGTTACCTTATTACCCAAATGTGACTCTCGATAGTTTTCACCATCTTTTTTAAATCGTCTTTGGTCAAAGGTATTGTACCCAACTTTTGGTGTTGTTGATGTTTCTACAGTATCAATAACCTTCCCATCTTTCACCAAAGCCAATCGAACATCCTTACCTGCCGCTTGTTCGTTTGTGTCGTATTTATTGCCTTGCTGGTCTATAAGATAAACCTTAGTACCAAATCTTTCACTTCGCTGAATGCCTTCCAAGAAATCTTGTTCTTGCTCTGAGTCCTTAAACTTAACAAAAACCATCAAATCTTGAGGTTCACTTTGCTCCTTGGTAGCCGTCTTGAATCTTTGTGTGCGACCATCGGGAAGGTAGGTGTAAACACTTCCTTTTGCGGTTTTAAAAGTTGTTCCGGCTAGTGAAGCTGGTTTGGCAGTTGGTTCAACTACTTCTTCGGTAGCGACTTCAGTATCCGCAACTGGTCCTGTTTGCTGTACTGTTGCAGGGCTTGACTCGCTTCTTTCGATAGGCTTAACCTGTAATTCTGTAGCGGCTGCATTGATTGTTTTTGCTGTTGGTTGTTTTTCATATATTTCTTTTTGAATTTCAAATTCTAAGATAACATCTTGATTTCGAATAAATTTGATTTTCCCATTTTGATCAATTAAACGAAGTGCTGTTGTTTGGCCTTTATTGTTTGTTTCAATTCCATCATACGAAAATGGTCTGCCATACAATGTTAATGTGTTGTTCTCAAAATCATATTCAAGTTGCCCTTGGTCTAACGGAGCATTTTCATCTTGCAATACGTTTTCAATATCTGCTTCGTTTACTACATCATCTGCCAATGGCTGCAACCCTAATTGTTGTGGTGTTTGACCGGATAGGCCACCTTCAATATAAACGACTTCACCATCTTTTGTAAAAACGTATGGTGCGCCATCAGAGTCAATTTTAACCCGGCCAGTTATTCCTTGATAATTAACATTCCTTCCTTCATTTTTTTGAAAGTCAATGTTAAGTGGTGCTACCTCCGCTTGCTGAGTTTGCTCCACTTGTGGTAATGGAACGGCAGCGGATTGTTCTGTAAGAACTGCACCCGTCCCACTGCCAGTAGGTGCGGGAACCACTCCGGCATCAGTAACAACATTTTCTGATCCTGTTCGTTGGCCCACTCCCTCATCCACATTTGACTGGCTAGTTCCTGCGTTAGTGTTGTCATTGGCTTGCGGATTAGTATATAGTTTTAACAAATCATCTCCGCTAATTGAAGCGTGCCAATTTTCGGACTTTACTCCATTTACTTCTCTCGGATTTGCATAAGCCTTGTTCCGAAGCAAAGGAGGAATTCCGTCTTTTGAATCAGCATTAAACGAATACACCGCATCTGGCTCCACATCCTCCGCCTTTGCAGGAATGTAGTCATTGTACATATTCACCTCCCTGCCCATTACTTGAAGCTTTATAGGCTCTGGCTTTACTACTTCATTTGCGGTTTGAAGTCCGGTGGTTGTAACAGGTGTTTGAACAGGCTTATCAGCATCCAACTGCATCTGCACCATTATCCGATAGTTCGGGTCTTCAATCGCCTCCAACGTCATTTCGCCATTCCTCACCGCATCAGCGTCCTCCTGCACACCAGCAACCCTCTCCGGATTATTTTCCGCAAAGTTTGGGTCAGTTTGGAACGCATTCAGTTCGTCGTCGGTGACGGTGGCAAATTCTACGACAGGTGCTTCTGGGGTGACTACGGGTGCTACGGGTGTTTGTGGGCTTGTTATATCAACCGTTTCTATTGGTATTTCATAAGTGTAAATTTCTTTTGTTGGACCAATTCCCATCTTACCCAACATACCAGTTCGAACCGTTCTCTTTTTTGCTGACGCCCGATATTGTTCTGGAATTTCTTCAAGACTATTGGCATATTCAAATCTGGGACCACCGTTGCCGTCAATTACCTCCGGTGTAATTACATCGCCATCTGACACCGGTTGTGTAGGGATGCCGCCTAGTGAAGTGGGTGGTGGTGGTGGGATATTTGAATCAGCATTGCCACGACCCGCAAAGGTACGTCCTAATCCGGCAGCACCAAAACCACCAATGGCTTCATTACCCGCTGCGCTTAAAATTCTTCCACCTTGTCCTTCAAAACTTTCTAAAATACCCTTATTGGCCATTTTGCCTTCTTGTAGAACAGATGTGACTTCTTGTAGTCCACCAGTAAATCCCTCTCCTACAGAAGCAAAACCTAATCCCGCTCCACGACCTGCTGCTTTACTCCATGTACTTTTGCCTAGCTTGCCAATAACCCAATCTCTAACGGCAGTGTAGCCACCTTGTTTAGCAATAGAACTTGACACCATACCAGCACCCACTCGCTCTAAAGCCGCTTGCGTCAACCCAACAACTTTTGCCATTGTCTTGCCGTCCTGACCAGACCGAATCACTTCTTCTGGTGTAATGCCTAATTCCTTTGCTCTGGCATCAACACCTGCTTTATACACTTGTGGAAGCGTCTGGAAATAGGTGGAAGTACCATAGGTTGCTATGGATGGGGCAACTTGCATTATCACACTACCAACCGTATACAAAACCGATTCTGGAACTCTTTCCCAATTACCCTCGGTTATGTTTTTGAAAGCATCAGTAGAAATATTGTTTTTCTTAATTTCTCTATCAAATCTTTCGCTGATTTGTTTTTGAGCGTCGTATAATTCTTGATTTAATTTAACTTCAACATCTTGAGCTACAGATATTGGGTCTCTACCCTTATTCTCTGGCTTAGACATTTCATTTTGAATCTGAATCATTCTATACCCCTCTCCACTTTTCAGGTAGTCTTTAATGCCTTCAAGCGTTGCTGCCCCAATCTGAAGCCCAAGTTCGCCCATGGTTTTATCAAAATCACCACCTATTCCATATTTTTGAGCAAAAGTGCGTTCCTCATTTTTTTTGTTTTGTTCAAATTGCGCTCCAGTTAATCCCTCAATCGTTGCTTGCTGTTGATCTGGTGACATCTTCTGGAATTCTTGCTCTGCCTCCTTGGTAGGCATGATTAAAGCGTCGCTTGCTGCACCTCTCGTCTTAATGGCAGCAGCAGCCTGATTCATTGTGTCGAACGTGGCTAACGGCTTGGATTCAAAAGGTGCGTCCTTTTCAAACACCCCATATTTACCAGTTTTCTCATCCTGCCTCCACGTTAACGGATTGGCTTCTGCCATTTGCTCCCGATCCTTCATTACCGCCATTGCAGGCTTGTTCGCCAGAAACACCGGACTCTTAGCCGCTTGCTCTATCTCCGCTTGGGATTCGAACTGGAATGGTTGGAACTGAGGCTCCGGTGCCATCGGCGTCATCGCCTGCTGACCCGTCACCTGAGTTAGACTAGGGCCTTGAGATGGTTGTGCCGGTTGGAGAAGAGGAGGAACTTGGACAGGACGAGAAGGGGCTTGTTGGGCAACAGGTTTAGGGGCCTTCGGAACAGATGGTTCAAGCCAATCGTGTTTCCATTCCTCCCTGTCCTTAATAATACCTCTTTGAATCAGAAAGTCAGCCACCTCCCCCGACGCATCAGGGTTACTAAGCATCCGGTCTCGGAAAGATGTAAACGAATACTTCCTAAACACCGGACTTGTTTCACCATCGGTAATAAGTTTCCGATAGACATCCTTTAACGGGGGCTGATCTAATTCCTCTGCCATTCCTAATTATTTTTGAATGTAAATGGTTTCTGTTTTGGTGCTGTTCCTTTTTTGGAATTTCGTGCAATGGCTGCCCGAATATCTTCTGCCGAATCATCCAACACTATTATTTGTGTAGAGGCCACCTTAGATTGTCCGTATTTTGGAACGCCTTCTGGTGTATATTCTGGTACGCCTCCTTCAGGTGAAATCAAATATCCCGATGCATCAGTAATGTATCTCTGTCTATCAGCAACACTCATGTTATCAAAAACATCGTCATCAACAGGGGTAAGAGCAGGTACGGTGTATTTGGTTGGCCCATTTATAGGGAAATTAGTATCTTGTTTGAACACCCTTACTTTTACAGGAGTAGCGGCCTTGTACTCAAAACTTGTTTTAAGCGTGTACCCGCCTCCTTTTTTGTTTCTTTCTACAAGTCCTTCTTCTTCAGCGTCTTTATTATTTGAAAGAAGAATAACGTGTTTATTAGCCCCTGCTGTTTGCGGCTTTTCAAAATACTTTGTTTTTGATTGCCCTAAATGAAGCTTTCCTTGCTGTATAAAGGCTTTCTTATCATCATCACTCCAATTCACATATGATTTCGGTTGATTATTATCGTTCTTTGGAGCCACAGACGGGTCGTAATCCGGAACATTTGTAAATTGAACATCTACTGGCCCTGCTTCTTCCACCATTGCTTCTGCCTTTTTACCTGCCCCCGATGGTCTTACTACAGGCGGACGATTGTAGTCGTAGGCTGTTTTACTAAGTCCCGTTGTGGCTTGCGACCAAAACTGACCCAATGCTTTTTCACGGGCAATGTCTGCTGTAAGGGTTTTGTCGGCATCCATATAATCTTTTGCCTCATTCTCTACCCATGCCCCTGCCGCTTCCAACATAGCCGGATTGCCCTTTAATACTTTTTCAAGTTCAGGTATGTTTGGCTTTTCAGCTTTAATAACCGTGGCATTAAGCAATGGGTCTACATACTCTTCAGCCTCAAACATAGGGCTATACTCAAACGTTTCTGTTTCTCGTTTGTTATTTTGCACCGACCGTCTAACAGGCTGAAATTGCTTGCTCATCGCTTGTCCAATTTCTCGTGGCGATACATTTTGTTTTGGCTGTGTTTTTAAAAACGAAACATATCCGGTGGTGTGATCTGTATTAAAAAAGTTAGGCTTGCCATATTGCGTGTTCATATATTGAGCCAATGACCTTTCATTAGCCCCTACAAAACCAGATTTTTGAAGGTCTGGAATAAGGTCTTTTAACTTCTGAGATTGAAACGCTCCTTCGTTCACAACAGCATCAAGTGTGCCTTGAACGTTGTTCATTTCATCTATTTGCTCCCCTTTTGTATATCTATTGCCTACAAACTTTTGTTTTGCATCTTGAAGCAATTTTGTCCGAAGACGATCCACTTCTGGTTGGTAATATCCAGCAGGCCCTGCTTTTACATAAGGCAATGAAAACTTTGCATCCTCCTCCGCTTGTTTAGCCGCAGCCTTAGCCGCAGCCTGCTTCGCCAATTCCTCCATCTGATACAGACGGTCAGCACGACGCTGCTCGTTCTGCAAGGAAGGAAGAATGGTGTTCTGAAGGATGGTGGCATACCCCGTTCCTTCACGCCCCAAGGGGACGTAGGTAGCTGCTGTTTCGTTAGCCATGGTGGTATCCTCTTATGCGTTCAAAAATCTTCACAATCGTTGGTATCTTCATTCTGTACTTGCTTTGCACCGCAAATAAATACTCATTCTCGTATTCCATCTTTGCTGCCTGCCACCTTGGGTCGCCCCGAAAGTACCAATACTTATAATTCAACCAGTTCTTTAATGCTGAAATGAACCAAGGATGGATGCACGTATCCGCTGATGGGGTGATGCAATTTGGGTAGTAGCGCAACATCACATTCTTGAACCGATAGCTTGGAGAAGTGATGAGGAGTTTGTTTTCAAAGTCAATGGTGATGTCGCCATAGTCGTTCCCGTTGCCGTAAGCGTCAATGGCACCCGTTACACCCCACAGCATTCCATAGCCATACAAGCCTCCAAAATACCACGTATTGTTTGTGGAGGTTTGGAGTAATAATGACGGGTCGGGCTGTATCTTGTGGGTAGTTACACGATTATTAATCGCCAACCCTTTGATATACCGCCCCACCTGTACACCAACAGATACATAGTCATAGAAGTCCACCGGCAGGTTTAGTACGTGGTAGCCCGGGTAATCGAGTTGGTAAAACTGTTCTTTATCCCTATTGGGAATTGACGTCTTCACGTCCTTCTGCATTCCCCGAACAAAGTCCAAGGCAAAAGATGTCATGCGGAACTCATTGGTGGTGGGGATTTCCATCTCCTCCATTGTTACGCCCACTATCTCGTCAACTGTTTGTAGTAGCATTATGCAGAAGCGTTAGGATTAGCATCGGTGGTCATGTCAGCTTTCCGGCCAAAGCGTTGCATCATCAGCGGCATTACGTTCCGCACAATCAGCATCGCATGGCCTTCGTTTAGTGTGGCATCATTAGCCACGGCTTGTGTCACCCTCACATTGGTTATGGTGACGGTTTTATCGCAAGCCGGTAGGATGTAGACGGTTCGGGCCGCAACGGAATAGAACATATCCCCTGCAAACTTTATCGTTGATCCGCCCTTTATATTTTCGTAGTTCTCAAAAGAAATGAAAGCCAGTTGCCGTCTTCCTTTGTAATTGGCGTCTGCCACACTCACTCTTACAACGCCTCTGTTCTTTGGCAATGGAAGGTAGTTTTCCGTTAAGACAGCTTTCTTGTAGCCAGTGGGCGTGTCTGTTGACAAAGGAATAGTGTAAGTGACAAGCCATTCCCCGTTGACGGTGGATTGGTTTTCAGCCTTGTAGTTCTCAAAGTATTGATTGCGCCCGATTTCAGCATGGGCTTCTTTCACCCACGATTCCACCTCACGCTCATCTATGCCCTCCGTGGTGGGACGGCCTGCCATGAACATCAGAATTATCTGATTGGCTAGGTAGTTGTAGTTGAGGTCGGTAAGTGTCATAGTTGTTTCTCATTCATTGCGTTCCCTGCCTGAACCAACACCCCATTGGAAAGGTTGAACCCTAGTGCGGCAATGGTGCCATACACCAAATTGTCTATCTTATCCTCTGACCAGTTTAGGTCGGTGGTGACAACAATGGTGGGAATAGCCCCACCAGAATCAACAAACGTAAACTCACACACCCTCGGAAGCGTTAAAACTCTTGCTTTTACATCGTAAGAAGTAAGACTTGGAACAATTTCAAACTTTAATAACTCTTGCATTCGGCCCAAAGGTCTTTTTTCTATTGGTGGTATAACCGGATTGTGCAACATCATAAGATATTGATTGTCAGGTACAATGTTGACAGGATAGAACGGGCCATCCTTAATGTGTTGTATTTCAATAGATTCAACAACATCTGCAATAACTGATTGCCCTGTGGCGTCTATAAAAAACACTTCGCTAGTAGGTGCTATTCGAACTCCGGGCAAGATGCGATAGAGTTCAGAGATGGCGTCGGAGGATACGTTGGTCTGCTCCGGTTGGATGGAGGCAATGGGCATCCCCGGTCTGTATTGGGCCAGATTGCCACGCAGACGCTTGTATAAATCCAAACTAGCAATATTTAAAGAATCTTGCACTTCGGCTGCGCTCTTATAATACGAGCTGGCGTTCAGCAGATTTAAAATAATTGTGACAACTTGTTGAACAATCATGGGCCAAAGATAGAAAATGATTCCGAAATATATTTCTATCTTTGCAACGCTTGTAATTCTTAGTTCTATGTCAAACCATCCACATCAAAATAACGCCGTCCCGATACCAATTCTTTCTGACAAGGACTGAATTACAAGCAGGTATTGGGGCGGCTTCTTTTTTTATGGAATTAATAATAACAAATCGTTTCGGGAAGACAGAAACGTTCTTTTTTGACGCAGAAGACCTGCCAATAATACAACAGTACAAATGGTGTATATTTTATTCCAGAAATTGCGTTTATGCAAGGGCTTGGTTTAATGGCACATACGCAATGATGCACAATCTTCTTATGGGAGGTAAGGGGGTTGACCACATTGACGGCAATGGAAGAAACAATACAAGAGCCAATTTGAGATTTGCTACAATTACTCAAAACCTAGCAAACACATTTATACGAAAAGACAATACAACCGGTTTTAAGGGTGTTCAACTTAATAAAAAAACCGGAAAGTATGTAACAACGGTTATGGTTGATCGGAAGAGAGTTAATTGTGGTGTTTATAAGAATATTGTCGATGCGGCTATTGCTTATAATAAAATGGCAAAAATTCTTTTTGGAGAATTTGCTAGACTGAACGAAATTTCCGAAGCCCTTCTAAAAGAAGCCAATCAAACCCCGCATCTTGTTTTGCCTAAGAGTTTGACAGGATATAGGGGTGTTACAAAAACTAAGAGTGGTTTTGCAGCCGAAATAGCTGAAAAAAAGAAACGTTACCATCTTGGTGTTTTTTCAAATCCAATTGACGCAGCTAAAGCATACAATAACGCTTGCATTAAACTTGGCAGACCATTTCAATATTTAAACACTATTCCAGAATGAAACTATACTCCGATTACGCATCTGCGTCCATTTCCATGGTTGACGATCAAAAACTAATTGACGTTTTAAAAACCGTTCCCCATACTCATATTTTTGAAACCGGAACCCATAAAGGCACCGGATCAACAAGAATGCTTTGCACCCTTGACTTTGAATGGCTTGTGACAATTGAGGTGAATGAAGACAATTTTAAAGAAGCATCTAAAAATCTACTTGGGATCAAGGGACTTGATTTGATACACGGTCTTTCGCTTAAAGCGGATGAAGCAATAGCATTCGTTGAATCAGACGAGGCCATCTCAAAACATTATCAATACCCGTCCGTATTTATTGACGACACAGAAAACCCAGTAGATTTCTACAAAAAAGAATTGTTAAAACCGGTACAGGAAAGTGATTTAATAAGAAAAATACTTCCAGAAATGGCAAACAAAACACCTCTTATTCTTTTGGATAGCGCAGGCGGTGTGGGGTTTTTGGAGTTTATGGTTGTTATGCAAATAATGGATAGCAATCCGTTTACCATTATTCTTGACGACACCCATCACCTAAAACACTTTCGTTCTCGAAAACAAATATTTGAGAACTCAAACTTTACCGTATTATATGAAGGGGATGGATGCCTTGTGGCCTCATACACTCCGCAAAAGACCATCCGGTTAATCTGTGGGAGGTACGGGGACATTTATCAAGTGGCAAGCAATATGCCTCAAACAGACACAATTGCCTGTTCTAAAAAGTTTTCAAGGATTGTCAAAGAGTTGTTTCCACAAATACCCCTAATTGAACTAGACGTTTCGGAAGTAGGACTAGCCGAAGCACACGCAATACTTTCTCACTCCTACCCTAATCACCGGATTGTTGTATGTCAGCAAAACGGACAATCAGAAGAACTTACCGTTAATTTTAGATCATATCAAGCATTTCAAGAATACTATGCTTCCATTTAAAAAAGCCATCATTTCCCTTGACGGGGTTTCCTCTGAGATAAAAAATCAAGAGGCTATAAAGCAAAACATCGCCTATGCACTTCGGTCACTAGGGCTTCCCTTTGAGTATTATCAGAACAAAGAGAATGGGTTTGTAGAAGTAATGAACGACATGAATCAGGATGATGTTGTTTACGTGCTTAATGATTCTCTTTTTTATCACCTATGCAAGAAGCCATGCGTATTACTAACTCGTTCTTGGCCGTGGGTTCAGTCAGACCCTAAACCAAACAACATAGGCCAAATTACACACGAAATGCTTTCAACCAGCCCACTAGAACTAGCTGGCGTCATAGCACGAAATCAACCCGTAAGGCAGGATTGCGACAAATTAGCGGCTTATACATACCTTTTGTTCAGCCAATACTTTCCAAACAAGTCCGACGCTATGGGGCGCATGGGTGCCGCACAAATGACATGGACGCAAGCAATGAAAAAAGATATTCACGTCAGATACTTGCCATATCAGTCTGAGGGCCTCCCACTTGTAAACGAAATGCTAAAGGAAGGAATGGCTCAATTAGAAGGGCCTGACGATATTATCATCATCTTAAATTCTGATATTTGTTTGGTTGCAGAAGCAACTGGAACGATCAGGACTTTTATGGAATCAAGGAATATTGATTGTTGTTTCGCAAACAGAGTTGATGTTGTTTATGGGAGTTGGCTTGGGTTTGACGACATTCAGGATTTGCCTAAATATTCTGGCATGGACTTATTTGCTTTTAGGGCCGGAAGTGAAGTGGCAAAATATTTAATGAGCATTCCATTGTATCTAGGCAGGGAGGGATGGGATGCTGCATGGGCATCTGTGGTGAAAAATAAATTGCCTTGGAATGTTTGCTATCATTGGCCACACTCATCCGAATGGACGCTTGATAATAGCCTAAATGAATTCAATCGAAATCAAATAGCACAACATTTCAACTTGAAATCATTAGCCGAAAATGGTATGGTGGGATACGCTCCTACATATTAAAAAAGCCCCGCTTGTGGCAGGGCCTTCTTAAAGAAATTGCAATTTTAATTACCCTGCAACAACAACGTATGCTGCTCCAGAGGCAATGGCAGAATTGATATTCGCTAATGTGTTTTTTACACGCACCGGAACCATGTTGCCATTTTGACTAAAATTGTAATTGAACCCGCTTTGAGCGGCGTTTCCACTTACCGACGCAATGGTCGATAGTGCGATGTAAGACGTATCAAACAGAGTTGACACGGAGGCTACTGCCTTCCCAGATCCGGGAAGCTGTACGGCCCACATTTTTAGAATACCCATTCTTTTTTATTTAAAGAGTAAAAAAATTATTTCGGTCCAAATATACAAAGTTTGAAAAACTTCAAATATTTTTTCACATTCTTCTAACAAAAGTTCCTTTCGGAAAAAGCCGCTTCACATCGCTTGCTGCCGTCTGGGTGAAGAAAATGGGCTTGGAATACTCATTCACGTTGTACTCATAAAAATGAGCCATGATGATGGACATGGTGGCATCGGACTTAGTTCTGTCCGTAATGTCAAAGGCCATGTTGTCGTTGATGCTTTCGATAAAGGGGTAACGCATAGGCTCTTCGGCTATTTCGTAGGTGTGGTCTCCCAGATAAAGCCCGTTCCCTCTAATAAATTCATTGAAGTGTGTTGCTCCTTTCCGGATGGAATCAGCCCCTTGTCCTTCGCCTCCCGTGTGGATGCCTTTCTGTTGCAGTTGGGCAATGGTGGGTGATGGGTCATTCAAAACTTCGGCTTCATTGAGAAGAAAATTACCGCACCCCATCTGCTCAAAGTAGTTCTGAACGGAAATGAGCGTGTTATTCTCCGCACATATTGGCATCGAGTAGTACAAGGCCGACATCAAAAGCTGCTCCATGTCTTCCACGGGATCATTAGCCCTGTTTGCAAAGGCAAGGAATATGGCCGGTGTGGGGAAATAGCCTGCTACATTTCGTCCATGTGTCGCTCGTTCTTTCCGGTTGGCTTCCTCGTATTGGGCGTTGTAGAATAATTTGCCCGTAATAGCCATCCTAGACCCTTTGTTTTTGGTGGACGCTTTCAGATACGGATCGAGTCCAAAGGCTCCCATAGCCCCGTTCATGGGCGTTCTGCCGCCACGTTTGGTGGAGATGCGATTGATGAAGCTGGCGTTGGGTTCCCACGTTCTCTGGATAACACCACGTTTCTTATCTTCTCTCCATCCCACAATCAGGTTGGCCTTGTCTATCCAATAGAAATAGCCACGCTTAATCTGGTTCTGGATTTCGGCCACATCAGCGGTGCGTTTTAGGGCTTGCAGGATGGTGACGTCAAAGGGGCAATGCTCATTCATGGAGTTGAACGAATCAGCCGGTACGAATGGGTTCTGTCGGAGTTCCTCAGCGTAGAGGTCGTCGTTGCCCGATTCTTGTATTTGCTGCCGGTCACGCATCAGCTTGGCCTTGCTGCCTATTCGCTCTTTGTGCCCATACCGCTTTTGCATCCACACCCATTGGTCGTCATCGGGGTAGTCAATGATGTCGTTGCCGTATTCATCCACCCATCCGGGGTAGCCTTCGTAGGCCGCCAGAAACAAGTTGCGGAGTTTGTTGTTGGTGGTGGGGTACTTTCCGTTCTGCATGGTGGAAACGTCCGCTCCTTCAAACAATGCCTTAAACGGACTTCCTCCTTTGTCGCCTTCCTCTGTTGTTGTGGGAAGGAAAGCGTGACCCCTCTTGCGTCCGTCTTCCATCAAAGCCCTCACTTGCTTTGCCCACCATTGGGTGATTTTCACCTTGAGCCATTTACCGCCCTCATCAGCCCCAAGTCCATTCAAACGACGTCCATCCCATCCTTTTGGGTTCAGGGATTCAAGTCCTATTTTGCCATGAAGGGCTTTGGAAACGCTTCTTATTTTCTTTGACTTGGTGATGCGTTCAACGGGTTCCTCAAAATACAACTCCCCTTTGTTTGTCCGGCACACAGGGGTGAGCCAAATGGGTAGATTCTGCACCGGCATGGTGAGAAGTTCGTTGAAGTTGTTGGCCGCCAGTTCATAGTCGTAGGAGGAAAGTCCCACCATCTGATTCTCAGCCCGTGACCCTAGCCAGAACATTAAAAGGTGCATCCACGTTGTGCTTCCTTCCTGACGTCCTTTGAGGTATGTGACCCCCAGTTCCTCGCAGTATTGGTAGACATTCCAGTTGTAGTGCAGGATTTTGCGTTGCCGGTTTCTGTATTCCATAAACCCATCGGGCGTTCCCAATGCCGGTTTCCAGTAGTTGAGGCCCAGATATTGCCAAGGGGTGAGCCATGTGAGGATGCCACGATTGAAGAACCAATAGCCGTCAAAGTAGATTTTCCTCACTTCCTCTTTTATCCATTTGGTCTGGTCGGGCATCCATAGAATTGTACCGTCCTCTGAAATCTGGGACGACTCAATGTTCATTACGGCAGGAATGGATGTACGCTGAAACTTAGCCTTCGGGTTGCCATAGCCGTCAATCTTGGATAGGTCGGTGGGGATGGGTGGTGTCCGGCATTCAAGAGTCCAGATTTGTTCCCAGATTCTTCCGTCCCGTATCTGCTAATTGGGGCCTAACTCAAAGGGGTATGTTTCTTGTGTCCACATTTAGTTCTGTTTTCTTAGGGCTTTGCGTAAGTTTTCGTGGTATTGCTCCGTCACTTTTATCACACGTAGCACCTTGTCGGGGCTT
>Ga0315900_10001162_pt1 | contig 42388 bp, 47 predicted proteins | sample LakEriMetagenome_FD_203521 | JGI IMG/M metagenome (GOLD analysis project Ga0315900, IMG submission 203521) | Freshwater fungal communities from buoy surface, Lake Erie, Ohio, United States - Buoy 12 MA114 | ecosystem: Environmental > Aquatic > Freshwater > Lake > Lake biofilm | place: USA: Lake... | reverse complement strand
CCGCATGACGGCAAACTGCCGAGACCAACAAACCAAACAAACAAACAAACAAACAAACATCATGACTGCTAACCCTATCTCCTACAACTCCGACGGAACCTGCTCGTGGGTTCACCAACCCGGTGACCTATACGTTGTCACAGGCACCACGCGGGATGGCCGAAGGTTCCGCCAAGTCCACGCCACATGGGGCATGGCCCGTGGAATCAACCTTTGGAACGGCACCAAGTGGCTGTTCCGGGATGGCCGCCGGTTCCGCATCAGCCGAACGATCAACTAGCTAGCAAGCTTTGACAAAGCCGTTGACAGGTTGTCATATCTAACCTATGATGACCTCTCACTGGCAAGAATTGCCGACCTACAAGAGGCCCGACGCCTCCTCTCGTAGGCTGCGACACCGCAACAAGGCTGCCGCGAAACCAACAAACCAAACTGATAGAAACCAAACAAACATGAATACATCCACCAATCCCGCCACCGTCGAAACCATGAACAAGGACGAGCTCCGTCCGTTCATCCAAGGCCACATCAAGAAGCTGGCTGCTGCCAGCATCGGCAAGGAGTTCCCCACGACGGCGGCAATCACTGACATCTGCAAGTCATTAGGGTATGATTCCGTGAGTGACATCACGGCGTATGCCCCGGTCTCTGCGATGCGCGAGGTTGCCACGAAGATCATGGGCCATCCGTTGTTCGACGGCGCGGTCCCTGCCCCTGCCCCTGCCCCTGCCGAGTTGCCCCCACCACCAGCTGAGATCAAGGTAGAAACCCTTGAGGGTGACGAGTTGGAAGACGCCTTGGCTGCTGCTGAGAAGCAGATGGCCAAGCTCCGTGAGGCTGCCGCCAAGCGTGCCACTGTGGGAGCTGTCCCGCCAGACTTGGTGGCCCGGCTTGACGAGATGGGAGCAGACATCGCCAAGCACAGCGGGCACATCACTGACCTTCACAAGACGGTTAGTGACCACGGCGCTGAGGTTGCCCGCCTCAAGCCAATCATTGACGCCATCACCGCGGCGTTGCCTTCTGCAACACCGCCACCTCCCCGCGTTGTTGCTGCCGTCGCTGCTGCCGTGTCACCCACCAAGGACCGGATGCTGGAGGCGGTGCGACCGTTCTTCACGCCGGGCATGGAGCAGACTTGTGCCATCCCTGCCGTCGTGTCTCCGCCTTCGTTCGGTAAGACGTTCATGGCAGACAGCATTGCCGGGCTGTACGAAGCCTCGTTCCTGCATCCCTTCAAGGATGACATTGACGAGATCAGCGCCCTTGTTGGCACCGTGACACCTCGTCCAGACGGCACGTTGCTGACGGCTGACGGCCCGTTGACGGCTGCCCTTCGGACAGCTGCCGCTGGCACCAAGACGCTGTTCATCGGTGATGAGGTGTTCAACGCCACCCGCAAGACGATGGAGTGGATGCTCTCCACCCTGTCACCGCGTGTCTATGACGGCAAGCGTTGCTATATCCTGCAAACCCGGCAGGTCGAAGAGGACGGCACGTTTGAGATTCTTCGCGCTCCCGTGGAGAACCTCCACATCCTGTTCATGGGTAACTTGCGGGCCTCTCCACCAGAAGCGTTTGCTTCACGCATTCAGCTCCTTCGGTTCGACTTCTCCAAGGAGTGGGCTGAGGAAGTTTGTCTAGCTCGCTTGGAGTATTTCTCCGGCGGCCTGTTCACTCCGGCAACCCCGGCAGTCAAGACATGGGCAGCAAAGTTTGCCCTACTCATGGAGGCCACTCGTGCCCGCTACTCCACCTTGGAGCTGGCTCGCCCGCTGTGCTTCCGTTTCCTGATTGCGGCCATCCAGAATGTCTGCCGATGGGAGGCTAGCCCCACCGTCAAGCATCTGTCGGAGTACTTCCACAAGTATCTCCCGCAGCAGATTGCCGTCCAGAACGCGGCAACGCAGGACACCGACCCGACATCCTTTGCTCTCGCCAAGGACCTCGCCAAGCTCATGGACTAACCCCGTTGCAACCTTGTAACACCGAACCAAACAATACTATGATCACACCAAACCAATTCTCAAAGGCAAAGTCTAGCGCTCTGCGCCGTAAGACTCTCGCTCCCACAGGCAAAATCCGCCAACGTGGAGGCCCCCTATGGTGGCTTTGTGCGGAGTCTCCCCTCCGCCCCGAACTTGGCAGACGGGTACCCTCTAACACGACTGTTGTCTCATCTACTGCTAAGAGTCTTCCAACGGCTTGCTGGGAGTGGGATAAGGGGGGTCCCCGCCACCTCATCCGCATCGGAGACAGGCTAGATGAGGCTTTCTACCCGGAGACTAGTTCGACCGATGCCAAGAACATCGAGCTTGTGAAAAGCGTCATCGCTCACGAGGTCTGCCATGCAGCCTACACGAGCCTTGACAGGGCAGACATCAACCGCCGCCTTGCGGACTACAAGCTGAAGTTCCGCTTCCATAACCTTGCGGAGGATTGCCGCATCGAGTGGAAGTATCTCAAGGAACGCGGCAAGGACCACCGCTTCGGCTGGCTCAAGCATAACGAACTGCCCGGCATGACGGCCCCGACTAACAATCCTTCTACTTATCTGTGGCAACTCAAGAGCCGTGAACCGGCGCTGTTCAAGACAATCGCTTCGGCGGCTGCCCCGCTCAAGTGGACAGGACTGGCGACATTCGTGACCGGAGTTCTTGCTGGGCATCGAGTGGACAAGGTCATCCAGAAGTTCTACCAGCGCTTTGTGGAGGCCCCCGATGAGCATGCCCTCATTCCCATCGAGAAGGAATGGGTGGACCTCTTCGGTCACGAAGTCGAGTCTGTCACGGGCGTCTCCGACTTTGACGAGTCGGGTGGGCTTGCTGCTGCGGCTGCCGCCGCGGCAAGTGGTGGCGGAGCTGAGGGCGCATCTGCCCCGGTAAGTTCTGGCATCGGCAGTGCTGCTGCCATGGCAGAAACGGGGCCCAAGACGCAGGAGGATTTCTTGTACCCCGGTGACGTTCCCTTAGACATCCATGCCCGCATCGCTGGCTTGTCTCCTCTGTCTGCCTTCATGCACTAACATCAACATCAACATCAACATCAACTTACTATGAGCAAAACAACATTCCGTGGAGTTCGTTTCGATCAATCCCTTGCCCGGCGCGTGGCGTCTGGTTTCTCCCTCGTGTTCGAGAATGCTGAGCCTTCTCCCGCACAAGCCTCGTCTAGCGGGTCTCGTCTTCGCCTGTCGAAGGCACTGACTCGCCAATGGGACACCGCGTTCCTCCACCTCAGTGGAGCATCCGGTGTTCGTAACATCGTCCTCGTCGTGGATATGTCTGGGTCTATGTCAGGCATGTGGGAGACTGGTGGCAAGGAGTTCGTGTGGGGTCTGATTCTGCTGGCGCGTGAGGGCGTCATCAACCTGCGCGTGTTCCTGACTGGCAACAAGTTAGCCGAGATGCCTATCAGCATCCCGTTCATGACGTTCCTCCGACTCAATCCCTACCATGGCAAGGAGGGGTTCCGTGACACCTTGCAACACCGCGTCATTGCTCCCTTGTTGGAGCAAGCCGATTGCGTGCTGTGCTGGACGGACGGGCAACTCACTGACGGGTGCGTTGACGCGGCTGAGTGGCGGGCTCGTGGGGTCCACCTGATCGGGGCAACTCTTGCCCGCCCTAAATCAGAGGCCATGGTCCACGCCAAAGACGGCACTGCTAAGGTGATGCCCATCGTTGATGCGATGCGGACTCACTTCCACTCTGGCTTCTCCAACCCTGATGCTGTCAATCTTGCCACGCAGATTGCCACCTACATTGCAACCACTGAACCCAAGGAGCTTCGTTCCCACTCATGAGCCCCGCTGACGAAACCTCTCAGCAGTCCTCCCTCTCGGGGGAGGGCTATCGTCTCAATGTCTGGTTCCGTGAATCGTGGGACCAAGTCATGGAGCAACTGCACTCTCGTGTGGATAGCCTTGTGCCCATGGAATTGTGGCGGACTAAAGTAAGCGGAGCAACCATGCCCCGTGAAGTGAATACAGTCCTGCTCAAATACCCTGACGAGGCTACAATGTACGACTCCTACGCTGTTGCGCTCATCACCTGCCCCCCGGCAAGTGTTGCCACCGTGACTGTTTGGGCGCGTCAAACCGGTGGGCTGGCCCAAAACTCCTTCGTTGTCCCGATGCGCCCCGAGTGGACGTGCTACGGAAGCGAACCGTTCCCGCCCTTCGTCGGAGAAGATCACTCCTTCCGCACCAAGGACGGCGGGGTTTTCCTGTGGCAAACCATCCCCGAGTTCACTGCTTGGGCAACCCGAAAAGGCTATGCCAACCAACACTAAAATCTACCGTCTTGGAATCACTGTCACCTTGGCGGCTCCTCCTTTCCACACTGGGAAGATTGTAGCCAAAGCCGAGGTAGATGGGCGTCACCCTTCGGGTAGCTGCATCTCTGAACTTGTTGCTGTGCGGTGGAAGCATAACGGCAAGGCGGAGCTTGTGGACTGGCGAAGGTTAGTCACTCCAGCGCATGGCCCTTTGGGGATACGTGTCTATCAGCTTGAGCCGCGCCCCCGTTACGGAAGGATTGCGCTGCCCGGCGACAAGACCCCCGGCGTTGCTCGTCTCATGTCTGCCATCGCTCGACTCAAAGGTCGGGCGGTGGTTGTCTGGGATGACGGAACGCGCTCCATCGAGCGACTCAAAACACTCACCCACATCCCTCCGTGCTGGCCGGACGATGAGGAAGACACAAGCCAGTTGCAGTCTGCAACACCATCATCATCATCATGAAGATTCATCCAACAAACTCTGGCAACCTCATGGTTCGCCGCAATCCAAAAGCCCTACGCCTGCGCGAGACAGTCTCTGACCTCGTGCTACTATCCAACCGTGAAGCCGCGCACCTCTTGCGCCGTGCTCCCTACACAAACTTCAACCTCTACACACCATGAGTGCGACACCTGAAACAACGGCGGCAATCGTTGCTGCAAACGGGGCTTGGACCTTCGACCTCAAGGAGAAGATGCAGAGGTTAGAGGAAGAGCGGGACAGGCTGGCCGAACAACTAACCATAGTGGGGGCTGACCTCCTCCATAAGGACGTTGTTCTGCGCGAGATCAAGGTGCTTGCCGAGGGGCTACATAAGTATGGCCCGAAGGGGACAAGCCAGCGAACAGCACGGGCAATCCTTGCTGCTCTGGCTCCTGTGCTCCCCGGCGTCGAGGCTCCACCATTCATGGACCCTACCACTTGACGCGATCGGCCCAGTAGGCTGCCGACATCTTGCCTTTGGCAATGTTGTCGGCGTGCCTTGCCTTAAAAGCTTCACGGCGTTTGCGGTAGGCGGCGGATTCCCCCTCTTTTTTGGGGGAGCCGCTGACTCCCTGCTGGCCAAAGCGAATCGTCTTAATCTTGTCACCCGACTTAGCCACCACGACGTGGGACTTGGTTGGGTGGCTTGGCGTTTTCTTTGGTTTATTGTAGCCGCTTACTCCGGCGGCCTTGAGGCGAGGATCTGGTTTATTGGGCATAGTGTGGGTGAGGGATGCCGAGACACGTAGTTCGGGCAGAGCTTTTTGCAAGGCCCGGAATTTTCTGCGCAAAAACTGTTGACGAAATTCACGACCGCTAACAACATGACACGTTGCTTTTTGCAACACCGCAACAATCAGACAAACAAACATCATGCCTAGAACACTAACGATTACACCTGCTGCATCAGGGTTTCACATCTACCTTGGTAACGATTCTAGCAGTGGAGAACCACTGCTTCCTCTACTGGACGCCTGTGTAGCCACCCGCCACGAGGCCAAGGAACTTATCCTTGAGTACCTCGACGACCCCGAACAGCTTGCCCGGACCATCCTCCGCCGCTGTCCGTACCTCAAGGCGTTCGCTACTCCTACTCAACGGGCTGAGCTCATTCAAGAGGAGCTCGACTTTACCCGTCAAGTTATCAGTGAAGTTATCACTGAGGCGGAAGAGGCGATCAAACTTGAGGAAGAGAAAGCCAACCGCGGACGGCCACGTAAATCTCGATGACTGTCATGGAACGCCTGCTTTCCTTTGGAAAGCCCGGCTTCCGGTGGCTGGTCTATGAACACTGTGACACTGGCAATCGCCAGCTTCGGCATGCCGACCCCGACCAACCAAACCCCGAGGTTGCCAAGGGATGGGTGCTTATCAAATCCGTGGTTCACAACCCTTCGTGGACCACTGCATCGAAAGTCTATGATCAAACTCAACTTCTCCACTAACCTATGATTCTTACTATACCCCTCGCTGAATTTATTGCTGAACTCCAACGGCTTCATGCCCAGCAAGACAACCACCCGATGACTCAGCTGCGTGTCACTGCTGACGGCTACTCAAATGACCCCGAGCTCTTTGTCTCCTCAAACCTTCATGCTGGTGGAACCATCGTAGCAACTTGCTTCAAATGACGCTCACACCTGACCAGAAGCGTGTGGCTCAGCTGGTTCTCGACGGGCTATCATTCACGGAAATCGTCAAGGAACTTGGCGTGACTAAGATTGCCGTCGGGAACTGGCTTCGGGCTCTACGCAATAGGACGGACTGCCGCGACCGGTATGACTTGTTCATACACGCCGACAGACTTGGGCTGACCCGGCCCAACGATGACGTGTTTCTGATTAGCCGTACGCAGTTCAACCGACTGGACAGCGCACGTGGCAGTCTCACCCTGTGCAGAGCTGTTACAACCTGCAACACCGAAGCAGAGCTAGATGATTTGCTTCGTGGTGCCCCACCTGAACACCGCTCAGATGCTGTCACTGCATGTGCCACGATGATGCGGAAACTCTTTCAAAGTACAAACCATGCCACCCCACCTAACCACTGATCTTATCCTCCGTATTTTCGGTTCCACTGAACCCGGAATCCGAGCACCCTCAACCTTCCCTTGCCTCGCTATCATCGTGGAGCAAGGAGCCGCCACACTTGACGATCTTGAGGAACGCCTTCGACTGGCGAGTCCCACCATCCGTGGCGCACTCACAGCCCTTGAACGAGCTGGATTTATCTCGGTGCAACGCGCTTCCAATGGTATCGGCGGCAAAGCCAAAAACATCTATCGAATCAAACCATGAACGACAAAAACTACACTCTTGAGGAACTGGCGGACATTGGGGCAAAAGCAAGCTATGACCCGAAAGGTAACAACATAGTCATTTTCACCAAAGCCATTCTTGACGCCATTGGCTACGAGTTTCCCAAAGACGAGGAACGGGAGGCGTTTGATGCTTGGGCTAATGCTAACAATAAACTAGCTACCACTGCCCAATTTGAGGCGTGGAAAGCAGGCCGTGAGGAACTGCGAAAAGGATTCTGTTCCGCCCAATGCCGGGACACAAAAACGGAACCGCCATGGATTCCGTGGCATGGCACTCCGATTATCGGGCCGCAAACAAGATACGAGGTTGAGTTCCGAGGTGGCGAGAGGCGCATCTTGAGTCAAAGCGCTCTCCGCTGGATCGCACTCGACAACACAGCCGGGGACATTATTGCCTACCGCATTTTAGACTAATTAGACTAATCTTATGAACACAATGAATACACAACAGACCACCTCCGAGCCGTTGCCTGCATGCGCGGCAGAACCAGCGCGTGTGCTTCGGCTGACGCTGAAGTTTCCGCTTCCAGCATCCGGTATGACCATCGAACAATTTTGCACTAAGCACCACGCCTGCAAAGAGGGCAAAGAATGGGCTTTAGCCTTTTGCGCTTCGATGAAAGAAGTGTGGGAAAAAGCCAACCCAGCTTGGCTTCTTTGGGTTGCCACGCGACCTTCGGTATTGACGGATAAAGAACTGCGGTTATTTGCGGTGTTCGCCGCTCGTCAAGTTCAACATTTAATGACTGATTCGCGAAGCATTGAAGCGATTGATGTTGCCGAAAAATATGCTCAAGACAAAGCAAGTGATGACGAGCTTGCAGCAGCACGGTCAGCAGCACGGTCAGCAGCATGGTCAGCAGCACGGTCAGCAACAACAGCAGCAGCATGGGCAGCAACAGCAGCAGCAGACGCAGCATACGCAGCAGCAAGGGCAGCAGCAGACGCAGTAGCCGCAGCAGCAGACGCAGCAGCATGGGCAGCAAGCAACCCGGCCATAAAAGAATCTCAAGCCGCATGGCTTCGGGAAAACACCACACCTAATTTTCTATGACAACACCAAACTCAATAGTCGAGCTTCTTCGGAAGCATCACAAAGAATCGCCTTCACAGATGGCGTTCATTAACGCAATCAAAAACAAATGCGGAGTGCATACATCCTCCGTTTATCGCTGGATCAACGGGGAAAAGTTTCCAAGTGGTCATCACATTCTTACCCTCATTGAATACTTGAAGGAGACAGAGCAGCAAAGCCATGAAACTACTCGCTGATATTTTAATCGTTGTGTGGATCACCACCACGATCATCGCCGCCATTCACTTACTTTTCAAAATCTTATGAGCCGTTACGGAAACTCAATGATCCCCAGTGATCGTCAATATGATGAATACTACGCAATTCGTTGCGAAGATTGCAACGTGAAGCTCAACACCGAAGAACTCAAGCGAGGCGATCCATATCTCTGCGAGCTTTGCTTTGAACTCGAACAAGAAACCGAAGAAGAATAAACACAAAAAACCACCATGAGCACACCACCACCTACACCTGAGACGGATTCAAAATCAGGTTATCCAGATGATAGCGGATGCTGGAAGTATAACGACTTGGGATTGTATGTGGATGCCGACTTCGCACGCCGTCTTGAGCGCGAGCGCGACGAGGCGCGGGACCAGGTCCAAGCCATGCGCGAAGCCATCAGGGAAGTGTCTTTGCAACTGACCTTTGCCGAAAAAGTGTCCGGTGCCAGCGTCCTTCACATTTATGTTTATGACGCCCTCACCAAACTCCAACCCTTCTTATCATGACCCCTACCCCATCACGACCTACACCAGAGACGGATGCAAAAGCATCGCCCCATATCGGGTTCTATTCGTGTGCCACAGTCCCCGCCAACTTCGCACGCGCTTTGGAGCGCGAGCGCGACGAGGCGCGGGAGGAAAACGAAGCCATGCGCGAAGCTATCAGGGTGGCGCATGATTCGCTGAAAGCGATAGATAATCTCCATAATGATGACTTTCCAAGCGGAGGTGATTTTAGTGACACCGCTATCGACGCCTTGAACAAAGGCAACGTAGCCCTTATCAAACTCCAACCCTTCCTGCCATGAAAACTAAACAATGGATGGTAATTCATTCGTCCGGCAACCTTTACGCCGCTAGCAATGCCGGAACTCAAAAAGAGGCCAAGAAACGTCATTGTTCAGACACAGGCAATCCGTGGCCTGTTGCGCACAAAAACGGGGATCGCCTCGTAAAGGTAGCAATCTCAATTATCAAAGAACAGCTATGACCCCCACCCAACTCGACCACCTCAAACTCATTGACGCACATCTTGAACGTCTCATCGGCATCGCCTCAAAGCGGACGCCGGGGGAGTGGGAATTAACTTACGAGGGGGGCAACGGTGGCGCGTCATTCCCCCGCATCATAGACCCCGGAGACTTCGCTGCGTCAGCCGCCGAAGTATCTATTGAGGACGCCTTCTTTATCGCTGCCTCCGCAGGCAACGCCGAGGCCGGATGGAGAGCAACACGGGTGGCTATTGCTGGATTGCTGACAATCGCTCAATACCAACTCGACGGCGTAATTGTTGCCGATGAGTCTTTCCTTGGGAGAACGGCAAGGCATACGCTTGAATCCATCCTCGCCGCCTTCCCCCTCGAAACCCTCATTTCATGAAACCCACCTCCATAACAGTCACCCGACGAAAGCTAGGTCGCTACCGAGCCCTTGGTATGGCTCACGGAAACGGCCAAATCGAGATTGATGCTCGCCTCAAAGGCCAGCCTCACCTTCGCATTTTAATCCATGAGTTCCTACACGAATGGGAGTGGGCTTTGCCGGAAGATGTTGTGGACAAATTGTCCACCGACCTAGCTAAATTTCTCCATAAAAACAACACCCGAATGATTGAACCAGACGCTTACCCCAACCAACAAACATGAATACAACTCGAACACTAACCATGCGCCCCGCTGCTCAAATCAATGCTGCTCTAGCTTACTGCATCGAGAAAGGAGTGGACTTTACTAAGCCTCTCCCGCTCCTCGATCTACGCAACCTATCCAACCCAAAAGCATGACCCCCGAATTTGCTCCTGTTCTATTCCTCGACGTTGACGGGGTGCTTAACACTCGCCCCGGTTCACTTGACCGGGATAAACTGAACCTCGTTTGGGACATCATTCGCCAGACTCAATGCCTCATCTGCCTGTCTTCCAGCTGGCGGACCTCGTCTCGAATGCTTGACCGCATCTCTAATGAGCTGCCTATCTGGCAGTCCACGCCAGAGATCAAGGGGTACGAGAGCCTTGACTGGAGCCCCGGCCAACACCGCAGCCACGAGATTCGACTGTTTCTGAACACCCACCGGAGCATCAATAAGCTTGCCATCCTCGACGATTACGACGAAGGATGGGGCTCGCTAACCAAAGCTGTGGTCGTTTGTGACCCCCAAAAAGGTTTAGGTCCTGACGAAGCTGCCTTTGTTAAGACTAAACTCAACGTGCCAACCCTTGTGACTCAATACCAAGCTACTGACTATGAATGAAAACACTGACACAATCTCGACGCCCCCTCCATGCACAGGGGCGTTGCATTTCCCGAACAGGCCGGGCAACCTATATGTTTTCCGCAGTGGGAAGCATACTCTTGTGACTCCCTGTGGCGCACAAATTCGCGTTACAAGTGAGGGGGTTCCTATCCCCCGAGTCCGCATGTCTAAGAAGGATAGAAAGCGTGCCCGAAAAAGAGCCGACGAAGCACAGGCAAAGCTTGACGGACTCATGGCTGCTTCCCGCGGCCGTGAGTCGGAGGTTCGCCGTATCTTTGTTGATAAGCTCAATGAGTTTATCGCGTCCTATGGCCGCCAACCGAACGACCTTGAAAAGCAAGCCCTCACTGTCATCTCTATTGAAGAACTCCCTGAACCTGTTGCAACCCTGCAACACTGAAACAAAGCTCCAATGAATATAATCTACCCTGTTACCTTCCCTTTTGTGGCCTTTACCGGGCTCGCTACCTGTGGCAAAACCACCGCTGCCGAGGCCCTGTGCTCGACGAAACACCGGGTCTATCGCACGGCCTTTGCTGACCCTCTCAAGGCAATGGTCGCCATTCTTACACCCGAGACGGACAAGAACGCCAGACCCCCGGAGCTCTGTGGCAAGACTGTCCGTGAGGCTTATCAGTCTTTGGGCACCGATTGGGGGCGTAACATGATCGGTGAAAACATCTGGCTAGTTGCTGCTCAACAACGATTTACCCGCAAGCTCAAAGCTATCAAGGATGGAGTCATGGGTGGCATTGTCGTGGATGACTGCCGATTCGATAACGAAGCTAAGCTCGTGAAAGATCTCGGAGGAGTCGTTGTCCGCATCGTTCGCCCCGGGCTGTCTGCGATGGACCACGCCAGTGAAGCTGGAATCAGCGACGACCTTGTTGACCACATTATCTACAACAATGCGGGAGTCCCCCATCTTGTGGACAAAGTGCGTGATCTTGTATTCAACGGAACCATTCCATGATTGTCTCCGACGAAAAGCTTGAAGAACTTCGCGTGATGCTAGAGGCAGGGCTCACCCCTGCTGAGGCTGAAAATTTGACTGGAGTCCCGGTCAAAGAAATCCGCGCCTTGAAAAAGAAGCACAACTGGAAAGCCTCAGCCCCGTCTGTGGCCGTCCGTGAGGCTGAGCTTCTTGACATGGCTCAAGCTGAAGCCGAGGTGCTGACCACCAAAGCCGCAGACAATGGACTAAAGGCGGCTGGCACAGAGTACACGAACCGTCTGTTCGGAGTTCTGTCTGCCAAGATGTTGACACTGAAGAAGCTTCCGCCTATCAAAAGCTGGAAGGACGTAAAGATCATTGACGACATCCTTCGCCGCGCTGCTGGACTTGACGATAACAACGGCAACGGCAGTGGCAAAGTCCTCATCAACCTTGGCGTCATTGCTGGGGGAAAAATCCCTGAAGCCGCCAAAATTCCCAACCAAACCAACCTAATCGAAACCACATACGACCATGTCGAGACTCAAGACAATCATCCCCACGACGGGGGACCTGAACCTATTCTGCCAGCGCCTGCTGAAAGTGGAACACCCTGAAGATGTCCTTGCCCTTGTGGCCGTGCTTGACGAGAGCACAGCCGAGATTGAGGCCCAAAGAACCATGCGCCAGAAAGATGGCACAGCTTCCCCGAGCTGGTTGCAATCCAGCGCGGCGGCCCTCAAGTACTGCGGGCTCAAGCTGAAGGCAGCCAAGGAGCACTATGACCGACTCATCAGCGGCAAGCCCCCCGAAGTGTTTGCTCCCGTGGAAGTCTGGCTTGTTACACTCTGCAACAATGCAACAGGGGACATTACCACCAAGCTTTCGGACAAGCATCCGGCAGAGTTTCTGCTGGACCAGATGGAAGCTGCTGCCCCTGAAGACCGCGACAGCATTGTTCTCTTCAACAGCATCAAGGTTCACCCGGCTCAGGTAGGTCGAGCCAACCGTCTGTTTGCCGCTATCCCTAAGTTATGATTCGCCTAACCTACTACTGCCCTCCCAAGATAGCAAAGTTCGCCAGCAAAGCTGCTGACGAATGGAACAACGCTATGTATGGGCTGGTGGCCCTACGCCCCGTAGAGGCGGGGGCTGCCAATATCCACATTGGGTGGGGGAAGATTGATAACGAGAAGTTTCCCAAGCGGATTGCTCAATGCCACCGTCATGCCGTGGATGCGTGGCGCATCACTCTTTCCGACAAGATACGCTGGGCCATCAGCCGTTGGAGTCGTTTCATTGGTCACGGGGAAGACGTGACTTCTACCTTGCTGCATGAGTTCGGCCATGTTTTTGCCTTGCCACATGCGGCCAACCCCACATTTGTCATGTCCGAAAAGATTCCCCGGGTAACCTCCATGAGCCCGGACGAGAAGACACTCTACCGAAAAAAGTTCATGGAGGGAAACCCCCTCGATTAACCCCTGATATTTTTATGGACTCCGAAACTTTCTGGTTATCCTTCATGCTTGTCGCTCTCTATGTGATAAAGCTTCTCACCGAGATCGGAAAACATAATCTCAACCTACCATGAAAGATGCCTGCTATAAAAAAGTCAAAGCTGCCTACGCTATCTTCCCGTCGGCCCGTGCCTCTCAAGCCATTGCCAAGTGCCGCAAGGAAAGTGGCAACGTCCGCAAGGGTGAAGCTGGTTCCAGTCTCAAACGGTGGGAAAAGGAGAAGTGGCAAGACCAACGCACAGGCAAACCCTGCGGTGCTGGAGGCTCCAATGAGTATTGCCGCCCCACGAAGCGTGTGTCCTCCGAAACCCCCAAGACAGCAGGCGAGCTAGGCCGCAAAAAAGTGCAGGCCAAGATGCGCGAAAAGTCCCGTGTCGGGATGGGGGCGCGTGTGAGTCCTGCGAAGAAGTGATCTTTGACATTTTGACTCAGCGGCGTGGACAGGGACACGCATCGGGGTGCCTCCCGAACTGGACTCATACACGCGGCAAAAGCCGTAAAACCCCAGATAGCTGGTGCAATTCCAGCCTGAGTCGCCAATTCGAGCGCGTGGTTGCGGAAGCAACATCAGAGAGCGATAAGACACCTTCGCTTGTCTGATCACGAAGCCAATCGGATGCAGGTTCAAATCCTGCCGCGCTCACCCTTTGACGTAGGGCTATACCTCTAGTATTGTTTGAGACCCCAAACTTTCATGGAGAGACGACACGCTAATGCTGGCTCGCCAGCCGAGATTCTAACTATGGCCAGAATCCTTGAGCGAGGGTGGACCGTCTCCCTGCCCTATGGTGGCAAGGCTGGCTACGACTTGCTGGCCGACACAGGGACTCAGTTGCTTCGCATCCAAGTCAAAACCATCTACTTGGCCAAATTCAAGAACAGGTCCCGTTGGATAATGTCCTTCCTCAAACCAAGGAGCAAAGACCACGGGTGGCGCAAGTACACTAAGGCAGACTGCGATTATATTGTCGGCATGTGCCCAGAGAATAACCGTTGCTTTGTTTTTCCGATTGAGGACTGTGCAAGCCGACGACAGGCAACCTTTGATTTTGGGGGCACCCCTCTCCGCAAATCGGTGGATGCTAAATGGGTCATGTCCTACGAAGACGCTTGGCCCGCCTGAGCTGCCTGCGGAACCCAACACCACTCAGGAAACTGCTGCCCCGGCTCTACGCGGGTGGCTGACGCTGGAAGCTGTGTCTTCAACGCTAACCGGCAACCACATTGCTGGCAGTTGTGAAGCTTCGAGTGATGCTTAGACCGCCGTTGTGGCGAGACCAAAGCGTCCTGCGCTATCTCAGCAGCAAGCTCAGGAATGCAGGTTAGGCAGCCCCCTAGTGGCTGATTGCGGGGACAGGCGGCACAAGTGGCCGCTCGTCTCTCAACTTCTTCCATAGGAGCCAACTCCATCCCAGTCTTCAGCCATGCCGAGAAGGCTTTGCTGGCATTGGACAGCGTCTCCAGAGTCGTCCGACCCGTTGGGACTGTCTCACTGCCCCGGCAATAGGGCTTTAGCAGCCCCATCTGCATGCAAATATCGTGCTCAATTTCAGCCGGAGGTTGGACTTTGTGCCCATTCTCAGACTGGTAGTTGAGGATTTCTTGAATCAGTTTTCGGGCGGAGCTCCGACTGGAGAGGGTTCTCCCCGTTACAGGGGAGACCCATCGCCAAGCGCCACCGGGAGGGAGAGGTGCGTTGTGGTTAATCTTCATTGTTGCCAGTGAGGGAGAAGTTCTCCATCCAAAATGCGACGCTGCAACTTGGATTGCGCGTATTTCCGGGCGGCACTAGATATGCTGTCCAGAGCTTTTTGGGCGGCTTCTCGTTCTACTTGGCCACGCTCAGCGAACCGAACAAGGTTATTGATGACGTTGCCACTCTGCAACATAGCCGTCATCTGCTCTCCGTAGAGAATCAGAGCTTCACGGGCAACGTCGGAGTCAAAGCTTGACAGGATAGCCCCGTCTGGGTCGATGCCCGCGGCACGATCTTCAGGGTCCTTCCATGTTTTGAAGGCCATCTGACTTTCCGGCGGCGACAGGTAAAGGCCCGCGCTGACCAGAGGAGTGATGATCTCATCCGTATGAGGGGACTCCATGTCAGGCAACAACCGCTTGGTGAACGGAGCAAACCAGAAGGAGGTGACTTCTTTGCCCCGTGCGTTGAGGATAGCCGGGCGGTCAAAGAGCAGGGAAGAGCCGGGCAGGACGCTTTGCAAGGCGTCTGACCAAGTCTTAGCCGTCTCGATCATCGGGGTTTCCCCGGTCTCGGAGAGCAAGCCCCGAGTCATATCTTCCACATCCCGCAGGATACGGGGGTTGGTGACTCCGCCCACCCATGAGGAAGCCATCTTCATGAGCACCTTATCAAGGCTGGCCCCGCCTTCAGCCCGCCCGAAGAGCAGCTTGCTAGCATCTTCCAGTCCTTGGAGGGGCTGCTTGGCAAACATTGCCCGAGTCAGCTGAATCATGGAGTTCACGGCGAACTGGGAGGGGCGAACCCTCCGGCCTTTTTCTTGGGCGTTGATGACTGAATCCGACAGTGCAGCAATGCCACCCAGCAACAGGTTGATTCCGGGCAGGTCCTTCCAGTTCGCGTAGAACGAGCCGATCTTCAGCACGTTGGGCTTCCAGAATGGGGCACGCAGACGGAGCTGGTTGCGCTTCTCAGCGTCGGCAGGGCCGTCACCATAGGCAGCAATGAAGGGTTCTTCATCGTCAGCCATAGCCCGGAACATCTCAAAGACTGCCATGGCCAAGCCAGCTGTCAGGAATGTGGACATGAACCCTTGAGACATGAGCTTGTAGAACTCCTGTGAACCACGCTCCACTTGCTGGCGGCGGTAGGTTTCGCTGATCATGCTATCCGGCATCCATGAAGATGGGGACATGTTGTAGGCTCGGAGGAACGAGACGGGGAAGAACGACATCGCCAACGAGAAGTCGAGCATGTTCGCCAGTGAGCGAGCAAACGGGACCAGCAGAGAGGTTGCCCCTCGGGTCTTGCGTTCAAGGCTACCAAAGATGCCGTCCATGACCCATCCAGCGAAGCCCTTCGGCTGCGAGGATAGGTTGGCAACATTGGCAGAGATGCGGCCTTCTGTAATGATGTCAGCCCCGGCGCTCAGGTTCTTGGCAAGAGAGTCCCGGTATTGTTCGAGGAGTTCATTGCGGCGAGCCTCACGCATCAGGGCGGGGTTCTTGGACAGGGCAAAGCTTGACGCTTCTCCATCCAGCTGGTTCTCAATTTGCCGCATGACAGTCTCTTCTGGGCTGAATGCCTTGCTCAGAAGCTCACGCATCTGGTCAGCATCGTAGCCCTGCTTGGTAGCCAAGTGAGCGATAGCCATACGTTGACGGGCCATGTTGGCAGGAACCCCAACAAGGGCATCAATGACCATCATGACACGGCCAAGCAAAGAGTAGGGCTTGGTGATCTTACCTACCAGTGGCAGGTCACGTTCCAGACGGGAGAGAGACTCGGTTTGCTCAGACTGGAATCGGGTAGAGCCAGTGAACAGCGCTCGTTTCATCTCCGTGATCGTCTCGGCACGGGTCGCGGGGTCAAGCAGCAGGGCCGATTTGAATATGGTGAATAGATTGCGGGCCATCAGGCTGGCACGATTGCCTTTTGGAGCCGTCATAGCGTAGCCAACTGCATTGTTGGTCAGGTCCATGATGGATTGCAGCGAGCCGAAGACAAGGTTGACCTGCTGTGTGCCGAACCCGGAAAGGATTCCAGCCTTCCACATCGAGGTGGGGACTTCCACGAGGTAGGTCCAGAGTACCTCGGGGTGCTTTTGGAGCAGCCCCTTGAGGCTATTGGAGCTCACCAGTTGTTTCAAGATGAGGTCTGCAACCTTGCTACTGAGTTCCCGTCCAGCGTCGAGGCGCTGGATAGAGTCCTTCGGCATAGCATTGATAGCAGCCAAGTCGGCCTCCAGTTGCTCAACGACTTTGGTGTCGTAGGTTGGGAGCTCCAGTGACCGGGCTATTGCAGAGTAGAACTCCTCAGAACGGAAGGCTCCCATGCGGGCAAACTGTGCCAGCTCTTCCGAGCGGGACAGCTTGTCCACCACAGTAGCGGCAGACGCTGCGAGGTCAGAGCGCTTGTATCGCTCGATCAATTTCTGGATGTACTTGGCTTTCTCTTCTTCGTAGGCGATCTCGATGTACTTCGCCACTAGCTTAGCCTGTGTCTCGTCCAGCTCTCCAACTTCCACCAGCATCTTGGTCAGGCTAGCAACGCTGGCAAGTTGGTCAGAGACATGGGCTTTGACTTCCTCACGGAAACGGAAGGATTGACGGACAAGCTGAGCGGCGTCCTTCATGGGCAGCACTTCAGCACGAGCTCCTTCAAGCAGGGCAAGAGTGCGGGTAAGCTTATCCACCTGTTCCTGAGTTGGAGGCCCATTGAAGTTGGGGTCCCCTCCGGGAGCAAGCTGCCTGCGGATGTCTGCCATCGAGCTGTCAAAGGCTTGACGTAGGATGTCTGCATCTTCGGCGTTCTGCATGAAACGACTCCATACAGTGTTTGGAACCTTCTCATTGTCTGGGCTGCCGTCACTCAGCTTGGCGGAAACTTGACGAGAGACTTCAGCCTGAACGCGCTTAAACCAGTCGTCAAAAGCCCCTTTATCTGCGGGCGGGATACGGCCTTGCAGGCGCTTAGCAACTCGCTTGACCATGACTTCTGCCACAGCTTCAGCCAGTTCGTCTCGCGGGCGGCGGCGTTGGGCGTCAGCCAACTCGGCTTCGTCTTGCTCAGCCTCGGCAATATCCTTGTCAGACACGCCTTTCTTCTTGGCCTTGGCTTTGACTGAAGCCTTGCGGACATCTTCCCCAACCACGCCGTCAACGACACCACCGCTGATCTTGGCGGGGTCACCAAGTTCACGCTCAATCTCTTCCACAACCTTATCCACTCCCATGGTTTTGAGAGTGGCCTTGGTGCCGCGGATAAAGGAGGTGCCATAGGTAGCAACAGCGCGGTGAGGGTCGAGGATTTTATCCTGTGCGGTTTGAACGGAACGCAAGTTCGCGCCAAAAGCAGAGGCTTCTTTTGTGACTTCGACAAGGATTGCCGCCTCGGCAGCCCGGAAGTTACCCTTTACATCAGGGTCGGTAGCCTTGATTGCAGCCTGCGTAGTCATTTTAAGAACAATGTTCTTAGCGACGTGCCTGACTCTCTCGGGCTCACTAACGTCATCCCGAATCTTTGCCGTCAACGCCTTCATATCGTCGCCAGTCATCGGCCCACTGACCGTGTGCTTCTCAACCAAGTCCCCAGCACGTTTAATCAGCTCGGGCTCAGTCAAAGAGTCATAGTCCACTTCCATATCAGCCAACGCTTCCATGGCTTCGCGGACATCTTTGGCCGCGCCGTCGAACATTCCAGACTCCAAGTCCTTCTTCGTCCGTTGAGCGGTGCCAAAACGAGCATCCCCATAGGCAGTAGATGCCGCAGCCGTTGCAATGAGACGCTCAGCAATATCGGGGATGCCGCCTGTGATTTGATCTACTGTCATGCCGTTGGCGGACAGGAACGAAGCAGTGTTGAGAGCTGCGCGTAGAGACACAGGGTCTGCGGAGGCATTCCAGCGAGCGGCCACCCGGCGGAAGTAGGCCGTCAAGTAGGCGAGCACTCGGTTCAAGGAGCGAGGCTCGGTCTTGGTGATGGCCCGGACATCTTCCGTCGTGAACCCCGAGCGAACCCGCTGGCGGGTCCGGCGAAGGTACTCGTCGGCAAGGATTGCCATGGCTTTGGCCTGCTCAAGCGGCGTCATGTTGGGTCCGTCACCGGCGGCACGAGCCACTTCTTCTGGAGAAGCGTCGGGTCCAGCAATCGAACGAGCTAGATTTCGGCGTTCTGCTGGGTCCATACCCAGCCCAATACGGATGAGGTCCGTGTCAGAAAAACGACGGTGAATTTCGAGGTGATCAACCTCTTCCTCAAGCCCAGCACGAAGGCGGCGTTTGATGTCCGCTTCGGACATACCAGCAGTTCTCCACTCAGTGACTACCTGAGCTAGATTGTTCACGTCAACGTGGATGACATTCGAGTCACGGTTGCCCGTCACCCAAAGTGTGAGTCCTGTGCCTTCTGGGGCAACAGTTGCCTGAAGCGGGGTGTTGCTATCAACTTCCTCCAAGATGGAAGTGACCAAGCCCAAAGCCGCGGCACGTTGTGCGGGGAGAGCCGGAGGAGACCCAGCGGGTTTCAGAACAACAGAGGCGTTAGGGTTTGTGCCCGGAGAGGAAGTCTGAGGACCTGATACAGGCACTTCATCGTTCGTCACCTCTTCTACCGTCTGCTCCAGAGTCTTGTCATCGGGGTCTGAGACATCTTCATTAGTCTCGTTTTTAGCCGCGGCAATAGCGGGAGAGGTGGCCTTGATAACGGCAGCCGCAACAGGAGTGCCCGACTCAGGCACGAAGAACAGCTTGTTGAGTAGGGCCGCAGTCTTGACTCCGTTGGAGGGGGACAAGGACATCAGTCGGAGCGACTCCACCACTGCCGTGTGATACACCGAACCAAGGTTCACCTTGATCTTGGCAGCCGGGTTGAGGAAGTCCATCAGCAGCTGAGCGATGAAGCGGGAAACGCGGGACAGAAGTCCTTTGAAACCAGTTCCGCCTGCCGCTTTTTGCTCGTTGAGCGCTCGGACAAAAGACGGGTTGGTGTAAAGACCCATGACAAACTCGCGGACATTCTGGGTTTCTTTGGGGAACATATCCCCAAAAAGCTTCACCGCTTCCATACGCAGCTCTTCCAGAGCCACCAGTGTGGGATGAACACCCTCGCCGCGACCAAGCGTTTCCAAGGCTTGACCAATACCGCCCTCAACCGCGCTACCCAAGGCACGATTGAGCGCTTCTTGCGTCATACGCTGGAGCATTGCTTGCTGCACGTGCTTGGCAAAAGCCTCCATGATACGAGGACTATCCCCTTCAGGGAAGGCGTTGAGGTCCACAATCAACTGGTTGCCTTTCCATGCAACTGGAGTCGAGGTGTTGCCGTTTGCAACAGCGGAGACAACCACCTCAAAAGAGTAGGACTCCCGAACTTTTTCAAGAAGCTCGGCCAACATTGAAGCAATGGCACCATCTTTAACTTCCACGGCTGCCTGAGTTGGTGGCGCAAGAAGAGGGATGCGAGCTTGTTGGTAAGCCGTATCAGGGTCTATCCCGGCCTCAATAGCTGCGGTGTACCGCGCCATATCGAGAGGCTCACGACGAACAGAAGGCTGGAAACTCTTCGCAGCTTCTGTCCGATTCTTGGCACGGTTGCTGAAGTAGCTCAGCAGGCGAGTCAACGACTGCGCCGACATCTGCATGGAGCTATCATTATCGTTCCTCCAATTAGTTGTATCTACTCCAAAGCGTTCCAGCTCTTCGCGGAACCGTTGAAGCGCCTCTACGGAGAACCGTGGGGCGGCAGGGTTCGCAGGCATGTCGAACATAGGACCCAACAGGGCTCTGAGGTTCTCACGAATAGAATCAAAAACCAGCCGCTCGGCCCCACGCTGAGCTCGGAGACGAGCTGCCTGAAGCGTTTTGGCGTTTTCAATCGTTTGGGTCAGCGTCTCTCGCTCTTGCTCAAGACGCTGCCTGTATTCTGGAGACAGGTCTGGCCGCCTCAAGTCTTCCTGAATTTGTGCTAAAGCCTCTTGGGCTGTGGGGAGACCTTCAACCGTGGGGGCCAAGAAGGGAGACTCAATACCTGAGAGGGTAGCAATCTGATAGCGCACAATATCGAGATGCTCCAGCATCCCCGTGCCACTCGTATTCTTGGCGATCGTCACCATCTCCTCAAGAGACATCTGGTTGATCTCCCCAGCGCTATAAAGCGGGTTGCCGCTTGGCTTTTGTGTAATTTCGAGAAGTGCCGTCACTGTCTCCTCATGTAGCCGGACAAGAATGCGGGCAAGGTTGGGGAACTTACGGGCTGTCTGTCCTGAGAATCCAAGACTGTTAACTTTGGGAAGCAGTCTTGATACCTGCTCCATTTCTACCTCAGTCAGTTCTGGGCCATAAGTTAAGGTGACTTCACCCGTTTGAGATGCAACAGTAAAGGCTGCTCCTCGGCGGTGAAGGTCCAAGATTTGACGGGCGGTAGCGAGCTCTTCATTACTGGCACCATTTCGACTAAGCACGCGGAGAGTGCGGTCAGGGTCACCGTCTAAGACACGCTCGCTAAGAGCGATGCCCAGCAGAGACTTCTCATCATTGGTGAGAGGTTCCTCTTCAGCGTCTAGCGCTTCGGGGGCCGCAACGCTACCTGCAAGCAATTCTCCCGTAGAACCGTCAACGGGAGCATCCAATGACATCAGGACAGCGTCCCCGCCAAACGGGTCTGCTCGGCGGAGCATCCGGTAAAAGGACCTCACTACTCCCCGCGTTACGAGGTCAAGATTGATGCTTCCAACACCCTGCTTCTTGCGGAAGGTGTTAATGACTGTCTGCACCACAGCATTCTGCAACCGTCCTGACGCAATAATTCCCGCGAGGTCAGCATGGCGAGCAATCAGATCAGCCTCGTTTTCGCTCATGTACTCCACGGCTCGTTGATATTGAGCTGCTTCTTCTGCGGCGAATTGTTCCAACTCTGCCGGGTCTTTGATGTTTTCTGGGACTGGAACGACACTTTCAGGACGCTCTGCCCAGACAGTCGTAGCGAACTGCTTCTCCATTTTACGGACAATCTTGAGTAGTCGGAGCTGCTCTTGTTTAGCGTCGTCCAGATTTTTAAGCTGGTTGCCCTCACGCTGAAGCGACTGGACTCGACGAGTCACCGCATACAGTTGGTCCTTGGCTTCAGTCAAGGACATGCCGTACTCCTGCTCTAAAGCGGACAGCTGTTCAGCTATATCAGCTGAACGCTGGCCGATTGGGCGGCGGTCATTCCACAGTTGAGCATAAGCGTCTGGTCCATCCTCGATGGACACCTCTGCATCAGCCCCCAAGGCGGCAACTTTAACATTCTTCACGAGGCGAGTATTAGGGTCATACTCAATATGAGGGTGAACTGCGTCCCCAACTTCAGGCGGGATGAATACAGAGTACCCTTTGGAAATCTGCATAGCCGTGACTTCCGGCACGTTAGTAAAGAACCCTTGCACGATTACACGCGGGGCTCCTTCAAGTTGTTGAATGATAAAAGTATCGCCGCTGCGCTGGACAACCTCAAAAGTTCCTCCGGGAACGATCAGGTTATCGCCCACTTTGCGAACTTGGGCAGAACGCACTTCCATCACAGCGCCCCCTACAAGGGCCGCGTGAGCCTTTGCCTCAGCAAGGTCAGTAGTGACGTGCTGTGCAGGCATGACTTGGTTCGTTCCCTCTGTGCGAAGGGCATAATAATCCCCGGCCTTGTCGTTTCGGCGTGGGGCTTGCTCATTGTAAGACAGCACACGATAAAGCTTGGTCCCTTCTGGGAGAGAATGAACAGGAGACTTTTCCAAGGCGCTGTTTAGGGGCACCGACCCCTTGCCAAGACCTGAAGTCACCACCGAAAACCGACGAGACTTATTGTCAGCAAGAACTTGAGCGGCCTCACTACGGAGTTTTGCGGCAGCCTTCTTGTTCTTAGTAGCCGCTGCGGCCTGACGCAGGGCTTGTTCTTTCTCAAACTCGGCTTTGGTGGCGAACGGCCAGTAAGAAGCCTCTTCCAATTTAGCTTTGTCTTTAGAGCTAAGTTCTCCCTCAGCACGAGCGGGCTGTGCGACCTCTTGAGGAATCAAGCGATTGATCGAGGGAAAAAGCCCCTCGCTGTAAAGTTTATCCCGGTCTTTTGCTTTCTCAATTTTGGAGGGGTCTCCCCGCACAAACTTGGTGGAGTCTCCTTCTACGCGACCCCCAGTCCACAAAGAGGTAGGAGTATCTTCCTCAGCTGGGAAGCGAGCCTGATATTCCTCTTGGATGCGGCTCATCACAGCATTGGCAAAGGAAAGATGGCGCGAGATGTCAACGCTCAGATTGAGCGTGTCTAGTTCTTGCTTAGAGATTCCAAGCTTTGCCGCGGCGGCTTCGCGTTGCTTGCGAATTTTGTCCCGCAACCTAGCCTTATTGACTCGAATGACTGGGCGTCCATCTTCCCAACCCCATTGCACAAGCCCGCGGTCAACAGTGTCTTTGACAAAGTTAGGAACCACATAGGCGTCAATTTTGCGGAGTGTTTCTGGGCGAGTATCACCTTCATACGTCCAGTCGGGAGGAGTCACATTCTCGTCCACTGGAACATCTGTGGCCTCCGTGGCAAGTTCCGCAGCCAAGTCCACTTCGGATAGAGGAGCGCTCACTGCATTAACCCTACTCAGGTTGGCGATGTCCTGAGTCAAAGTTTGCTTTGCCTGCTCAAACATCCGCCGCTCATTTGGTTTGATCTGTGGGTCTTCCAGCGCTTTCTGAACTTGCAGCAACGACCGTTGCAAGTCTGCAACACGGGCGGCTGTTTCAGGGCTTGGGCGCGGACGAGGTGGAGGGGCCTGACGGGCGGCAAACATTGGCGGGCGCACAACTGCTGCCTGAGTACCCTCAAGCTGGGTAATCAGCTGCGCCATCTTCTGGGTGTTGAAGCCCCCAAGGAAATGCTCCAGAGCATTTGTGTACTCTAGCAGAGCTGGGCGAGCCCCGACTAGACCACGGATAAACTTGAGCAGAGCCTTAATCCATTTGGAGAACCCTGTCTTTTGAGGGGCAGTCAGACTGACTAAGTCACTGGTCAACTTCCCTTCTATGATAGCTTGCACCACTTCAGCCATTCTGACATCGTCAGACGTAATTGCGCCGAAGCCCGGGTAGATTTCCTCCATCACTTTAATGAGGCCCGCGTCTCTTACGACAGGAAGAGCGTCGGCATAAAGCTTGCGAGCTTCTGGGTCTGAGCGAAGCAACAACTCTTCAGCAAAGTGAACTCCTTCATGGAACAGTACATCTCGCACTGCCGGAGATCCTTCTTCAGCAAGCTCATCGGCAAAGAGCACAATAACCACACCATCCTGAGTCGGGACTGTTGCTCCGTATTTGCCCGGAGGAAGAGTCTGCCCCACAAAAGCTTCAGCCTCGGCACGAGTGTTAAAAATGTTCACTGCTCCACCGCCAAGCACGGTTTCAATCAAGCTGAGTTTGCTCTTAGAAATCGGGCGGCCTTTCTGGGCCTTGACTAGTTTCTCAACCTTTTTGATTGGGTCTCCGGCTTTAGCCTTTGCGGCTTTGCGGGCCGGAGGAGCGACAACTTCTGTCAAAGTTTTCTGAGCTTCGGCTTCGGGGGCCGGAGACTTAGCGTCTTCGATTGCCTGTAAATCAGCCTCGACACTCATCAGCTCATCTGTAAGAGCCTCATACTCGCTATCAGAAACAGTGTTTTCGGGGTCAAGGCTGTTAAGCCGATTCCTCAGCTCAGCAGCTTTATCTCTGAGCGCCTGCTCGGGAGACTTCGCAGGCGTAGGGGCTGTAACCCCCACGCCCGGAGTTGCAGCTGGAGTTACATTTTCCGCTTGGCCTTGGGCTTGGCCTTCGACTTGCCCGCTGACGAGAGGGCGATTGCCACCGCCTGTTTCTGCGGCTTGCCTTCCTTCATCATCTTGGACACGTTCTTGCTGACGGTTTTCTGGGATGTTCCTTTGTATAGAGGCATCGGGTGTTGTGGGTGTTGGTGTTTGTGTTGGTGTTTCTGCCGCAACCGGAGTGGCTGCGGAAGCTGGTGTCTGCGGGAGTTCAGGCGTAAAGACTTGCTTAGAGTTACTATCGTAGATTGCGACAATTCGGTTTGCCGGAACAAACCCGGGGTTCTCCGCAGTGACTGACCTCAGCCTACGATACTCATCAAGAGGGATGTCCATGATGAGGACTTTATCCCCAAATTTCTCGCGGCTCATAGGCCCCGCCACGCTTGTATTGAGGCGTTCAGCGAGGTCTTGATTGTTCCCAAAACTGTCTGTTGTTGCGTCAATAACTCCCTGTTTCGAGTAATCGAAGCGGCCAGACTGCAAGATAGCTCGGATAGATTGACCAGAGGTGCCGTGGGTCAAACGAATCATCCCTTCTGGGATAGAGGGGAGAGCCTCCGCAGTGATATTAGCGGGGGGAGTTTCAGGCACTGGAGAGGTAGTCAGAGCTTCCTCCGAAAATTTAGGGGTAGCTGGAGTAACTGCTTCAGGAGCGGGAGCAGGAGCAGGAGCTGCCGCGAGCGGAAGAGGTTGGAGATTTTCACCAAAATCTCGCTCGGATAATGTGGCCGGGGTCTCTTCTCCAAAAAGCGCGGCAATGTCTTCTATCCGAACATCCGTGTAGGAGACCGGGATTGCCGGATTGTTGGGGCGCTCTCGTGTAAGGGCTGCTTCACCGGGCAGAGCTTCTCCAAAACGGTAATAACGCACCCGCCCTTCAGGGACAGGGGGCTCTTCAAAAACTTTGGGCTCGGGAGCAGGAGCAGGAGCTTCAACAGGAGCTTCAACAGGAGCTTCCTCCGCAGGAGGAGCCGCCGCGGCTGCCGGTTTCCTTAGCCCGCCCTGAATCAAGTTATTGGCAACTTCAGGGGTGAATTGAGCAATGTCCGCTTGAGTGTATCCAAGCTCAGCCAGCTGACGATTCATGTCTTTCGTCACAAACAGGCCAACGCCACTCGCAGGAGGGGCTGCCGGAGCAGGGGCCTCAGCCGGACGAGTTGCCGCACGTGGGGCAGGGGCTGGAGGAGTTGCCTCAGCAACAGGCGTCGGGGCCGCTGCGGTTGGAGCCTCACCCGGACGAGTTGCTGCACGTGGGGCAGGGGCTGGAGGTGGCGCTTCAGCAGGCGCAGCAGTTTCAACAACTGGGGGCTTCCGCAGTCCTGATTGAATCAAATCCGTTGCCGCTTGAGGGGTAAGCTGATTGATGTCGGCTTGCGTGTACCCAAGATCAGCAAGCTGTTGCCTCATGTCCCGCGTCACCATCATCGGGAAGCTGACCCCAGAAGTAGGAGGTGCTTCCTCAACAGGAGCAAGTCCAGCAGCAAGCCTTGCCGCAGCGGTCCGCTCAGCCAATTCACCAGCCTGCTTACGCAACTCAGCTGCGGTCTGCGGCGAGCCTGTTTCTTCAAGCCCTTTGCTGGCAGACAGAAGATCAGCCACGGGTTTGGCCCGCAAGGCAGCCTGCTTCTCCGCCGAGTAGTTGGCAGCCGCTTTGACCCCGCCAAAGAAACCACCCAAGAACCCACCCCACGCACCAGACTCAAACACGTCCGACGCAATGTCTCCAATAGACCGGTTCGGGTCGTACGTCATCTTGTCAACGAGCCCATTGACCAACGAGTCTGACGCTTCCTCAATCGCTTCGGGGACCACTTCTTTGCCAGCTGTCTTGAAAAGATAAACGGCAAAGTTGTCTTTGAGGGCCTTGGCTGTGCCACGGCTTACGCCGCGCAAAGTGCCTGAACCTGCAAGGGCAGCTTCACCTGTGTCTCCTCCCAGCTTGTTGCCAGCCCACGTCACAGCCATGGTGACGAACCCACGGCGCAAGGCTTGATAGGTAGCGGTGTCCACGGCGGTCTTCTCTGCTTGAGCCAGCTTGGCCTCATACTCAGGGTCCTCTTTATCGAGCGTGGAAGACAAATCTGAGAGGACTTGATCTCGAATCTCAGGATAGGAGCTGCCAGCAGCCTGCAACCCTGAAGCAAGAACGACAGCTGCCTGACCTCCCGCAGAGTGGATAGCCTGCTCTCGGAGCAACATCTTAGCGACTGGAGCAACTTCAGCTTCAGCGAGCCCGAGGGTCTTGGCAATTTGCCCGGCAGTCTGCTTCTCGGCAAGCAAGGCCCGGATTCGGGGAAGTTGCAGCCCCACACGTGAGGCAGCGCCACTGGCAAGAGAAGACGCAGCTCGGCCTGTCAGGGCAAACCCTGCACGAGCAGCGGTGCGGGCCGCTGCACCAGAAACAAGGGCTCCAGCACCCCGTCCAACAGGACCTAGTGCAACAAGCGGAGCCATCTGGAGAACTTGGCTGGACGCCTGAGAGGCAAGAGTTGCCCCACCAATGTTCTTTGAAGCCTCCCCAAGCTCACCAAGTTGTTGAGTTGCAGCCGTCAAGCGGTTCTCGTCCATCTCATCTGCCAGCCCCGCTAGAGACTTCAGGCCATAGTACTGCTGCACCAAAGAAGTTCCGGCCATGCGGGCACCAAGGAAGGTCTGCTTCATCGGGTTTTTCCACCAGTGGTCATTCTGCTTGCGCCACTTCTCCACAATGTCGGCTTCTGTGGCCTGTGGATTGCGGGAGAGTTCATAGTCCCGCATCTTGGTGAAGTCGTTGCCAATGCCAATAAGCCCCTCACCGTACGTGCTCTCCGTCTTGAGCATGTTGTCAGAAACCGAAGCAGCTACCTGATCACGAAGCTCCCCCAACTCAGCCATCGCTCGGATTTTGGCGTCACGGTCCAGAGAAGATTCTGCAACAGCTTTCTTGTACTTATCTCGGTCGAGAACTAGCGAGGGGGAAGCCACAAAACGTCCGTTGAAGATTGCGAAATCTTCCTCGTCTTGGAAAACTTTGCGCAACGTGTCGCGCTCTTTTTCTTCAGGGGCAGCAATAAGTCCTTCGACCACCCCCGGGAGTTGGGCGGTTGCCCCAGCGGCGGGCGAAGCTGCCGCCTGAGCTAAGTCGAGCCCTAGTGTGGCGAGTTGGGCGATTGCCCCAGCGGCGGGCGAAGCTGCCGCCTGAGCTAAGTCGAACCCTAGTGTGGTGGCGTCAGTAAGAGGTGCCAGAGGTTTGCGAGACAAACTGTCTTGAAGCAGCTTCTGACGGGACTCTTCTTCAGCGCGATACTGCTCCACAGAGCGATCGGCGTCTTGTTGCCATGTAGGAGAGCCACTCAATTCAGCGGCTTTGCGGCGAGAGAATACTTGAAACCGGTCAAAATCCTCCCGCGTAAAGGCATTTTCATCCTTTAGCGAAGCATCCAGCAGCATGTTGCGCCAGTTGTTGAAAGCCGCAAGTTGAGTGGGTTTATCCGCAGCTACAAACTGAGGGTCACTTTCAACTTCTCCCCAAGAAGGGATTTGACTAAGAGGCAACGTGGAAGAAGCAGGAGGATTGGGCATCCCGCATAATCACTCGACTCGTTGTTCTGTCAATTCTTGACGTTAAGGTATTTTTGCTCCGGCTTTGGAACTTGCAGGGGTTCCGGCACCTTGAGGTCTGACCAGATCAAAGGCCCCTCTACTACGTACGTTAATCCTTTGATTAACGTCGTCTCTCCGCTGTTGAATCAGGGTTCTTTCCTCATCCGACAATGTGAGGTCCTTGAGTTGTTTATCAAGGTCATTCAGTAGAGATTGAGCTCGGTAGTACTCATCACGCTCAGCCCTCTTGGCCTTCGCTGCTCGAAGGGCCAAGTCAGCTTTCTGGCCGTAGTAAGTCTGACCCGGCTTGCCCGGCACTCCTTCCTTCAAGCTAGGCAGGTCACTAATACCTGCGTCAGCAAGGTCACGTTCAAGCTGCCATTGCTGCTCCTTCCAGCCCATTTCACCTGTAACGGCGTCACGCTCGGCGTCTGTCTTGGCCGCACCGTAATCCCGCTTGAACTGTTCAAAGAAGTCACGACGGCCCGTCTTCAGGGCAATCTGTCGAGCAAAAGCTTCATCAGCCTTTCGTTGGGCTGCTGCTCGTTGTTCTTCCTCACGGCGTGTGTAGTACTCTTGCTGTTGCTGCATCCGGCGGGCGTACTGCGGCTCAACCAGCGCCTCTTGAGACACCCCAAGGAAAGAAGCCGCGGAGCGATTGTACAGGGCCTCGGGATTGCGAGAGACGATTTCCATCCGACGGCGAGCAAAGTCTGGGTCGTTGGGGTCCAGTTGAGCAATCTCTGACGCAACGGTTTGCAAGGCAGCCCGGGAAGCTTCGTCCCGAGCCTGTTCTGTCTTTGCCCTTTCCGCGTTGAGCTTGTCTTGCTCCATAGCGAAGAGAGTGCGTTGGCGGTCCAAGTCTTGCTTCTGCAAGGATAAAGCGTCCCCCACGAGCTTGGAGTACTCGGTGTAGTAGCCGGGGGCTAAAACCCGGCGGGCAGTGTCAGTAATCGGAGGGGGCATGTTGGTTTATCCGCGGGCTTTGGCAGTTGACTTAGGCATCAGCATTTCTCGACGCTTTTTCTTGAGCAACTCTTGAGTCTGTTCGGCTGGAATCACAGTACCATCTTTGGCGGGGACTACAATCTCAGGACCTTCTTCACCCACAACAAAAGGTTGGGCGGCTGAAGCAGCTCCCTTGATCAAGTCAGAAAGACCCTCCTGATAAATTTCACGAGTAAGCTTCCCCTTCCCGGGAATGAGTAAAGTTGCTGCGGCGGCAGGAATCCCTGCGGGAAGACTCCGGGATTCCCCAGCGTCGAGTACGGGGCTCAAAGCCCGCTGCCCCGGGATAAGCTGAGCCACTTTAGACACGATTTGTCCCTCGGTACCGAGTATCTCTGGAGTTAAGTACTTGGCCTTCAATCGGGCTGTTTTGTTAAATTCATTGTCCGTGAAGGAAGCTACTGCCTTCTTTGCCGGGAGAGTCTCCTCCGCAATAAATGGGGCAACCTCATTTGGAGTCACTGAAAAAGCATCCCGAATTTGTTTGCCCATTTGAGTGTACCAAGGTTCCCCTTTATACCGCTCTGCAATAGGCACAAAAGCAGGCTCTCCTGCGGCTTTTCGACGGGCAAGAAGCTCTTCAGCGGCTTTGATTTCAGCCTCAGTCATCATATTGGCTGCTCCCATTAGGCCTTGATAAAATCTGGCCCCGTTATCCACGAGTCCTAGTATCCCTCGGGCAACACTGTCCGGGATAAATGGTTTCTCCGCAGTCTTAGGAACCACGAGTTCAGGACCTTCTTCACCCACAAGATAAGGGCTCCCCGCTTTGACAGGGCCACCCATAGCGCGGGGCGTAACTCGTGGATTTTTTAATGTGGCTTCATAGGCAAGCTCTGCTTTACTTTTTTGTTCACTTCCTGCCAGCCAGTTGCGGGCTGGAGCTGCACCAGACTCAATACCCCGCATCATAGTATTGCCAGCAGATTCAATAGCCCCAGTCACTGCACTGACTGCTGAGGGGGCCATCTCATTGACTCCTCGTGCAACCTGCACTATACCCTTAACACTAGGAGGGAGAAGAGTCTCAGGCTGCTTAGTAACAAGGTTTGTTGCCCCAGTCACTGCACTGGTAACAAGGTTTTTTGCCCCAATTCCTACCTTAGTAAGCCCCGGGAGTCGTTGATACCGCGCCTCATCTGCGGCTGTTTTAAGTTCAGCCGCGGTCGGAGGAGAAGGGGTAAAAGGGGCAGGTTTAAACTTTTCAAGGTCTTTGTCCAGCTGTTCTGGAGTTCTGAGTCCTGAGGTTAAACTCTTGCTCATCTGATTAGCCTCCCTTGGCTTACTAAGAATTGCCTCTGTATCGGCAAGAGTCTTCTTTCCCGCCTCCGTGTACAAAGACCCACCCTTGGCAATATAATCTCCGTAGGTCATTGGGTTTGTACGATAATCAGGATTGGTTATATCCGCGAGCATTATTTTAGGCTGTTCTGTCGGAGGAGCAGCTGGAGTCGTCGCAGAAGGAGCAGCAGCTGGAGTCGTAGGAGGAGCAGCAGCTGGAGTCGTCGCAGAAGGAGCAGCTGGAGTCGCCGCGGGGGGAGCAGCTGGAGTCGTCGCAGAAGGAGCAGCAGCAGCTGGAGTTTTAGGTTGGTCAGTTACCCACTTTTGACCTCCGCCGGGGGTAGCTACAAATCGGCCCGTCGAGGCAGCAGCCGGAGTCGCCGCGGGGGGAGCAGCTGGAGTCGTCGCGGAAGGAGCAGCTGGAGTTTTAGGCTGGTCAGTTACCCACTTTTGACCTCCGCCGGGGGTAGCTACAAATCGGCCCGTCGAGGCAGCAGCCGGAGTCGCCGCGGGAGGAGCAGCTGGAGTCGTTGATACAGGCATTGCCGCCGGTCCTGTGGTTGACTGCGGACGATCAAGAGCCGTTGTTGAGGAAGGCCCTGTGGTTGGCTGCGGACGATCAACAGCATCTGTCACCCACTTTTGACCCCCGCCGGGAGTAGCTACAAATCGGCCTGTTGCGGCAGCAGCTCCAGCTCCAGCTCCAGCTCCTCCAGCTCCTCCAGCAGAGAAAGCCGCAGTCGTTCCAGTGGTGGGTTGCGGGCGGAAGAAGTTTTCACGCATCTGGCGCATCATTGCTGCATTCCGCTGCTGCTCGGCAATCAGCGCGTCTTGAGCAGCCAACCTCCCACCAGCAATCGAGGTGATGTCTTCAGCGCGGCGGGTCGCCCCCACAGGAGCGCCCATAGCAGCCATCTCATCCTGCAATTTCAAGGACCGCTCAATGGATTGCCCTGCTCGGATGTCCCCGCGCATATAAGCACGACGAGCGCGATTCAGCGTGCTAAGACGAGCCCTATCCCCAGCCGCTTGGCGGTTCTGGGCATTAACATCGGAAGCGAGGGGATTTCTGGGAGCGAGAGCCATAAGGGTTAAGTGAGGTTACGGACAGGGCGAACGCCTGAATGCCACCGGGCACTTGGCCGGGCGGCCCCACGCTGCTTGCGCAGCTCATTGTTCAGCAAAGCGTAGGCTTGCCCAAAGTGCTGAGCAGAAGCCTGCAAATCAGAAGTGTCTTCAAGACGAAGAGCGATGAGCCCAAGTTTAATCGCTCCAATGTTTGACGGATAGACGAGATCGGTATCGTTCACCACTGGGATGAACTTCCGGCTACACAGAGCAATGACTGTCTGGTTCTCTTCGACAACGCCTGACTTGAACCGGCGATACGAGGGGTCAGTCTCCCCGGGCTCATAAACCGACAAAGTCTCATTGGCTGAGTTCTTCAGCGTCACAAACCCCTTGGTGACAGGAAGCGAGATGCGGTCAAGCTTTGCCACAGCAACGGGAGTGGTGACTGGAGTAGTTCCATTAAAGACTAGCTCAAGACCTTCTGCACCAGTGCTGGCGGTGAAAAGGCGCTTGCCAGTGCTATCCACGCCATAAAGGCGGGCCTTAAAGGATACCGAGGTGTCAAGGGCACTGGAAGAAACGATGGATAGGGTAAGCGGGGTGTCGCCAAGCTCAGTCTGAGTGCAAACATCAGGGGTCTCATAAACGGAACGAAGAGCCGCGTCGGGCTTTTGCTCGCCGGGGCCAGCCTCCAGAAACTCATGGGCCTGCGGATATACCGTGCGGGGGCTGCCATTTGAGAAGCGGACACCAAGGAGAGCCGCAGCCCGGCGGGGCAGAGTAAAGTGCCCGTTCACCACTGGAAGCTCGACGACAAAGTTTGACCGCTGCCATTCACCCGAGTCAATGAACCGCCGAAGCAGATGATTGAGCCACTCTTTATACTTAGGGTCCGTGTCCGAATAAACGACCGTGTCATAGGTCGCGGCACGAGCTTCAGCTAGGGTAAGGAGGGGAGTGGACACAGCGGCCTAATTTACCCGCCGCTACGGGATTGCAAACATAAAGCTAGGGATTTACCGTATAGCCCATAGCAGGCTGAATGTTAGACTGCACAGTCAAATTGGTTGTGCCATAAAGCGGGCCAGTTTCAAAAAATCCTGTAAGAGAAGCATTCCAAGACCCCGAGTTGTAGTGAGTGTAATAACCAGCCTCAGAGACCCAGTCTCCAAAAGAGTCTTTGCCGTATTTTCCTGTGGAAGCTAGCCATCTCAAAGAAACCTCTTCTGGCTTTCCTTCAGGTTTTACTACAATAGGCACATAAAAAAGATGGACACCCGGCCAATAAAAGTTGGCGGGGACTTCGGGGTAGTCAGGATAGCCTGCACAAGGGTTCGTAACTTTAGCCGCTTTCTCCTTTGGAATATCTGAGAGCATCTTAATCTCAGCGGAGACGATACTAGAAGCTTGAGGAAAAGACTGAGGGCTCCCCAGAACAGGAGGCGTAACGTCAAAATTTCTACCAAAGCATCGCGTAATTGCACTTACAGAGACTTTAATTTCAAGAAAGAAAAACACTCGGCTTTCGGGAAGAGTAAATACGGGGGGAGGAGACGAATAACATGACTTCCCTAGTGCAGTAATCGTGTGGTCATACGGAAAAAACTGAAGTGTCTCCCCCAGTTGCTTCCAGTAAGGTGTGAATCGGTCCACGATTTCAGTGATTACTTCTTCCTGAAACTGAACTGCCTGATCTCCAACGATTAAATATGGATAACCTGAAATAACAAGCGTTGACGGGTCTCCAGCTACAAAGCGAAATTGAGCTGCTGTGGACTCAACCATATCACGGACTTGGTTTAAGATTTGATCGGCAGCATCTTCACTGTTCATTGTATTTAGGGAGTGGCGAAAACATACTCAATTTCGAGCGGAAAATTTTTGGGCGCTGAGATATAATGTGGGCCAGCCCCATCGTCCATTGGGTCAGTTAAACTAGATACAAAGTCGTTTGGCCTAAAGGTAACTTGCTCGTCTCGGTCATAAGTTCCAAGATGTGTGCAACAATATCCCGTGGCAGTCTTCGGAGATACATCCATCACTGCTCCTGTATCCCGGTTAATTTTCACAAGGACCTTAATTGGACGGTACGGAGGGGGTTCATTCAGGCGTACTTGAACAATCTCTGCTTGGATAAGCACCCCTTGAGCATCTACAAATTTCCCTTCTAGGTTATCCAGAGTAGCAGAGAGTTTAACCTCATAGACCCCTTGTAAATAAACAGCGCCGCCAGAGCCATATTTAGACAGCGAAGGTCGGGCCACAGAAAAAAGCGAGCGACCTCCAATAGTTGGAGCTACCCAGCCGGTCTCGGACCCGAATAGAATAGGAACCCGGTCAGGAACTACAAAAGGAACCACTTCAATGCGGTCAGAAAGTAAGATCTGCCCAGCGATGAGCTTTGACTTTTTTTTAACTTTTACCTCTGAAGTTAAATAGGGCTCAACTGAAATAGTTCTGCCAAGGAGCTCAACTCCATTCCCCGGTTGTATAGACTCCATAGCCTTGGATGACTCCCGAGCAATAACCTCGGAAGCAAACTCCATGATTCGTTGTTGGGCTTCGGGGGTCATCGAATCGTGGAAAGAGAGTTACGATGTGCTAGAAGAGTGCCATCGGAAACCAGCCGGATTTGAGAGAAAGCGAAAACTACCATGACCTCAATGAGGTGGCGTAGAGCAGCCTCCTGTGCGTCCTCTCCTTGCTCACCAGAGAGTAGGTCATGTGGTGACGGTGATGGTGACATTGACTGCGGTGCGCGTTCCAGCGTTGTTTGTTGCAGAGACTGCAACCACCCAAACACCTCCCGTATTAAGAGTCCCTGCCGGGCTTCCCTCAAAGGTGCCTGTGCTCGTATTGAAGCTGACGCCCAGCTGGGCCAAGTAGTCGCCTCCAGAAGTTGCAGTAGTTGAGACGGTGCCTTCGTAGGTCCACGAAGTTGGGGCATTCGCTGCGACCACCGGGAAATTAACGGTTCCAGAATTGTGGTCGTGGGAATATGTCTGCCCCGCAGTAATAGTGGGCTTGGCAGTGTAAAGAATGGTGAGAGTATCTGAATCTGTGCCTGCGGCATTGGTTGCCGAGATAGTGACCGATACAGTGGTGCTAGAAGTTCCCGTGGGAACGCCAGAAATAATGCCGGTCGTAGTATCAATGCTAAGTCCAGCGGGCAACCCAGTTGCAGCGTAACTCGATGCTGTGTTAGCGACTACAATGGCGTAGCTGAAAGAGTTGCCTTCAAAAGAAGTGGTAACATCTCCAGAAACCACAGGGGCAACCACAAAGGTGAGGGTCAATATAGCCGCGGTAGATGTTCCAGCCGCATTAGTCGCTGTGACATTAACCGTGTAATTCGTATTCGATGTAATGCCATTGACGGTGCCGGAGATCAGGCCAGTCGTTGTGTTGATGCTGAGCCCGGTAGGCAGCCCAGTAGCGGCAAAGCTTGTCGGGCTGTTGTCCGCGTAAAGCTGGTAAGAGAAAGCAACACTCTTACCGCCAGTAGCTGCCAGCGTAGTCGTGCGGGTGGCCAAGGTAGCGTCAGTGCAGATATGGGGCTTCGCTGTATAGGCGAGCACAAGATTGGCGGTGCCCGTCCCTGCGGGGTTAGATGCAGAAATTTCCACAGTAAGGTTGCCACCATCTTCACCTGTCGGGGTGCCAGAAATAGCTCCAGTCGTAGCGTTGACTGTAAGCCCCGTAGGGAGGCCAGCTGCGGCAAAAGACGTAGCAGGCCCCGTGGCAGTAATCGTGTAGCCCGCAAATACGGAGCCTTGTTGCGCTGTGGCAGAGAGACCAGATGTTACCACAGGTATCGCATACTGAGTCGTGAGTGTGGCAATGTTTGAAGTAGTAGAACCAACTACCACTTTGAAATCATAAGATGTCAGAGAACTCAATCCTGTGACAGTATAGGCACTCCCGGTCAACCCGCTAGCAACTAGGGTCCATGTGCCAGATGATGTCGTCTTCACATAGACAGACGCAGTCGTCGTCAACCCAGTTACCCACTGCAAATTAGCAGAAGTCGAAGTGACTCCAGTCACGGAAAGCAGGACTGTCCCAGACAATGAGTACTTGTAGGGATTGTAGATTTTACGCATCCGGGTCAAGTACCCACCCATATAGGGCTGCGTTTGTTGGTCAGTGATAACAAAGTTAGGCCAATCAACATAGTTGGTGGCTCGGACATACTGCCGGTAGTAATAATACTTGTAGTCTGGATGGTTGGTCCCAGATGTTTCAGAAAGTTCAAATCCTGCATGTAAGGTGGGCTCAACGTCCAAGTTATACAGCTTACCTCGCCACTGAATAGCCTCGGGCACGGGAACTCCTAATGTGACAATAGCCGCAGGAGGATTTTTAGTCCAAGTCTCAACGACTTCAGAAACACAGGGGCCACTATACCGATAGCGCAGCATATTGGGGGTAACAATCGGCTCATAACCTCCCGCTCGAAGTGGAACAGACACGATACTATATGGCTCCCATGAGCTCAGAACAGCAGGCCAAGCATACTGAACAATCTCAGGAAATGACCGAGACGCTGTCCCTGAGACAGCCTGCCCCGCAAGACCCGAAGCTTGCTTGATGGTCTGCATAGACCACAGCGAGTTAATTGGTGTGACTTCGGTGATAGTGCCCGTGTCCGGGTCAAAAGCCCCGGGAGTTCCAGCGGGAACTTTTTCCCGAGTCACTGGGCGAAGCTGGCCCGTCTCAGAGTCAAACTCTTCACCCTCCAAAGGAACAAGCTTTTCTCGTGTGACCGTGACGATGACAAAAAGGCTATCGAGCTCAGCGTCCCCTGAGCGAGATTGCTCTACTGAGGTAATATAGTAGTCGTCGGCAGGGTCAGGCTGCCCAACAAACGGGGGCTCAAATAGACCTTCAGGGAAAGGGTACTCAGCCTCAAAGTTAGCCGGGATAGGGTCATATTCCTCGCGGAGAATAACAAATGACTGCCGAATAACTGGCCAGTCAGGCTGGTTATTGGACTCCCAGTTATAGAGGTTTTGCTGTTCTCGGGTCTTGAGATAAATCCACTGCGCCCAACCCAGCTCAGGGTCAGGCATCACACGAGCAAGAAAGTGAGCTGGATACTTGGCAGTATCAGGATGGGGGTCGCCGTAGCTGAACTGGGAATTTGACGGCTTCCGCATATCTCGGCGCTCCCGAAGAATAACATCCTCCAACCCCCGTGGCGTTGGGTATTCAAGAATAGGGACCCGTTCAGGGATGGAAGGATTACCGCGAATCATGAGCGTTGGGAGGAAGAATGCCCGCCAACCCAAGGCACGTCAAAGCAAAACGTAAGGAATACGCTTTTGACCGTGACGGTCCATTTCAGAGTAGGCTAGTGTCTGGAAGGGCAGCCACTGAGGGGGATAGATCGTCTGGCAACCCAAACTCGAAGTCGAGCTCAAGCTACCTTTATGGATGTTAATAGCGATTCCAAAGCTAATACCGGAAGCCCCGTCTCGCATCACGGGAAGCTTTTCCTCTGGGTTGTCGGGGCGAAAGGCTGGATAGCCGCCCCCGGGGCGAGAGATTCCATGCTTGCCCTTGCGGTACCAGTGGACACCGGGGACAAGAGTAGCGATTCCTTCTCGAAAAACTGACGGGTCACAGTTGGCATTGACAGTCAAATAGGCCGTTGGGGAGACTAAGGCAATAGCGTCGTCGTAAATGCCACGGTCGTTTTTACCGGGTTCACCCATTGTGTCGAGGTAGTAGCCCCGAATACCCACCAAAAATACAGGCACCACAGGCTTCAAGCTGCCAACCTTCTTGAGAAGATCGGGCAGCTTGATTTGTGGGGTGGAGGCTGGGATAATTGAGCTCACAGGACTGGATTCTTACCGGGAGTAAATCTGCTCCCAGTCAACTTGAGATAGCGTTCTTGGGCCTTGCTGATTGCCGTCGTCCAAACAGCAACTTCAGCGGCCCGGGTAAGTTGGGACGGGAGGTCTGTTGCAGGATGCAACAGAGCAGCGCGGCGGGAGGCTTCGGCTTTCAGAATAGCTTGTTCAAGCAAAGCGGGCTCCATGGCGTGGGCCGTTGCTTTAAGCACTTCCTCAGAGGTATGCACTACAACTTGCCCCGTGGGGGACTTTACCCACGACTGAATCTGAGCACAGGAAGTCAGTAGGAAAAAAGAAAGAATCACAAGCTGCGTCGGCGGCTTGGTGACACCCAAAAAGATAGCTTTGAAGATGCCAATCACGCCCCCATTTTCCTTGAGAGACTGGAAAGCACGCCCACTAAACATTAACAAGAGCATGACAAGCGGGGTGTAAGATGCCCATGCAGGCGGGACAACTTGCCGAACGGCCTCTTGAAAGCCCGGGTCATTGATAAGAAGGTCAGAGTTCATAGTAATTGAAGATCAGAGAGGGCCACAAAGAAGCAAGGAGGATTTTATTTTTTACGGCTCAATATACTAAGGGAGTGCCCGTATGCCTCAACTGTCGCATCTAAGTTGATTCCCCGCATAACTCCAGCCTCGCGGTCCATATTGCCAACACTCAGTATTCTCCTGCCATTTTTTAGAGTGAATATATGATAAAATCCCTTTCCACTTGTCACGGCTTCATTAGTAGCTGTCCGTAGTCTCCCCACATCTTCAGGGACAACAGCGTTCTCAAAATCCGCATAACGACACCCAAAAACCTCCGGGTTGATTGCATAAAGTGCAAACATCTGTTTAGACCACCACAGCTCATCAGTGTCTGGATACCACTCCCAAACTCCAGCTCCGTTGGCTTCCAAGGCTTGTTGAAGACGGAGCCTCTCTCGACGAAGAGTAGTCTCAATCTCTACTATCCGAGTGGTGATGGCATCGGCGGAGTTCATTTTGAGTGGGAGAGAAACCAAGCTAGAAAAGCTTGGACCGCCTGCAAAGATGCAACGGCCCCAAAACCGCCGACGATCATCCACTTATAGCTCTCCAACTTGTTGATTCGATCTGACAACTTTTCTACCTCGCTCAATGGGGCAAGCAAACTCACTCGGGCGGCTAGGTGGTCAATACTTTGAGACAGCTTGGACAAGTCCGTATGTAGTCGGCTGTCACGCTCCCGCCGCAGTCTATCAAGTTCATCTTCGAGACTTTCTCCCATAGCAGTTTGGTAGGTTAGGCCACGCAGCTTTTGGCCGCGGCACAGTTAATGGGTAAAGGGTGAGGAGTGAATGTTTTCATTGAGGATGAAACCGCCCAACTAATCGAAGAAAGTCCCTAAAAATCAAGCCACTTTTGGCGGCAATCAACGGAACTTCGGGCCGATAAACCAAGTCACCAAAGAGTAGCGAACGCCCAACTTTACGGGAGTCACGCGATGGCGGTTGAACGACGGGAAGAAGATCACGTCGCCTTGGTTGACAAACTGCCCTTCTGCGAGCGGGTCACTGGCAAACTCCAACTTACCGCCTGTGTAGTCATCGGGTTTCGATAACTGAATGACCATGCTCATCTTGCGATCAAACGGGGTCGCTTTGAGCCAGTTCAAATCTTCGTGCCATCCATAGCCGCCAGAGTTGTCTGCGTTGTACTCGGTGAATTGAACTTCGTGGAAGCCCCTTACATCGAAGCCAAAAGCATTCGCATTGGCTTGGAGTGCCAGCTTCTCGATACGGTCGTAGAACCAGCTCAAGGTCGGGTCGGAACGGCTGAGCCATCGAACAGTGGAGCGTCGCAAATGGTCGTCCACTACTGATTTTCCGCCGTGCCCAACCGTCGCTTGAACTGGCCTATGCGTAAGCCCGTATTTGACGAGAGTCGAACATTCTTCTTCGGAGAGTGCTTTACCAAAAAGTTGCCACCATGAGGTCATACAAAGGCTTGATTCCAGAATTGTTTTGCTGCTCGCATCTGTTCTTCCGTCTTGGAAGGCAGACGCCAGTCTGGATAAGCCGCTTGGATGCCGAATACAAGGTCAAACTTTCCGCAAGCACTTCTAAAGCGTGCAGTCTCCTCACTGATAGCGGCGGAGTATTTCTTCTCCAGACCATCACCAGCAGGAACGATGTCGAGGAACCAAGGACGCGCACCTTCGGTCACGGCAAAGGCATAGATACCTTCGGACGTGGACACAACGGAGTCTTTGGGGCCGGGGTCACCTGTTGGGCCTGTGGGGCCTGTGGGTCCAGTAGGACCGTCGGGACCTGTTGGGCCGGGAGGACCAGTAGGACCGGGAGGGCCACCGGGGTCGCCAGTAGGTCCAGTGGGGCCTACGGGTCCAGTAGGGCCGTCGGAACCCGGAGGACCCGCTGGTCCGGGGAGACCGGGAAGGCCGTCGGGACCTGTCGGGCCAGAAGGGCCGGGAGGTCCGGGAGGGCCACCGGGGTCGCCAGTTGGTCCCGTAGGTCCAGTTGGTCCGGGGTCTCCTGTGGGTCCTGTGGGTCCGGTTGGCCCAGTAGGGCCATCGGAACCTGTTGGGCCGGGGGGTCCGGGAGAGCCAGTAGGTCCGGGAGGGCCACCGGGGTCGCCGGGGGTTCCTGCTGGCCCAGTGGGTCCAGTAGGCCCGGTAGGGCCCGTTGGTCCGGGGGAACCCCCGCCACCTAATTCAAGAGTTCCTGTGAATGGGTTGAAAGTCATGACTTGGTGATGGAAGTGACGTTATCGCCCGTGTAACCAAAAGTAAGAGTCGCAACAGTTGTTCCGCCAGAGCCTCCCTTTTTGTACACCATCTGAGTCACTTTACCGTCAGTCCAACTCAGACTGCAATAATCTGCCCCAAAGGGGAGTGAGGCCGCAGGTATCTGAGACACCTTAGCTTCGGCTTCAACGACAATTCCATGGGCGTCATGTATAAGCATAATCAGGCGACAGATTTGAGCTTTTCTTCAACTGCGGCGAGGAAACTTTGACGGCTGGGGGCCATGACCATACCATTTTCATCGGGGCCAACCTTTTCACTTTCGCCCTCTTCTTCACCTTCTTCTTCGCCCTCTTCTTCACCTTCTTCGCTTTCTTGAGCGACGGGGACGCCTTCAATGGCTTCGATGATGAGCATGCCGTTTTCCAGCTTGCAGTTGGCGACGAGGTCAAATGTGGACCCTTCCTGAGCGTCTTCAGGGAGTTCCAAACCTTCAGGGACTGAGATAGAGATTTTCATGTTCAGGAGGGAAGAGCCCGGGGCGGTGAAGCCCCGGGCTCAAGGTTTGGGTTTGATTAGGCTTCGATCAGCTCACCGTCACAATCCGTGACGCTAAGGACCGGGCCGCAGCGGCGGAAGCGAACAACCGTGGCCACATCCGGCTGGAGGGGCTTGGTAGCGCACTGGAACACACCGCGGAAGCGACCGATGGTGCCGTCCGGGTTGTCGGTTTCGTGCAGGATGTTGCTCCAGCGGAACTCGCCCATGTAGGAAACTGGGTCGAACTTGATGCCAGCACCGGGGTTGGTGAGTGGCTTCGGCACTTGGAACTCGCAAGCCTCACGGCAGAAGACGACAGCGTCTTCATACAGAGCGGTCTCGTATGCGGGGTTCAACACCCAGCGGTTGCCAGAGGTAGCCGCTTCCTCAACGAAGGGAAGGACCTCGACCCAGTCACCGTCAGCGATGTTGTGGCGCTTGGGGAACATATCCATGAGGTGGTACCAGCCCTTGTAGGAGCGCTCCACACCGAGGGGAGCCAGAAGCTCATTGACCCGGCTGGAATAGCGGAAGTCTTCGCGGATGTTCTGCACACCAAGGCCGAACAGAAGCTGCTCCTGTGCTTCAGGGGAGCACATGACAGCATAAACTGGACGACCATTTTCCATACCCCAAGGCTCCACACCTTCACGCAGGTTACGCAGATAGATCTTATCAAGCACAGCCTGATTGATCTTACCGATCTTGGTGACATCCGCTGGGATGGTGAACTCATCTGGGTCGCCTTCGACCGAGGACATACCAGCCACGATGGTGAGCTTGTGCTCAGCGAGCTCGGTGTACTTGTCACGGTAGTGGTTTTCCCAAGCCCACTGGGTGTTGTACTTGAGGATGTTGAACATCGCAGTGAGCTGGTCTTTGCGCTTGGCGGCAAATCGCAGGTCATTGACGCAGATTTTTGGCGACTGAAGCGCTGCTCCTTGAAGGCCGTAGGAGCGGACTGTCTTGCCAAAAGAGATGTTGCCGGGAGAAGGCACGCAGCTCGTGGTGGTGCCTGCGGCTTGGTTGGAGATAGCACTCCATGTCAGGCCACTGGAAGGCAATGCGCGGTCCCAAGTAAGGACGTTGATTGAGTCACCCATTTCTTCAGGGAACTGAGAGCGGGGGGCGAGCTTAATCCAAGCGCTGGCGTTGATGACTTTTTGATGGATGTCATCCGAGATGCGACCGGCTTCGGCCACAAGGATAGAGTTGACGTTGTCGAGACTGAAATCACCGAGAGACATAGTGAGAATTGAGAAAAAGGTTACACGTGAGGCGCTGCTTTAGCAGAACCGAGGATTCCCACGAGCCAATGGGGGAGCGTGCTCAATAAACTAACTACATCGGTTTTTAGAAGGCCGACAACCTCAACGCAATTCCACCATACAATGGCTATAACGTCAAGCGGCTTTTCCAGAAAAACGAGACTCAATCGCGTCAAGGAAGCTCCCCGGCTTGGCTGCGGGGGCTGCTGTCAATGGAGACCCACCTCCGTCACCATGGTTCCCTCCGGGGGATGCTCCAGTCAGAGCGGCAATCTGCCCTTTGAGATTCTCAATCTCAGTTAGGGCTTCACGATGAGCCGCCACAACTTTGGGGAGTGCCGCCCCTGCAAACGCAGAGTAAGCCACCAGAGTAGGGTCTGTGCCCTGAAGGTCAGCCGTAGCGGCGATGCGCCGAACTTCAGCAGCAATGGTAGCGTCTTTCA
>Ga0315900_10001161_pt1 | contig 42399 bp, 49 predicted proteins | sample LakEriMetagenome_FD_203521 | JGI IMG/M metagenome (GOLD analysis project Ga0315900, IMG submission 203521) | Freshwater fungal communities from buoy surface, Lake Erie, Ohio, United States - Buoy 12 MA114 | ecosystem: Environmental > Aquatic > Freshwater > Lake > Lake biofilm | place: USA: Lake... | reverse complement strand
GTATCTCGCCTGGGCCAGCGCCCGGGCGGTGAGCGGAACCGAAACCCGCTTTGCCGGCATGGACCTGACGATCGTGCCGCTGCCGATGGCCGACCTGGGCGGCGCCGCCGTGCAGGCGACGTGGTGATGTTCCGCCGTCGGCTCGAGCCCTGAAGGGGCTGCGGCCGGGGGACGCGAGGCGGACGCCGAAGCCGCTTCAGCCGGCGACTTCCTTGACGTCGATGTGCGGAGCCCGGCTCGCTCGGATCACGTCGAGGGTCACGGGCCGCACCAGGTAGCCGGCGACTCCGGAGGTCAGCGACCGCTGCTCCTCCTCGAGCGAATAGGTGTCGGACACCAGAAACACGCCGGGCCGCATGCCTTCGCCAACCTTGTCGAGCGAGACCCGCGAGCCGTCCATGAGCGGATCGACATCGCCCTGCAGAATGCTCGGCGAGAGCATGGCGAGCAGGTCGAAGCCGGACATGTCGGGGAGATCGGTGCTCACGAGCCACGCATCCGCACGGAACCGCCTTGCGAGGCGGATGGCCGACCGGCCGTCGACGCAGAAGTGCAGACCCACCTCCCCGGCCTGGGCAGCTTCGACGAAATCCGCATAGCGATCACACGTGGCATCGACGATCACGATCTCGTGAATGCCCGCATCGCGGAGCGACGGCGGAGCGGGGTGCGTTGCATCGAGGTTGAAGTGACGGGCGTTCATCATGGTGACATCCAGAGCGGAGCGAAGGGGACGTAAAGCAAGGGATAGATGCAAGCCGATTCGCTGCCGTTCAGACGAACGACACGATCGACAGGAACAACGCGATCGGGACGATGCACAGCAGCATGTCTGCCTTGGTGAGGGACCAGCCGCCGTCGCGGGCAGCCGAGGAAACGTTCATGAGCGGACTCCTTTTCGCACTCGCGAAATGCATGCGGCGCCTGGCGACCTCGTCCGCCGGGCCCGATGCCCGGACGTGGGTGGTCGCATGACCGCCGCTGCCAGAAGAGGAAATGCACGTGGCGTGCCGAAACCCGGCTGAACCTCTGAAAAAACTGCAGCCTCACAAAAAGGCCTGAAAACTGCGGTGTGTGAGGCGGGTGACGGTGGTCGCGGCGGTCGTGCCGGAAGCAACGGTCCGGGCGGCGCTGGAGCGAATCGCCCCAGGGGTGCGGTCGCCAGCGACCGGGGGTGGAGCGAATCGCCCCAGCACTGGGGCTATCCGACCAGGGCGCGGCGAACGAGCGGCGTGGGGACGCCTTCGACCAGTTCGACGTGGCCGATCCGGGTCGGCAGCACGAACCGCAGTTCGCCGCCGACGGCCTTTTTGTCCCGGGCCATGATCTCCAGCAGGGCGTCCGCCGGCAGGTCCGCCCCGGAGGGCGGCTCGACCGGCAGCCCGAGCCCGAGAAGGAGCCGATCCTGCCGGGCGATGAGATCATCGGAAACCCGCCCCAAATCCCGGGCCAGCCGCGCCGCCCGGGCCATGCCGATGGCCACCGCCTCGCCGTGCAGCAGCGTGCCGTAGCCCGCCGCAGTCTCATAGGCATGGGCGAAGGTGTGGCCGTAATTGAGGACGGCCCGCAGGCCTGTCAGTTCCCGTTCGTCCTGCGCGACGACGCCGGCCTTCAGGGCCGCGGAACGCTCCACGGCATGGGCCAGGGCGGCCGGATCCCGGGCCAGGAGCGGCCCGACGTTGCCCTCCAGCCAGCTGAAAAACGGAGCGTCGAGGATCATGCCGTACTTCACCACCTCGGCGAAGCCACTGACGAACTCCCGGTCGGGCAGCGTGCCGAGCGTGTCGATGTCGGCGATCACGCCGTGCGGCTGCCAGAACGCCCCGACCAGGTTTTTCCCGGCCGGAAGGTTGATGCCGGTCTTGCCGCCGATGGCGCTGTCCACCTGGGCGACCACGGTGGTCGGCACCTGCCAGAAGGCGAGGCCGCGGCCGAATGTCGCGGCCACGAATCCGGCCAGATCGCCGATCACACCCCCGCCCACGGCGACGACGTGCGTGCGGCGGTCCACGGCCCGCTCGGCCAGGGCGTCCCAGAGCCGGCCCGCCTCGGTGATCGACTTGGAACCTTCCCCGGACCTCACGATCAGGGGCATGGCCTCGATGCCGACCGATCGGAGCCCGGTTTCAACGGCGGCGGCGTGCGTGGTGGCGATCGCGGCGTCGGCGATGACGACGGCCCGCCGGCCACCGGCAGCCTTGACGGTTGAGCCGACGGTGGGGAGGAGCCCACGGCCCACGGTGATGTCGTAGGACCGGTCGATCGCGGATGGGGCGGACGTCGGCAGGTGAACCCGGATGGTGGCCACGGTCACCGGCCGCTCACGCGGTCCAGATCGGCCGCCGTCACCGTGATCACCCGGGCGAAGCCGGTGTGCTGGCGGACATAGTCGAGCTCCGCCGCCTCCTGCGGGGCTGCGTGGAGCAGGGTTTCGGCCCGAACCTTGTCGGCGGCCGACCAGTCTTCGTATTCGGCCGGCCAGACCGTGTGGCTCTCGACGACGAGGGCTTCGCGATAGGGGTCGAATGTGTTGGGCATGCGGGCGCTCCTGCGGGTCTGTCGGCCGCAGAGTATACATTCCGTATCGAGCGCGGCGGGCCGCGCAGCCGTCGGGAACACCGCGATGCCGCCGTCCGTCTCCCACCGCTCTCCGCCTCCGGCCGGCCGGCCCTCCGGGAGTCGCATGGTCATCGGACTCCTGGGCCTGGGCCTCGCCCTGGCGGCGTTCGCCCTGGTCTTTCAATGGCGGCAGACGGACAACTGCCTGGGCTTCTACGGCAGCGACGTGGCCCGGGCCATCACCACCGCCCCGCACGTGGAACTCTGGCACCTCACCGAGGGAGACGCGGCCGGTCGCCTCATCGCCACCGCACGCTGCGACGTCTCGCGGGCGCCGGGGCTCGTCCACCTGCGCCGCGGGCTCGTGGAAGATGCGAACTTCGCCTGGGGACCGCCCGCGTCCCAGCGGCTGCCGTCGGGGGCGTGGACCGCGGCCCTCGTCTTCTCGGCGGTAGCCGGCGGGCAGCCCAGTGCGACGCTCGCGATCGGGTTCGGGCCGGACGCGGCCGCATTGTGCGTCGTGGGCCAGCCCGGCCGCGTCGGCCTCGGCCGGCTCGAGCGCGGCCTCCGCACCTGGGTCGAGGCGACCTGCCCCCGGCCCGGAAGCAGCGCCGCGGCCGGCAAATGAGCCGGTGAAATCGGGCTTTTGGCAGGGTCGGGGGCGGCCTATCCTCCCCGCTCCCCCGGATCGGGCCGCCGGCGGACGGATGGGCCCGGCCGGTGCCCCGCGCCGCGAGGACAGGCTGCCATGCGCTCGATCGCCGTCGCCAATCAAAAAGGCGGAGTCGGAAAGACGACGACGTCGGTGAACCTCGCCGTGGCCCTGGCGCGGCAGGGCCGCCGCGTGTGTCTGGTCGATCTCGATCCGCAGGCCCACGCCACCCTGCACCTCGGCGTCATGCCCGGCAGCCATCCGCTCTCGGCCTTCGACATGCTCGTCGGCGGGCAGTCGCTCGCGGCCGCCGGCGTCACGGCCGGTGACGGCTTGTGCGTCGTGCCATCGCACATCGACTTGTCGGCCGTCGAGATGGCCTTGGCGGGCACGCCGGGGCGGGAGTCGATCCTGCGGCAGCGGATCGCGGCCGATCCCCGCTGCACGGGCGGCGGTGCGGCCGGGGAGAACTTCGACTACCTCGTCATCGACTGCCCGCCGTCATTGGGACTGCTGTCGCTCAACGCGATGGCCGCCGTCGACGAAGTGCTCCTGCCGTTGCAGCCCCACTTCCTCGCGCTGCATGGCTTGAGCAAGCTGCTGGAGACGATCGAACTGGTGTCCGAGCGGGTCAACCCCCGGCTCCGGCTGCTCGGCGTCGTGCTCTGCATGTATGAAGCGGGTACCCGGCTGGCCAACGAGATCGGCCGCGACGTGGCGGCCTTTTTCGCGGGCGGCGATGCGGCGCACGCGTCATGGGCGGCGGGCCGTCTGTTCGAAACCCGGATTCGTCGCAACATCCGCCTCGCCGAGGCGCCGAGCTTCGGGCAATCGATCTTCGACTACGCCCCAGAGTCGCACGGCGCCCAGGATTACGCAGCCCTGGCCGGGGAGGTCGATCAGGCGGCCGCCGTGGCGCGGGATGCCGTGCGTCGCGTCGCCTGATCGCGGCCCGCCGCTTCCTGGCCCGCCACGGCTTCCGGACCGTAGAGTTCCGGCATCCACCAATACCGCGACTCGCAGGGATCGACGCCGGGAAGCACGCCCGTGGCGTCGAAATCCTCGGCCGACAAAAATCCGCAGGCCCTGGCCGGGCGCGGTGCTGCTGCTGCTGCCGGCGGCACGAACGGACGGGGCGGCTGGAGGGGATTTCGCTGCAGCATCTTGAAGCGACCGTTCGTGGAAGCCCGGCGGCCCGGCACGCCGTGAGGCTCGGGTCGGCCAGGAGTGTCTTTCGGCCGCCGCTGCCGGCGTAGACCAATTCCTGGCCAAAGATCGAGAACCGCAGAGATTGTTGCCTGGGAAATATGGGCAAGCAAGGAAAAGAGAAGCGTTTGGCGAAAGTGAGCCGATTTTCTTCGCAAAAAAAGGCGATTTTGTAGTATCTGGACGGAGCAACTCCATGGGATTCCTGGTCAGGGGACGTTCGCGGCTGCGATCGACCGCGGTGGCGGTGGCGACGGCCGCTTGTGTCACGGTCGCTACCGCGGCTCCGCCGGCAGGTTTTCGCACGCTCGCCCCCGGCACGCTGACGGTCATTCCGCCGGATCGCTCGGCTGACGACGCCCGGCAGCGGGGCGACCTCCTGGAGGTCACGGCCGGCCGGGCCGATCGCCAATGGACGCCCAAGCGGTCCCCCTCGAATACGACGTTCGTCGAGCGGGCGAAGGGGCGTGAGTTCGTCGGCGGCGTGTGGTGTCTGGAGTTTGCCTTCAAGCCGCCACGGATGATCGACGTCGATGTTCCGGCGGCCGACGGCAGGATGCTCCGCAAGCGGGTCTGGTATCTGCTGTACCGGGTGAAGAACACCGGCGGGCATCGCATGGTGGTCGACGCCGCCGACCCGACGAAGCGGGCCACGGAGCGGTTCGAGACGCCGGTGCGATTTCTGCCGCACTTCGTGCTCGAGAGCCTCGAACCGCTGGAGGACGCCGATGGGGCAACGGCCTACCGCGCCTACCTCGACCGGGTCGTTCCGGCCGCGGTGGAAGCGATTCGGTCGCGGGAGAAGCCGGCGGGGAAACTCTTCGACAGCGGGTCGATGTCGGAGGCCGACATCCCGCCGGGCGCGGAGCGGTGGGGTGTCGCGGTGTGGGAAGGCGTCGATCCGCGGATCGATTATTTTTCGATCTATATCCGCGGGCTCACCAATGCCATGCGCTGGCGGCAGATTCCCGGCTCGACGATCGGCCCCAACGACCCGCCCGGGATTCACATCGAGCATGCCCTCGAGGCGCTGCGGCTCGACTTCTGGCGTCCGGGGGACGACCGCAACGAGGCCGAGGAGAGGTTCAGCGTCGGCCATCGGGGCATGTTCGAGCGCATGACGTTGGGGGCGCGGTTGCTGGAGGCCGTCGGCCGGCCCGGACTGACCAAGTCGCGGCCCGGACCCGGACTGGAGTCGCTGGGGCTGAAGTGGTCCGATCTGCTCGAGCCCGACGTGGGTGGCAGCGGCATGGCCAGCCTGCTGCCCCTGGAGACCGCCCTGCGGAAAATCGCCGCCTTGCCCGAACCGTCCGCCCGCGGCGCGGCCGTGCGGGACGTGTTCGGTGACCTCGGCATTCCCGCGATCGAGGACCTGACGCGGGCTTTGGCCGGACCGGTGGACGCCGATCGCGACGCGGCCCGGCGGGCGGCGCTGGAGCGGCTCGGGCTGACGCCGGAGAAGGCGGCGGCGCAGCCGCTGGAGTCGCTCGCCAAAGTCGTGCGGGCGCTCGAGTCGGCGGCCACGGCCGATGCCCGCATGCGGGCGGCGGCAGCGGTCTTCGGCCCGGCGGGCCGCCGGGTGGACCAGTTGGCCAAGGATCTGGCCGCGGCCCGTGCCGTGGCCGTGCTCGAAGACCTCGAGGCCCGACAGGGAGACGTGGGGCAGGGGGACGCGGCGGCGACCTTCGCGGCCCTCCAGCGGCTCCTCGAATCGCACCCCGCAGCGGAGCAGCGCGGCCCGATGCTCGCGGCCCTGTTCGGCCCCCGGGGGCCGCAGTTGTACGCGGCCGCGGCGGCGGTACACGAGGGAATTGACCACGAATGGGTTTTCCGGTACGAACGAGATGCTGTCGGCCCTTGATTTTTCGGGTCGGGCATGCGACCGTTGCCTCGCGATTCCGCCGCGGAGTGATTGAAGATGGCACATAAAAAAGGTCAGGGTTCCAGCCGCAACGGCCGTGATTCGAACGCCCAGCGGCGCGGCGTGAAGAAGTTTGCCGGCGAGCAGGTGCTGGCCGGCAATATTCTCGTGCGGCAGGTGGGCACGAAGTTTCATGCCGGCGCGAACGTCGGCATGGGGACCGACTACACCCTCTTCGCGCTGGCCGAAGGCGTGGTGATGTTCGACCGCGAGGGGCGGCGGGTGAACGTGGTCTCCGGCCCGTCGGCCTGATGCCGGTGCGGGCCCAGCCCGCGAGGTGCCGGCGTGTTTGTGGATCGTGTTCAGATCGAGGTGGCCGCCGGCAATGGCGGCCGCGGCATGTGCAGCTTTCGGCGCGAGAAATACGTGCCGAAGGGCGGCCCCGACGGCGGTGACGGCGGCCATGGCGGCAGCGTGATCCTCGAGGCCCGGGCGGGTGTCGATTCACTGGCCGCCCTCGCCCATCGTCGCCAGTGGCGGGCCGAGCACGGCGCCGCCGGCGGCCCGGCGAACTGCCAGGGCCGCAGCGCGGAGGATCTCACGCTCCTCGTGCCGCCGGGCACGATCGTGATCGACGAGGCGACGGGGCTCGTGCTCAAGGACCTGGCCGCGGCAGGCGAATCGATCGTCGCCGCCAAGGGGGGCGCCGGCGGCTGGGGCAACATTCACTTCAAGTCGTCGACCAACCGCGCGCCGCGGCAGACCACGCCCGGCGAGCAGGGGGAGGTGCGTCGGCTGCTCCTCGAGCTCAAGGTGATCGCCGACGTCGGCCTGGTCGGCAAGCCGAACGCCGGCAAGAGCACGCTCGTTTCCCGGCTCTCCCGCGCCCGTCCCGAGATCGCCGATTACGCCTTCACGACGAAGGTGCCGATCCTGGGAATCGTGGCCGTGTCCCGCGACCGGAGCTTCGTGCTCGCCGACCTGCCGGGGCTGATCGAGGGCGCCCACGCGGGCGTGGGACTCGGGCACGAGTTCCTCCGGCACGTGGAGCGGGCGGGCATCCTCGTGCACGTGGTCGAACCCTTTCCGGCCGACGGCTCCGAGCCGCTGGCAAACTATCGGGCCATCCGCGACGAACTCGTGCGTTACGACGCGCCGCTGGCCGAGCGGCCGGAGATCGTGATCGTGAGCAAGTCCGAGCTGCCGGGGGCCGATGCCGTCCGCGCCGCCCTCGCCGCCGCGATCGGCCGCGAGGTGCTCGGGGTGAGCGCGGTGACCGGCGCGGGGCTCGACGCCCTGCTGCGGGCGGTCGTGGCGGAACTCGACCGGCGGAGCGGCGCCGCATGAACGCCCCGCTGATCTGCCGTGGCGATACCGTGCTCCTCGCCGACGTGGGCAACACGCGGATCAAGCTGGCAGTGGTCGAGGATTCCGGGGACGGCGCCGGCGGGCGTCGGCTGCCGCGGATCGCCCGCCGTCAGGACCTCATGAGCCGTGACTTCCGGCCGACGAACCTGGAGACCTGGCTGGCGGGCGTCGCGCCCGGACCGGCGGTGCTCCTGGTCGCGAGCGTTCACGAGGCCGCCGCCGTGCGGCTGGAGGCGGCGGTGGCCGAAGTCTCGGCGACGCGGCACCGCGCCGTGCGGCAGCGGCGGATCGGCCACGCGGACCTGCCGTTGGCGGTGCTCGTCGACGAGCCGCATCGGGTGGGCATCGACCGGGTCGCGGCGGCGGCCGCGGCGGCGGTCGTGAAAGATCCGACGCGGCCGGCGATCGTGGTCGACTGTGGCACGGCGACGACCGTGAACCTCGTCTCGGCCGCCGGTGACTTCCTCGGCGGGGCGATCCTCCCCGGCCCGGCGCTCATGGCCCGCGGCCTGGCGGAGGGCACGAGCCGGCTGCCGGCGGTGGCGGCCCTCGACCATGCTCCGCCCCCGCCGCTGCCGGGCCGATCCACGCAGGCCGCGATCGCCGCGGGCATCGGCTGGGGCATTCGCGGCGCCGTCGAGCGGCTCGTGGCCGAGGCCCAGCGGCCGTTCGCCGGCGCGGCCCAGGTGATCCTCACCGGCGGTTCGGCCGGCATCGTCCGCGACTGCCTGCCGGGCGCGGTCGAACTGCCCGACCTCGTCCTGGCCGGCATCGCGCTGGCCTGTGCTCCACCTAAGACGAATGCGGTTTAAACTCCTCTCGAAGCGGTCCGTGTCCATCCAGGAATTTTCCCCAGCAGTGACCACATCCCGCCAGACTTCCGACAAGCGGTCCGACCGCGACGCTGCCGCGCGGCGGCTGGCGCTGACGGCGGCCCGCGTCGCCGACGAGACCCGGGCCAGCGACGTGCGGGTGCTCGACCTCCGCGAGCTCACCGAGGTGTTCGACTATTTCGTGGTGGCCACGGGCTCCAGCCGCCGGCAGTTGCATGCCATCGCCGACGAGATCGAGAAGGTGGTCAAGGCGGAACTCCACGACCGCAAGCGCGGCAGCGAAGGCTACGAGGAGGGCCGCTGGATCGTGCTCGATTACGGCGACGTGATGGTGCACCTCTTCGATGCCGAGGCTCGCGAGTACTGGGACATCGAGCAGCTGTGGAGCGGCGCGAAGCTGGTGCCGCTCCCGGCCGGGGCGGCCCGATGAGCGGCGCCGTGGACCTGGGTCGCGTGAGCCTCCGCGTCGCGCTGCGGCGCGCCTTTCGCGCGGCGCTCGAGCGGCTCGCGGCCGACGGCGTGGTCGCGATCGACACGGCCGAGATGCCGGGCCTGCTCGAGCAGGTGCGGGAGACGGCCGACGCCACGTTCGGCGACTACTCCGGCACGATGGCGATGGGCCTCGCGAAGCGGGCCGGTATGAAGCCACGCGAACTGGCCGCCGCGATCGCCACCCGCCTGGCGGCGGCCCCGGGCTATGCCGACCTGTTCGCGGCGCCGGGCGATCCCGTCGGCCCGGGCTTCATCAACGTGCGGGTGCGGGCCGACGCCCTGGCCGCGGCGGTGGCGGCGGCCGGCGCCGACGACCGGCTGGGCGTCGCCCCCGTCGCCGCTCCCGAGACGATCGTCGTCGACTTCAGCTCGCCCAACGTCGCCAAGCCGATGCACGTGGGCCACATCCGCTCGACGGTGATCGGTGACGCCCTGGCGCGGATCCTGCGGTTTCGCGGCCACCGCGTGATCACCGACAACCACCTCGGCGACTGGGGCACGCAGTTCGGCATGATCCTCTGGGGCTGGAAGCACTGCCGCGACGACGCGGCCTTCGCGGCCGATCCCACCGCCGAGCTCGGCCGGCTCTACCGGCTCGTCCGCAAGGTGGCCGACGCCAAGCCCGAGGAACTGGCCGCCGATCCGGAGGCGGCGGCGCTGGCCGCCCGGTTCCCGGACGCCGGCCGCGCGGTGCTCGCCGAGACGGCGAAGCTCCACGAGGGTGACCCCGAAAACCGCGGGCTGTGGGAGCGGTTCATGCCGGTCTGCCGCGGGGAGATCGACCGCATTTACGGGCGGCTGCACGTGACGTTCGATCACTGGCTCGGCGAGAGTTTCTTCCAGCCCATGCTGGCGGCGACGGTCGACGATCTCGTGGCCCGGGGGATCGCCCAGGAGAGCCGCGGCGCGATCGGCGTGTTTCTCGGCGGCGACGACGCCCCGCCGCTGCTGATCCGCAAGGCCGACGGCGCGTTCCTCTACGCCACCACCGACCTGGCCACGATCCGCTGGCGGCTCGAACAGTGGCGGCCCGATCGGATCCTGTACGTGGTGGACCACCGCCAGAGCGGGCACTTCGAGCAGGTGTTCGCCACGGCCCGCCGCTGGGGGCTGGACGGGATCGGCGGCGTGCAGCTCGTGCACGTCGGCTTCGGCACCGTGCTCGGCGAGGACGGCCGGCCGTTCAAGACCCGCGCCGGCGACACCGTGGGCCTGGAGGCCCTGCTCGACGAGGGCGTGGAGCGGGCGTACGGCGTGGTCACGGCGGCCGACGCGGAGCGGGGCACCGGGATGCCGGCCGCGGAGCGGCAGCGGATCGCGGAGACGGTCGGGATCGGCGCCGTCAAGTACGCCGACCTGTGCCAAAACCGGACCACCGACTACGTGTTCAGCTTCGACAAGATGCTCGAGCTCAAGGGCAACACGGCCGCCTACATGCAGTATGCGGTGGCCCGCGTGGAAGGCATCTTCGCCAAGGGGGATGTCGATCGGGCCGCGCTGCGAGCGGCCTCGAGCGCCGGGCTTCTGCAAGCGGGTGCCAACGGTGTGCTCTTGTCAGACCCCCGCGAGCGGGCCCTGGCCCTCGAGCTGCTCCGCTTCGGCGAGGCCCTCGAGGATGTCGAGGCCGACTACCGCCCCAACGTGCTCACGGCGTATCTGTTCGACGTCGCGGGGGCCTACTCGACCTTCTACGACGCGCTGCCCGTGCTCAAGGCCGAGGGGGCCGAGCGCACCGCGCGGCTGGCGCTGTGCGATCTCACGGGCCGGGTGCTCCGCAAGGGGCTCGAACTGCTCGGCATCCAGGTGCCCGAGCGGATGTAGGCCGCCGGCGGCCCGAGCCGGCGCGCGGTGTTTCGACGACTGGATGCTCCTGGCAGGCTTTTTCGCACGAGTTTTATCCATGCTGTCTGCGCGGCGTTTGCGGTGCCTGGTGTTCACGTGCCTGGCGGTTCTCGGCGGCGGGCTCGCGGCTGCGTCGGCCCGCGGCCAGGGGTTTTCCACCATCACGAGCCCGATCCAGGTGCCGCTCCACTGGCGGCACATCAACGGCAACACGAGCGGTCCGCGAAAGCTCGGCATCTACGCGACGCTGGGCGGCGGCTCCATGCCACAGCTGTTCGAGTTCGACACCGGCGGTGACGGTTTTTACGCCACCTTCGCCACCGGCACCGCGAGCCCCTGGTGGGGCGATGACTGGACGACCACCGGCGGGACGTTCTCCCAAACGTACGACAGCGGCCATGTCTACACCGGCACTGCCGCCACCACGACGGTGCGACTGTTCGCAAGCGGAACCGCGACCGCGCCGCTCCTCACCGCCGCCAACACCATCGTCGGGCAGACCACGTCGATCACCGACACGAAGCACGCGCCGGCCGAACAGCTCTGGCCGCTGCCCAGCGGCACGAGCCCGCCGCCGATCGAGCAGGTCTTTTGGGGTGACTTTGGCATGGCCCCGAAGCGTGGGCAGGCGGGCATCGACCAGCTCGCCGCTCAATTGCTCTACGGCCCGGGCGTGACGGCCGGGTTCCGCGTGCATGCGTCCGATGAGCATCCTTGGGTGCAGTTCGGCCTGTCGGCCGCCGACACGGTCCTCGGCGGCACATCGTTCGCCCTCAACGTGGCGAGCGGCACGTCGCCGGCGGGCGTCCTGTATTACGAAAACCTGGTCGTCACCGGGTCGCTGTCGGTGACCGACGGCACGCGGGAGTTCCGGCAGCCCACCGGGTTCATCTTCGACACGGGGGCCTCGACCACGATCCACTCCGGCACGAACATCCAATTCCCGTTCGACCTCACCAAGGACGGCGAAGGGCAGCGGGTGAAGGATCAGGCGTCGGTCGTGGTGAGCGGGAGCAGCCTGGTGACGGGAAGCTGGTCCGTGTTCATGAACGTGACGGCGTCGGCCACCGACAAGGTGGACGTCCAGTACAAGGACGGCCCCTACTACCTCAACACCGGCATCGCCCCGTTCACGCACTACGACTTCGTCTACGATCTTTCGGGTCAGACGCTCACGATGGTGGCCGTGCCCGAACCGGCGACCCTCGGGCTCGCGGTGGCCGGAATTGTCGCCGCGGCTCTCGCCGGCCGCGGCCCTTGCCATGCGTTGCGGCTCGCCCGGGCCCGCGCCGGGCGGTGTGGGCCCGGGCGGAGGGCTCGTCGGCCAGGCCGCGTGCGGGTCGATGCCGAAAGCCTATGATGACCGTGGATCCGTCCGCGTCGCGGCGGCCCTGGTGATCGTCGGTGCCCGGCATGCAGCAGCCACTCGTTCTCGTGCCCACGGAGCTGGAGCGCGGTGTCATCGCGCCGGTGATGGCGGCCGCTTGCGGTCCGGCAGTCCGCGTCGAACTCTGTGGCTTCGGGGCGGTCGTGGCGGCGGCCCGCACGGCGCAGCTCGTCGCCGCCCGGCGGCCGGATCGGGTGCTGCTCGTGGGCATCGCCGGCCGGTATGGAGAGAGCCTCGCGATCGGCCGGGCCTACGTGTTCGAGCGGGTGGCCTGCCACGGCGTTGGCGCGGGAAGCGGCGCCGCGTTCGTGCCGGCGGCCGCGCTGGGATGGATGCAGTGGCCGGGCGATGCGGCCGGTGCGACCGCGGTGATCGGCGATGAAGAGCGCTGCACGAGCGGCCCGCTGCCCGCGGCGTCCGCCACGGCTCGGGCCGGCCTCCTGCTCTCCGCCTGCGCGGCCTCCGCGGGCGACGAAGACGTGCGGTCGCGGCGTGCGGTCTGGCCCGAGGCCGTCGCCGAAGACATGGAGGGCTTCGCGGTCGCCGCCGCCTGCCGGCTCGCCGACGTGCCGCTCGACATCGTCCGCGGCATTTCCAATACGGCGGGCGATCGTGACACCGCGCGGTGGCAGATCGAGGCCGCCTGCCGCGCGGCCGCCGAACTGGCAGCGACGCTCCTCGGAGGCCGGCCGTGACGCAGCCCATCCGGCTTGGGATTTCCACCTGCCCGAACGACACGTTCGCCTTCCACGGCCTGCTGACGCGGGCCGTCGATTGGCGGGGGCTCGACTTCCAGGTCGAATTGCTCGACGTCGAGACGCTCAACGAGCGGCTGCTGGCCGGCGACTTTGACGTCTGCAAGGCGAGCTTCCATGCCGCCCTGCTGGCCGCCGCCGACGTGGTGGTGCTGCCGAGCGGCTCGGCCCTCGGCTTCGGCGTCGGCCCGCTCCTGCTGGCGGCGGAGGGGGGCACGCGGCCGACGCACCCCGGCCAGCTCACGCTCTGCCCCGGCCGGCACACGACGGCCGCGCTCCTCTTCGAGCTGTTTTATCCAGGGAGCTCCCGCGTCGAGCACGTCGTCTTTTCCGAGATCATGCCGCGGCTTCAGGCCCGCACGGCCGACTTCGGCGTCTGCATCCACGAGGGGCGGTTCACCTGGCAGGCGCAGGGCCTGGCGCTCGTCGCGGACCTCGGCACGCGGTGGGAATCGGAGACTGGCTCTCCGCTGCCACTCGGCGGCATCCTGGCCCGCCGCCGGCTGCCCGCCGCGACGATCGCCGCGGTCCAGCGGGTGATCCACGATTCGCTGCTGCTCGCATGCCGCGACCGCGCAGCCCCGCTGCCGACGATGCGGCAGCATGCGCAGGAGTTCGACGACCACGTGCTCATGCAGCACGTCGATCTCTACGTGAACGACTGGACGCTCGACCTCGGTGCAACCGGGGCCCGGGCCCTCGACGAGCTCTCGGCCCGGGCCGCGTCGCTCGGCCTGGCGGGCGGCCGGCTCCGCGTGTTCGCCGGCTGAATTCGTCGGGTGGACAACCAGCCGCACCGCAGGAATGATCTCGGGTCTCCACACCCTCGGGGACGCCCCATGAGCCGCCCGCTCGCCACGATTCGCAACATCGGCATCGTCGCCCACATCGATGCCGGCAAGACCACGCTCACCGAGCGGATGCTGTTTTTCACGAAGACCAGCCACCGGCTCGGCGAGGTCGATCGCGGCACCACGATCACCGACTTCGACCCCGAGGAGCAGGAGCGGGGGATCACGATCTACTCGGCGGCCGTCTCGTTCCGCTGGCGGGACGTGACGGTGAACCTCATCGACACGCCCGGACACGTCGACTTCACCGCCGAGGTGGAACGCAGTCTGCGGGTGCTCGACGGCGCGGTGGTCGTGTTTTCGGCCCGTGAGGGAGTCGAGGCCCAGAGCGAGACCGTGTGGCGGCAGGCCGACAAATACGGCGTGCCGCGGATCGCCCTGGTCAACAAGCTCGACCGCGAGGGGGCCGACTTCCACGGCACGGTCAAGCAGATCGAGGACCGTCTGGGGGCCAAGCCCCTGGTGCTCCATCTGCCGCAGGGGCTCGGGCCGCCGCACGTGAAGGATCCGTTCCGGGGCATCGTCGACCTGGTGGAGATGACGCTGCTCACGTTTCCGCCCAAGGATGAGGCCCTGGCCGGCGGCGAGGCGCTGACGCGGGTGACCGTGAGCCCGATCCCGGACGACCTGGCCGACGAGGCGGCGCTGTACCGCGAGCAGCTGGTTTCCACGCTCTTCGACTTTTCCGACGAAATCGCGGAATTGGCCATGCAGGAGGCGCCGATTCCCCCGGAGCTGATGCGGAAGGCGATCCGGCAGGCGACGATCGAGCGGCGGGTGGTGCCCGTGCTGGCCGGCTCGGCCCTCGACTGCATCGGCGTCCAGCCGGTGCTCGACGCCGTCGCCTGGTATCTGCCGAGCCCCGCCGATGTGCCGCCGGTCGAGGGGCTCGATCCGGCCAAGAAAGTGCCCGCGACGATCGTGCGGAAGGCCGATCCCAAGGAGCCGTTTTGCGGCCTGGTGTTCAAGATCATCGCGGAAAAACACGGCGATCTGTACTTCGTCCGCGTCTATTCCGGCACGCTCAAGGCGGGCAGCCGGGCCTGGAATCCGGCCCAGCAGAAGAAGGAGAACATCGCCCAGTTGTGGCACGTGCAGGCCGACCGCCGCGAGCAGATTCCGGAGGCCTTTGCCGGCGACATCGTGGGCGTGATCGGACCGCGGGCGAGCGTCACCGGCGACACGCTCTGCGACGCCGCCGCGCCGATCCTCCTGGAAACGATCCAGTTCCCCGAGACGGTGATCTCGATGGCGATCGAGCCGGAAACGAGCCTCGACCGCAAGAAGCTCGCCGAGACGCTGGAGATGATGAAGCGGCAGGATCCGACTTTTCGCGCCCTGGAGAGCGAGGAGACGGGCCAGACGCTGATCTCGGGGATGGGGGAGCTGCACCTGGAAGTGATCCGGCACCGCCTGGAACGCGACTTCAACCTCAAGTGCCGCGTGCACAAGCCTCGGGTTTCCTACAAGGAGACGATCGGCCGGCCGGTCGAGGTCGCCGGGAGCATCCACCGCCAGGTGGCCGGGCAGACGCTCGCCGCCACGGTCACACTGCGGGCCGAGCCGGTGGCGGAGCAGGGGGGCGTGACGGTGGAGCAGGGCTGGTTCCCCGAGGGGGACGCGCTGGCCAGTCTGGCCGCCCTCATGACCCAGTCGGTCCGCGAGAGCGCCGAACGGGGCGGCCTCAAGGGCTGCCCGCTGTGGGCCACGCGGATCGTGGTTTTGGAGAGCCCGATTCCCGAGCCGCCGCCCAGCGACGTGGCGGTGCGGATGGCGGCGGCGGAGGCCGTCGATCGGCTGCTGGAGGCGGCCGGAACGGTGCTACTGGAGCCGGTCATGCGGGTCGAGGTGAGCGTGCCGGAGGAGCACCTTGGCGACGTGATCAACGACCTCCAGCAGCGGCGGGCGATCATCACCAACACGGAACTCCGCGGCGGGGTGAACGTGCTCACGGCGGAGGCTCCGCTGGCCAGCATGTTCGGCTATTCTGCGGCCGTAAGGAGCGTGAGTCAGGGGCGGGCGAGCTTCACGATGGCGCCGCTCAAGTACGGGCCGGCGCCGGCCGAGACGGCCGAGACCTTCGTGTGAATCGCTCCGCGACCGAAATCCTGGAGGGAAGCGGCGGAAATTGCAGGGCGTTGACAGGCTCGGCAGGCCACCTTAGATTCCGTGACTCGACCGTCGTGACGCTTCCGGCCCCCCAGCCGTGGGAGAGCGTCGCCAAGGGCCCCCTCCCGGGGGCTTTTCGAGTGCCGCGGGCCTTCCGGCCCTGTCGGCCGGCTGTCGGCGGAGAGTTTCACTTCTCCGTGTCCCGAGGTTCGGTGTTCGTATAGGTCGTTGTCCGCAGGATTGATTGGAGTTGCCCCGTGGCCGGTCCGACACAAGAGATCATCCGCATTCGCATGGAGGCCTACGACCACGTCGTGCTCGATCAGAGCGCGGCCGAGATCGTGGATACCGCCAAGCGGACCAACTCCGAGGTGCATGGTCCGATTCCGCTGCCCACTCGAGTCGAGCGATACACCGTCCTCTCCAGTCCGCACATCGACAAGAAGGCCCGCCAGCAGTACGAGATTCGGACGCACAAGCGCGTGATCGACATCGTGCAGGCCACGGCCAAGACGATCGAGGCGCTCAACAAACTGAGCCTGCCGGCCGGTGTCGACATCAAGATCAAGGCGTCGTCCCGCTGATTCATTCCATCCTTTGATCCAGTCATAGAACCAACAGGAGCGCACGACACGGCATGCTTGGAAGGCGTTGCGGGTAAGGTTCGGGGGGTGCTCCGAACGCTCCCGTAGCCGACGGCTTCGAGCGTGATCGAGAGACTTGCAACCGGGCGAAGGCCGGAAGGCTGCTGCCCGCAGGAGTGCTCGTCTCGATGGCGATGAACATCATGGCTGCAACGAAGAAGAGTTTGGCGAAGGTCGGCCGCAAGGTTGTCGCCGAGCGTGCCGGCCGCAAGGGTCTGCTGGGTCGCAAGGTCGGCATGACCCAGATCTTCGATGCCAGTGGTGCCGTCGTTCCGGTCACTGTCATCGAAGCCGGTCCGTGTCCTGTGACGATGGTTCGGTCGCCCGAGCGCGACGGGTACGCTGCCATTCAGATTGGCTTTCTCGACAAGCCGCGGCGGCTGGCGAGTCGTGCCGTTCGCGGCCAGGTGGCGAAGCTCGACAGTCGCCGTTCGAAGCGGGTTGCGGCGGCGGGCTCGGAGGCTGTCGCCAAGGCTGACTGTGAGCCCAAGCGGTTTGTTCGCGAGCTCCGCGGGGTCTACGAGGGTGTGGCGGTCGGGCAGGTGCTCACCGTGGATGTGTTCGAGGGCGTCGAGTTCGTCGACGTCGCCGGCGTCACCAAGGGGCGGGGTACTGCGGGCGTGATGAAGCGGCACGGCTTCAAGGGCCAGCGGGCCAGCCATGGCGTCAAGAAGGTGCACCGTCATCAAGGCGGCACCAGCATGAACACGTCTCCCGCTCGTGTGTTCAAGGGGAAGCGGATGGCGGGCCGCTACGGCAACGAGCGGTCCACGATGCGAAACGTGAAGCTCGTCGGGGTCGACAAGGAGGGCAACCTGCTTCTCCTCCGGGGTGCCGTGCCGGGGCCCAATGGTGCCTATGTCACCGTGCTGCAGACCAACAAGTTGAAGAAGGCTGCCGGTCCGGCCGGCGGTGGTGCCAAGAAGAAGGCTGGTGCGAAGTGAACCTCGCCGTCTACGACATTTCGGGCAAGAAGGTCGGCTCCTACGAGATCGATCCGGCTGAACTGGCGCCATCCGTCAGCAAGCAGTTGCTGCACGACGCCGTGGTCATGTACCAGGCGAATCAGCGGCAGGGTACCCAGAAGACGAAGACTCGTGGCGAGGTGGCGGGTTCGACCCGCAAGCTCTATCGCCAGAAGGGCACGGGTAACGCCCGTGCCGGTGCGCGGCGCAGTGGTACGCGTCGTGGCGGCGGTCATATCTTCGCCAAGCGGCCGCGGGACTTTGGCTGGCGGATGCCGCGAAAGGCGTTGCAGACTGCGACGCGGATGGCGCTGGCCTCGCGGATCGCCGACGACGAGGTGAAGCTGGTCGACGCCCTGCCGATTGCGGCCCCGAAGACCGCGATGGTCGCCAAGATGCTCGCCGGCATGGGGCTGGGCGACGCGACGGTGCTCCTCGCTCCTGAGAAGCACGATACGAACGTCTGGAAGAGCGCCCGAAACATCGCCGGCGTGTCGGTGTCGCCGGTGGCCGAGTTGAACGCCTGGTCGATCCTGCGGCCGGGGTCGATCGTGATGACGACGGCTGCCATCGACGCCTTTCGGGCGGCCGCGAAGGAAAAGTCGAAGCCGGCCGCTGCCGGGAAGGCGAAGCGTCCCGCCGCCAAGCGGGCCGCCAAGAAGGAGGCCAAGTAAGTCATGCCCGTCCCTGTTGCTCCGGCTCCTGCATTCACGCCCGGCCTCGCGCCGCATCAGGTCATCCTGCGGCCGCTCGTCACCGAAAAGGGCATGCATCGGGCCAATCGCCACAGCGCCTACTCGTTCGAGGTGGTTTCCGAGGCCACCAAGGCCGACATTCGGCGGGCCGTGGAGGAGTTGTTCAACGTCAAGGTCGACAAGGTCGCCGTGCAAAACCGGGTGGGCAAGGCCCGGCGCAGTCGGGTGCGGCGGACCAGCGCGAAGGCCTGGAAGAAGGCCGTCGTCAAGCTCAAGCCCGACTTCAAGATCAACCTCTTCTGACACGAGTCGCTCGGCGGCCAGTCGCACTGAAATCGAAAAGCAACGAAATCGAGTAGCCCATGGGAATTCGCGCCTACAATCCGACCAGTCCTGGACGCCGCGGTGCGAGTGTTTCGGATTTCGCCGACCTGACGCCGGGCGCAGACGTCCCCAAGGCGCTCCGGTTCCGCAAGCGGAAGACCGGCGGTCGCAACAATCAAGGCAAGATCACGGCCCGGCATCGGGGCGGTGGTCACAAGCAGCACTATCGGCTCATCGACTTCCGACGCAACAAGGATGGCGTGCCGGGCACGGTGCATTCGATCCAGTACGACCCCAATCGCACCTGCCGCGTGGCGCTCGTTCACTATGCCGACGGTGAGAAGCGATTTATCCTCGCTCCCGATGGGCTGAAGGTCGGTGCGGCCGTGCAGAGCGGCGCCTCGGCTCCGCCGGAGGTGGGTAATTGCCTGCCGCTTTCGGCGATCCCGCTGGGCATGCAGGTTCACAACATCGAGCTCCAGGCGGGCCGCGGTGGCCGGCTCTGTCGCTCGGCCGGGTCGTCGGCGGTGCTCGTGGCTCGCGAGGCCCAGTGGGCCCAGCTCACGCTCCCCTCGGGCGAGATTCGCCGCGTGCCGGCCGCGTGTCGGGCGACGATCGGCGCCATCGGCAATGCCGACCACATGAACGTCCGCCTCGGCAAGGCCGGCCGGTCGCGGTGGATGGGGATTCGGCCGCACGTGCGTGGCACGGCGATGAACCCGATCGATCATCCGCACGGTGGTGGTGAGGGTCGTACCAAGGGCGGTCGCCATCCTGTCAGCCCCACCGGCAAGAGCGCCAAGGGGGGCGGCACCCGCAAGCCCCGCAAGCCTTCGAGCACGGCGATCATCCGCCGGCGGAAGAGTCGTCGTTACGGCCAGTTGAAGTTGAGGTGATCCATGGGACGCAGTGCCAAAAAAGGTCCGTACATCGACCCCCGGGTCTTCGAGAAGGTGGAAGCGCAGCTGGCCTCCGGCAAGCGCGACCCGATCAAGACCTGGTCGCGGTCGTGCACGATCGTGCCGGAGTTCATCGGGCTGACGTTCATGGTGCACAACGGAAAGCAGCACCTGAAGGTGTTCGTGACCGAGGACATGGTGGGCCACAAGCTCGGTGAGTTTGCCCCGACGCGGACGTTCCGCGGTCACGGCGGCAAGGTGAAGGAAGCGGCCGCTCCGGCGGCGAAGTGAGCGACCCGTGCGCGGCTGCGGCCGCGAATGAGCGAAGGTGATTCATGGCCTACACAGCCAGCCACAAGTATGCCCGGATCAGTGCCCGCAAGGTGCGGGCGCTGGCCGATCTCGTTCGCGGCAAGTTCGCTGACGAGGCCCTCGACATCCTGCGGTTTCAGCCCCACCGTGGGGCGCGGATGCTCGAGAAGGTGATCAAGAGCGCCCTTGGCAACGCCGAGCATCAACAGGCCGCGGGGGTCGATGACCTCGTGGTGGTCGATGCCCGCGTCGACGAGGGCCCGATGTTCAAGCGGATCCGGCCTCGGGCCCGCGGCATGGCGTTCGGGATCAAGCGGCGGATGTCGCACATCAAGGTGGCGCTCGACGCGGTCGTCGCCGCGGATACGGAGTGAGGGCAGAGACATGGGCCAAAAAGTTCATCCCACTGGCTTCCGCACCGGTATCACCGAGCCGTGGAAGAGCCGCTGGTACGCCTCCAAAAAGGATTTCCGCGACCTCCTCATGGAAGACGTGAAGGTCCGGAAGTTCCTCAAGACGAAGTACCGCGCCGCGGCGATTCCGAAGGTCGAGATCGAGCGGACCCGCGATGAAGTGAAGGTCATCCTTCACTCGGCCAGGCCCGGCGTGATCATCGGCCGGAAGGGTCAGGAGGTCGATCGGCTGCAGGGCGAGCTCCAGGAATTGCTCGGGCGGCGGGTCAATCTCAAGGTCGAGGAAGTCGGTCGACCGGAGATTCAAGCCCAGCTCATCGCCGAGGACATCGCCGACCAGCTTGTGAAGCGGGCCGCCTTTCGCCGCACGTTGAAGCGGGCCCTCGACACCACGATGGACGCTGGTGCCAAGGGCGTGAAGATCCAGCTCGCCGGACGGCTCGGCGGAGCGGAAATGTCGCGGTGCGAGAAGGCGATCGCGGGCTCGATGCCGCTGTCGACGCTGCGGGCAAAAATCGATTACGGGTTCTGCGAGGCTCCCACGGCGCAGGGCAATATCGGGATTCAGGTGTGGGTCAACCAAGGCATGTACGAGGAGACTGGCGATGGCGCTGATGCCCAAGCGGGTGAAGCACCGAAAAAGCCAAAGAGGTCGTATAAGAGGTGACGCCTCTCGCGGGAATCGCGTCGTCTTCGGCGACTTTGGCCTCCAGGCCGAGCAGCCGGGATGGCTCCCCGCGGCGACGATCGAGGCCGGCCGCATCGCGGCCCAGCAGTACCTCCGCGCGGAGGGGCGGCTGTTCGTGCGCGTGTTCCCCCACAAATCGATCACGTCGATCCCGCTCGAAACCCGGATGGGTAAGGGCAAGGGTGAACCGGAGTATTGGGCCGCGGTCATCAAGCCCGGCATGGTGCTGTACGAGATCGGCGGCGTGACGGAGGAGGCGGCCCGGGTCTGCATGGCTCGGCTGGCTCACAAGATGCCGATTCGAGTCCGGTTCGTGAAGCGGCGGGCGATGTAAGGAACCAGTGCCATGACCAAGGTGAACGAAATCAGGGAGATGGCCGACGAGCAGATTCGGCTCGTCTGGAAGGACGCCGCCGAGACGCTGTTTCGGCTCCGCCTCCAGGCGCAGACGGAGAAGCTTGTGGCTCCTTCCGAGGTGAAGAAGCATCGCCGCACGATCGCGCGGTGCCAGACGATCCTCACCCAGCGGGGCGTGACGCTGGGGGCCGTGGCTCCAGGCACGGCGGGGGAGGATTCGCCCCAGCACGAGAAACATGCGAAGCGTCGCCGGGCCAGCGGCCGCGCGAAGGTGCAGGCCCCCGGCAAGGGTGGCGTGGCCTCGCGGCGGACGTTCCGCAAGCGGACGCAGAGCGGAAAGTAACGAGGAGCCGACGAGATGCCCAAACGTGTGGAGACCGGGACCGTGACGAGTGCCGCCGCGAGCAAGACGCGGCGGGTGGAGATTCCACGGGTCGTCCGGCACCCGAAGTATGGTCGGATCCTTCATCGGCGAACCGTGTGCCACGTGCACGACGAGGCCGAGGAGTCGCAGCTCGGCGATCTCGTGGAGATCGTCGAGTGCCGGCCGCGGAGCCGGCTGAAGCGGTGGGAATTGGTGCGGGTTGTGGCCAAGAGCACGGCGGTCGACGTGGCCTCGCTGCGCAGCGGCGCTCGGGCGACGTCGCTGCGGGAGACGGCGGCGCGGGCTGAAGAGGCTGCCGCTGCTGGCGTCGAGACGACGGAAGGGAAGTCCACATGATCCAGATGCAGACGCGACTGGTCGTCGCGGACAACACGGGTGCCAAGGAAGTGATGTGCTTCAAGGTGCTGGGCGGCAGCCGCAAGCGGACCGCCGGCCTGGGCGACATCATCGTGTGCAGCGTGAAGAGCGTGATTCCCGGCAGTGACGTGAAGAAGAAGGCCGTCGTCAAGGCGGTCATCGTGCGGTGCAAGAAGCCCGCCCGGCGCGAGGACGGGAGCTACGTGCGGTTCGACACCAACGCTTGCGTGATCATCGACAACGACAAGAATCCGAAGGGCACCCGCATCTTCGGGGCCGTGGCCCGGGAGCTGCGGGAACGGAACTTCATGAAGATCGTCAGTCTCGCGAGCGAGGTGGTGTGATGCTGATCAAGGCAGGCGATCTCGTGGAAGTGCAAACCGGCAACGCCAAGGGCACGCGGGCCAAGGTGCTCTCGGTCCGTCCCGACGCCGCAGGCGGCGCGAAGCTGGTCGTCGAGGGAGTGAACCGCGTCTACCGGCACCTCAAGCGGAGCCAGAAGAACCCGCAGGGCGGGCGGCTCAGCAAGGAGATGCCGATCGACGGGTCGAACGTGCTGTTTGTCTGCGGCGCCTGCGGCAAGGCGACGCGGCTCGGGGCCCGCGTTTCGGCTGACGGTGGCAAGGTGCGGTTTTGCCGGAAGTGCGGGGCGGAGCAGGGCACGCTGCGACGGCCGCGGGCGACGGCGGCGAAGGGCTGACAGTTTTAGGAATGGCTGGCGCGGCGGCAGGCTGAACGACCGGAACTCGGATCGGGAATCAAAGGATCGTTTCGATGGCGAAGAAGACGAAAGCAGCGGCGGAAACGGCAGCCCCGGCAGGGGTGCCGCGGATGCTCGCCCATTACATGGATACGGTGCGGCCGCAACTGGGCAAGTCCCTGGAGCGGACGAACCCGCACGCCATCCCACGGCTCGAGAAGATCGTGGTGAACATGGGCGTGGGCGTGGCCGTCAGCGAAAAGAAGTATCTGGAGGAAGCGATCAGCGCCATGGCGCTGATCACCGGCCAGAAGCCCGTGGCGACGCTCTCCAAGGCCGCCGTCTCGGGGTTCAAGCTGCGTGAGAACCTGCCGATCGGCTGCAAGGTCACGCTCCGCGGCCGGCGGATGTACGAGTTCCTCGACCGGCTGGTGTCGGTCGCCCTGCCGCGGGTCCGCGACTTCCGCGGCCTGTCGAGCACCGCGTTCGACGGCCAGGGCAACTACAGCCTCGGGCTCTCGGAGCAGATGGTGTTTCCCGAGATCAATCCGGACAAGTTCACGCGGCCGCAGGGCATGAACATCACGTTGGTCACGTCGGCGGATTCCGACGACGAGGCCCGGGAGTTCCTGCGGGCGATGGGGATGCCATTGAAGAAGGACGGGGAAGGAGACGCCGCTGCGTAGCGGCACGGGATCGGCGCCGCCGGCGTCGAACCGCAGGGCTGGACCAACAGGCTGACTGGATCATCCATGGCAAGCAAATCGAAGATCGCCGCCGCCAAGAGGCCGCCGAAGTTCAAGACGCGGGCGGTGCGGCGGTGCATGTTGTGTGGCCGTCCGCGGGCCGTGTACCGCAAGTTCGGCACCTGCCGCATCTGTTTCCGGAAACTCGCCGATCAGGGCTGCATCCCCGGCGTGAAGAAGGCCAGTTGGTAGGACGGGATCCGCGAGAAACGGGAAATCACAAGAGGGTTCTGCAGACATGATGACCGATCCCATCGCCGACATGCTCACCCGCATCCGCAACGCGGTGCGCGTCGAACGCTCGACCGTCGAGGTCCCCAGTTCGAAGGTGAAGCGTGGCTTGGCGGAAGTGCTGAAGCGCGAGGGATTCATCTGGGATTGGCGCGAGGTGGAAGCCGCCCCGGTGCCTCATCTCCAGCTCGATCTCAAGTATGGCCCCAACGGCGAGCGGCTCATCCGGCACATCCGGCGGGTCAGTTCGCCGGGGCGGCGGGTGTACAGTCGGTCGGCACGGCTCCGGCCGGTGCTGGGTGGTCTGGGGATCTCGATCCTCTCCACGTCGAGCGGCGTCGTGAGCGACCGCGAGGCCCGGCAGAAGAAGCTGGGCGGCGAAGTGCTCTGCGAGTTGTGGTAATCGGAATCGTCACAGGTCGAAAGGTCATCCAGCGATGTCGCGCATCGGCAAGTCACCGGTCTCGGTCCCCAAGGGCGTGAAGGCGTCTGTCGAGGGGGGCAGCCTCAAGGTCGAGGGCCCGCTCGGCAAGCTCGAACACGCCATTCATCCCGCCGTGTCCGTGCAGGTCGACGGCGCCGCCGGGGAGATCCGCGTCTCCCGCAACGGCGACCACCGCGTCGCGCGTTCCGTGCACGGCCTGACCCGGGCCCTGGCCGCCAACATGGTCGAGGGGGTGTCCAAGGGCTACGAGAAGAAGCTCGAGATCGTCGGCGTCGGCTACCTCGCCGCGATCCAGAAGAACACCCTGCAGCTTCGCGTCGGCTTCGCAAACGAGCTGCAGGTGCCGATTCCGGCCGGCCTCACGGTCGCCTGCCCGGATCAGACCCACATCCACATCAAGGGCATCGACAAGCAGCTCGTGGGGCAGTTCGCCGCCGAGGTGCGTGCCCTGCGGAAGCCGGAGCCTTATAAGGGCAAGGGCATCCGTTACGAGAACGAGCAGGTCCGGCGCAAGGCCGGCAAGGCCGTCACGAAGTAAGAGACAGAGGACCCATCATGGACCATTCCCGCTCGATTCTCCGGCAGCGCCTGCGGCGGCGGCACCGGGTGCGCCGGTTCATCCGGGGCACGGCCGAACGTCCGCGGCTTTCGGTGTTTCGCACCCACAAGCACATCTACGCCCAGGTGATCGACGATGTGTCGGGGCGAACGCTGGCCTCCGCGAGCTCGATGGACAAGCAGATCCGCTCGGGCATCACGTTTGGCGGCAATAAAGACGCCGCCGAGGCGATCGGCAAGGCGGTGGCGGAGCGGGCCAAGGCGGCCGGCGTGACGAAGGTGTGCTTCGATCGCGGCGAGTTTCGGTATCACGGCCGCGTGGCCGCGCTTGCGGATGCGGCGCGGGCCGCCGGTCTCGAGTTCTAGACCAGTTTTGGAGGCAATGAACCGTGTCGACAGGCAAAGAATCCCGCACTGGCGAGTTCGCCGAGAAGGTCGTGAAGGTGCGGCGCTGTGCGACGGTCGTCAAGGGCGGCCGGCGGTTCAGTTTTGCGGGCCTGGTCGTGGTCGGAAACGGCCGGGGCAAGGTGGGCTGTGGCTACGCCAAGGCCAATGAGGTGCCGCCTGCCGTCGAGAAGGCGATCAAGGACGGCATGAAGAACCTGATCGAGGTGCCCGTCGAAGCGGGCACGATTCCGCATCGTGTCGAGGGACGGTACGAGACGGCGAAGGTCGTGCTGCTGCCGGCCGGACCGGGCACGGGCATCATCGCCGGCGCGGCTGTCCGTGCGGTGTGCGAATCGGCCGGCATTCGGGACGTGCTCTCGAAGGCCCATGGCTCGACGAATCCCGTGAACCTTGTCAAAGCCGCCCTCGAGGCCCTGAAGCAGTTGCGCACCAAGGCAGAGGTCGAGCGGCTGCGCGGTGTTTCGCTCTCCTGATCCACGCATTCACAACTATTCGGCCCTGCGGGCCGGGCACCTTCCCATGAAACTCAACGACGTCAACAAGGGCATCCACAAGAACACCAGGCGGCTGCGGGTCGGCCGCGGTCCGGGCTCCGGCCGGGGTCGCTATGCCGGCCGCGGGAACAAGGGCCAAGGCCAGCTTGCCGGCTGGGCCGCCCCGTTGATCTTCGAGGGGGGCGGCACGCCCCTCATCCGGCGGATTCCGAAGCGTGGCTTCCACAATTCCCACGGCCGGATCGTCAAGGGCGTGAACGTGGCCGCGCTGCAGGAGGTGTTCGCCGCCGGCAGCGAGGTGACGCCACAGTCGCTCCGGGATTCGGGGCTCGCCAAGGGCATCTGGGATGAGATCAAGATTCTCGGGAATGGCGAGCTCAAGCACGCCCTGAAGGTGTCCGCCCATCACTTCAGCGCGCAGGCCCGGGAGAAAATCGCCGCCGCCGGTGGCACCGTGACCGAACTGCCCGGACCGGCGCCGGTCGTGCGGAAGGTGAAAAAGGTGTCGCGGAAAAAGCCCGCCGGCGGTTAGCGTATGGCCTGTGGGCCGCTGGCCCGCCCTGCCCGAGACGTCGAGGAGCCAGACCCCGTGCTCGAAAAACTCCGCATCATCTTCACGATCCCGGAACTGCGGCAAAAGATCCTGCTCACGCTCGGGTTGCTGGCGATCTACAGGGTCGGCTGGCAGGTGCCGCTGCCGATCGTCGATCCCCAGGCGATGACGGCGTTCGCCCAGCAGACGGGCGGCATCGGTGACCTGCTCCGCACCGTCGCCGTGTTCTCGGCCAGCCAGTTGTCGCAGGCCACGATCTTCGGGCTCGGCATCATGCCGTACATCTCGGCCTCGATCATTTTCCAGTTGCTGGGGACCGTCTGGCCGCCACTGGAGCGGCTCACGAAGGAGGGGGAGGCGGGCCGAAAGAAGATCAACGAATACACCCGCTATGCCACGGTGCTGATCTGCATCCTGCAGAGCTGGGCGTACGTGGCGTTTCTTTCCGGCCAACGCGTCGGCGAGCAGTCGCTCATCCAGCCTGGCTTCCTCGTGGATGGCCGACTGCCGCTGGTGTGGCAGTTCGTGGCCGTGATGACGATGACGGCCGGGACGATCTTTCTGATGTGGCTCGGCGAGCAGATCGACGAGTTCGGCATCGGCAACGGAATCAGCCTCCTGATCATGGCGGGCATCCTGGCGGGCATGCCGAGTGCCTTGATGCAACTCGGCAGCGAGACCAGCTGGGAGCTCGGCGGCGGGGGCGGGAAGATGGGCATCGAGACGCTCATCATGCTGGCGGCGCTGTTCGTCGGCGTCGTGGCGGGCGTGGTGTTCATGACCCAGGGACAGCGTCGCATCCCGACCCAGAGCGCCAAGCACGTCCGCGGTCGGCGGGTGTACGGCGGCACGCGGCAGTACCTGCCGCTGCGGGTCAACCAGGCCGGCGTGATGCCGATCATCTTCGCCAGCTCGCTGCTGCTGTTTCCGCAGATGCTGTTCCAGTGGCTGTCTGCCGCCTATCCCGGCAACGCCGTTCTCTCGGCGCTTCACGACTCGTTCCAGCGCGGCCAGTCCTATCTGTACAACGTCTGCTACATCGCGCTGATCTACTTCTTCTGTTACTTCTGGACCGCCATCACCTTCAATCCCAAGGAGATGGCCGACAATCTGAAGAACTTCGGGGCGTTCATTCCGGGATATCGTCCCGGCAAGCGCACGGCCGACTACCTCGAGCGCGTGATGGAGCGGATCACGTACGTGGGCGCAGGCTTCCTCGCGCTGGTCGCCGTGATTCCCACCATCGTGGGCGGCTACCTCAACACCGGCGCTCAGATCGCGGGCTTCTACGGGGGCACGGGTCTTCTGATCGCGGTGAGTGTGGCCTTCGACCTGGTGCAAAAGATCGACAGCCACCTGGTGATGCGAAATTACGGCGGCCTGCTCGAAAAGTCCTGATCCGCCCCCCCAGCCTTGCCGGGAGGCTCCCGCCGTTTCCTCCATGCCGCCCCGCGGACATGCCATGCGGATCATCCTCATCGGACCACCCGGAGCGGGGAAGGGGACGCAGTGCCAGCGGCTCGTGGACCTGCTCCACGTGCCCCACCTGTCGACCGGCGAGATGCTGCGGGCGGCGGTCCGGGCGGGTACGCCGGAGGGGATCCAGGCCGCGGAATACATGACGCATGGGCAGCTTGTGCCCGACCCGATCATCGTCGGCATGGTCAGTCGGCGGCTCGAGATGGAGGATTGCCGAAACGGCTGTCTGTTGGACGGCTTTCCCCGCACCCTCCCGCAGGCCGCCACGCTCGACGAGTTGCTCGAGCGGCGGGCGATGAGCGTCGATGGTGTGATCGAACTGGCGGTGCCGCGGGACGAACTGGTGCGGCGGATGCTGGCCCGCAAGCGGGAGGACGACGATCCCGAGGTGTTCGCCAAGCGGATCACGAGTTTTGAGATTCAGACTGCCCCCCTGCTCGACTACTATGCGCGGCAAGGGAAGCTCGCCAGCATCGACGGTCTGGGCACGGCTGACGAGATCTTCGGCCGCGTGCGGGCGGCGGTGGGGCGATTCGAGCGGGGAGTCCGCCGCCGTTGACGCCGGGCCGTGCAGGCGGAGTGGCCGGAGGTATACTCCGAAGAGCGTCCGCTTCATCTTTTGCCGCCCCGAGAACCTGCCGTGGTTACCCTGCGATCTCCTCGTGAAATCGCCCTCATGCGCCGTGCCGGGCTCGTCGTCTGGGGCGCACACCAGCTCGCGGGCGGCATGGTCCGGCCGGGGGTGACGACCGGTGAGATCGACGCGTCGGTCGAGAAGTTTTTTTTGGAGAATGGCGCCGTGCCGCTGTTCAAGGGCGTGCCCGGCAAGGTGCCGTTTCCGGCCGCGTGTTGCATCTCGGTGAACGACGAGGTGGTGCATGGCATACCGGGTCCGCGGGTGCTGCGGTCGGGCGACGTGATCAGCATCGACACGGGCTGCAGCGTCGGCGGCTGGTGCGGCGATTCGGCGGTCACGCATCCGGTGGGGCAGGTGACGCCGGAGGTGCAGCGGTTGCTGGACTGCACCTCCGGTGTGCTCGCGCTGGCCATCCGCCTCCTGGCGTCGCGGAACCGCTGGAGCGACGTGGCGACGGAAATGGCGAAGTACGTTCGCGACCATGGGTTCTCGGTGGTGGAGAACTTCGTCGGCCATGGCATCGGACGCACCATGCACGAGGATCCCCAGGTGCCGAACTTCTGCACGCCGGCGTTCCGGAAAAACCACGATTTCGAGATCGAGCCCGGATTGGTGATCGCGATCGAGCCGATGGTGAACATGGGTACCAAGAAGGTGCGGGCCCTGTCCGACCACTGGACCCAGTCGACCGTCGATGGCATGCCCAGCGCGCACTTCGAGCACACCGTAGCGATCACCGAGGGGGGGCCGGTGGTGCTCACCGCTCCGCCGCGGGCCGGCGAGACGGTGGGAAATGCCGGCTCCGCGGCCTGAAACGGCCGGCGGAGACCGACTTGGATTTTGCGGCCCCATCGCCCGATCCAACAGCGGGCAACGGGCAGAAAAGCACCCCCTTGTGATCGGTCGGCGGCGATCTTATAGTTTGGGACTCCCGTAAATACCCCTCCGTTCCCGTCGAAGGCGTGGCCGGTCGCCGCCACGAGCTTGTCCATCATGAAGGTTCGCGCCAGCGTCCGCCGGATGTGTGAGAAGTGCAAGATCGTCAGGCGCCGGGGCGTCGTCTTCGTGGTCTGCGCGGATCCCCGCCACAAGCAGCGGCAGGGGTGACGGCGGGGGAAGATCGGGGTTCGCGGCGGCCGGTGCCCGCCGCGGATCGCGCAGCCGTTCAGATGCCGCATTCGCGGCGCAGCGGCGCGGGTTGGTTTCGCATCGCGGGCAGCGTTCGGTTCAGTTCGGTTCCAGAGACATAATCCATGCCACGTTTGATGGGCGTCGACATTCCCTCCGAGAAGAAGACCGTCTTCTCGCTGCAGTACCTGTACGGTGTCGGCCAGCGGGTCGCCCGCGAGCTCTGCCACAAGGCGGGGGTCGATCCGATGGGCAAGGCCCGTGACCTTCACGAGGACGAGTTGGCCCGGCTCGCCGCGCTGCTCGACAAGGACTACACCGTGGAGGGGCAGCTGCGGCGGCAGGTGGCCCAGAACATCTCGCGGCTCAAGGACATCGGCAGTTATCGCGGCCTGCGGCATCGCCGCGGCCTGCCGGTTCGCGGCCAGCGGACGCGGACCAACGCCCGGACTCGCAAGGGGCCGAAGAAGACGGTGGCGGGCAAGAAGGGCGTGAAGGATCTCAAGTAGTCCGCTTTCGCGGCGCGGTCCCACGAGCATCAGCAGGAGCACACGGAACAAACCCATGTCGAAGGTTGCCAAGACGAAGAAGAAGTCGGTGACGGCGGGCATCGCCTTCATTCACGCCAGTTTCAACAACACGACGGTGACCATCACCGACACGCGGGGCGACACGCTCTGCTGGGCGAGCGGCGGCACGTGCGGCTTCAAGGGCAGTCGCAAGGGCACGCCGTTCGCGGGGCAGTGCGCCGCCCAGCAGGCTGCCGAAAAGGCGGCGAAGTACGGCGTCAAGGATCTCGAGGTCCGGGTCAAGGGGCCGGGCAGCGGCCGCGAAAGTGCGATCACGGCGCTGCAGGCGGCCGGCATGAACGTCAAGAGCATCGAAGACATCACGCCGCTGCCGCACAACGGCTGTCGGCCGCCGAAGAAGCGGCGCGTGTAAGGCTTTCGTACCACCAGTCATTCGTTCGGGATTAGAAGGCAGGGTCGAATCATGGGACGTATCACCGGGCCGGTTTGCCGGCTTTGTCGCCGCGATGGGTTGAAGTTGTTTCTCAAGGGCAGTCGGTGCGACACGCCGAAGTGTGCCTTCGAGCGTCGGGCCACTCCGCCGGGTATGGTGCAGAAGCGGCGCGGCAAGCCGACCGACTACGGCATCCACCTGCGCGAGAAGCAGAAGGTCAAGCATTATTACGGCGTGCTGGAGCGGCAGTTTCGCACCTATTTCGCCCGCGCCGAGCGGGGCAAGGGCAATACGGGCGAGGTGCTGATGTCGCTCCTCGAGCGGCGGCTCGACAATGTGGTGCATCGCCTCGGGTTCGCCGCCTCGCGGGCTGCGGCCCGGCAGATGGTCATGCACGGTCACATCACGGTGAACGGCGGTCGGCTCGACGTGCCGAGTTACCTGGTCAAGGCGGGCGACCTGGTGCGGGTCAAGAACCGGTCCAAGAGCCTGCAGTTGGTGCACGCGGCGCTGGCGGACAGTCGGCGGGACGTACCCGACTTCCTGTCCCGTTCCGAGAGCCCGATTCCCGAGGGTCGTGTCGACCGGCTGCCCGGTTCGGACGACGTCTCGATTCCGGTTCAGGCCAACCTGATCATCGAGTTGTGCTCCAAGTAATGCCTGGGTGACGGCAGGCTGAGTTTCGATCAACGAGTCGGCTTTGGGGTGCAGTCGCCCCGGCCCTGAATGGAGGAATCCCTGATGCATATCCGCTGGCGTGGCCTGGAGTTGCCGGGTTCGGTCGCCGTCGACCAGAAGACCCTGACGCCCACCTACGGGAAGTTCGTGGCGGAGCCGTTCGAACGCGGCTTCGGCACCACCGTGGGCAACAGTCTGCGGCGCGTGCTGCTTTCCAGTCTGGAGGGAAGCGCCGTCACTCAGATCAAGATGGCCGGCGCCCTGCATGAGTTCACGACCATCAAGGGCGTGCTCGAGGACGTCACCGACATCGTGCTCGCGGTGAAAAGCCTGGTCGTCAAGAACCACAGCGACTCCACGCGTGTTGTGCGGGTCGAGAAGAGCACGAAGGGGCCGGTGACCGGCGCCGACGTCCAGACCGACGATGCGGTGGAAATCGTCAACAAGGATCTCGTTCTGGCCACGCTGACCGATGACGTGCCGTTCGAGTTGGAGATGGTGGTGGAGAACGGGCGTGGTTACGTGCCGTCGAGCGAGCACAGCCAGGCCTCCCAGGAAATCGGCATCATTCCCGTCGACGCCGTGTTCAGTCCGGTGACCCGCGTGAAGTATGAGGTCGAGGAGACCCGCGTCGGCCAGAAGACGAACTACGACAAGTTGACGATGGAGATCTGGACCAACGGCACGGTGACGCCGGAGATGGCGCTTGTCGAGGCGGCGAAGATCCTGCGGAAGCACCTCAATCCGTTCGTCTCGTACACGCGTCCCGGTCCGGCCGTCAGCCTGCCGGCTGCAGCCGCGTTGTTTGCCGTCGAGGCCCCGCTCGAGAGTCGGCTCGGCATGCTCGTGTCGGACCTGCGGCTGTCGCTGCGAGCCAACAATTGCCTGCATGAGGCCGGCATCGAGACCCTGAAGGATCTCGTGTCGCGGTCGCGGGAGGAGTTGCTCGAAGTGCGAAACTTCGGAGATACCACGCTGCAAGAGATCGAGGCGAAGCTCCGGGATCTGGGTTTGGAATTGGGAATGTCATTGCCTGCCGGAGCCGGTACCTGACCGCCAGGTCGGCCGCGAGTCGCGCACGGTTCACTGCACTGGTACGCACGGGTCACAAGGAGAGAGCGTCATGCGTCATCGTCGCAAGGGTCGAGTCTTGGGCCGCAGCCCTTCTCATCAGCGGGCCCTGCTGCGGAACCTGGCCTCCGCCCTGATGCTCACGGAGCGCGAAACGGAGGCGGGGGAGGCCGGCGCCCCGAAAGTAGCGGGTCGGATCGTCACGACGCTCGCGAAGGCGAAGGAAGTTCGGCCGCTCGTCGAGCGGTGCGTGACGATCGCCAAGCGGGGCCTGGAAGCCTCCGGCAAGGCCCGTGAGTTCGCCACGACGGCCGCCCGCGACTCCGCGGAGTGGAAGCAGTGGCGGGAGAGCGATGGCTGGACGCAATGGGCGCGGGCCGCCGCCCCGGCCGTCAAGGCCCGGCGGCGCGTGGTGCAGTTGCTGGGCGACAAGCAGGCGGCGCGGATTCTCTTCGAGCGGATCGCCCCCCGATTCACCGATCGTCCGGGCGGCTACACGCGGATTCTGAAGCTCGCGACCCCACGGCTGGGTGACGCGGGGCCGCGGGCGATCCTGGAGTTCGTGGGCAGCGATGTGGGGGCGGCTCGGGCGCCGGCGCCACGGGTCGAAGCCCGTCCGGCCCGCACCTGAATCGTCCGTCCTCCGTTCGGGAATAGTCGGTCGCACGGCCTGCGAATACAATCAGGTCGAAGCATGCACCGCTCGGTTTCCGGGTTCGAGGTCGTCATGATTCGCTTGTATCCGGCCCGCTGGTCTGCGAGCGTTATTCGCTCCGTTGTTCTCGTTGCGGTGCTGGCCGCCATCGGCTGTTTGCCCCCTCGGACTGCGGCTGCCGCCGACGATCACTTCGGCATTCCGCAGGTCAAGTACATCAACGAGCTGATCGCGGCCGGCTGGGAGGATGCCGGCATCCGGCCTTCCGCGGCCGCCACCGATGGGGAGTGGTGTCGACGGATTCACCTCGATGTCATCGGTCGCATTCCCACGTCCGAGGAGCTGCAGGGCTTTCTGGCGAACACGTCACCGTCCAAGCGGCCCGAGCTTGTGGCCCGGCTGCTCGGTGACGACTACGTCGACGAGTACGCCCGCAACTGGACCGACGTGTGGACGACCGTGCTCATCGGTCGCGACGTGGCCAACGAGCGGGTCAGTCGACCGGGAATGCGCCAGTATCTCCGCCGGGCATTCTCGAAAAACAAGCCCTACGACCGGTTCATGGAGGAGCTCGTCACGGCCACCGGTGCGACGGCGAACCGCAAGGACATCGACGGGTTCAACGGCGCCACCAACTTCTTGAGCGGCAAGCTGGAGGAGATGGGTGTCGAGAATGCCGTCCAGGCGACGGCCAAGACGGCGCAGATCTTTCTCGGTCTCCAGGTGCAGTGCACGCAGTGCCACAACCATCCCTTCAACAAAGGGAAGCAGAATCAGTTCTGGGAGATGAACGCATTCTTCCGGCAGACCCGGGCGCTGCGCCGGTTCGACGGCTCGCGGGACGTGCAATGGGTGGAGCTCATCGACGAGGACTGGGCCGGCGAGGGGGGCAATCCCGAGGAGGCCGAGCTGTATTACGAGCTGCGGAACGGGCTCATGAAGGTGGCCTACCCCGTGTTCGTCGACGGCACGGAGATCTCCAAGAGCGGGTATCTGCCGGGCACGATGGAAGACGGCACGCCGTACGGGGCGCATCGCCGCAAGGAGCTGGCGAAGCTGATCAAGGCGAGCCCCTACTTCCCCAAGGCGATCGTCAATCGGGTCTGGAGCCACTTCCTCGGCTACGGGTTCACCAAACCGGTGGACGATCTCGGCGAGCACAATCCGCCGTCCCATCCCGAGCTGCTCGACGGCCTCGCCGAGCGGTTCCGGGAGCAGAGCTTCGACCTCAAGGAGCTGGTCCGCTGGATCGTGCTCTCACGGCCCTACTCGCTCTCGAGCCGCGCGGTGGCCGCCAATGCGAAGGATGACCCGGCGCTCGGCGAAAAGCCGAAGTTCTCCCACTTCTACCTGCGGCAGATGCAGGCCGAGCAGCTTTACGAGTCGCTGCTCACGGCGACGCAGGCCGACAAAACCCAGCGGGCCGAAGAGGCGGCGAAGAAGAAGGACCAATGGCTGTCGCAGTTCGTGATCGCCTTCGGCACCGACGAAGGGGACGATGCGACGACGTTCAACGGCTCGATCCCCCAGGTGCTGATGATGTTCAACGGCGACCTGATCAAGCAGGCCACGAGCACCGGCAAGGGCGGGTTTCTCGACGCCGTCGCCACGAGCGGGGCGTCCGCCAAGGCCAAGATCGACACCCTGTACGTCGCCGCGCTGGCCCGGAAGCCTTCGGCCAAGGAGGTGGCGACGGCGAATGCGATTCTCACGGCCCGGCGCGGTGACGTGGTCGGGGCTCTTCAGGACATCTGGTGGGCCGTCCTCAATTCGAACGAGTTCATCATCAATCATTGATTCGCGCCTGCCGGGCCATCCATGGCCCCGGCAGGCTGGGACGTCGCGGGGAAAGCCAAGGTTTCCCCGGACGTCCGAGCGGCCGCACCTCCGGGCGGCCGTGGCCGCAGCGGGGCTGCGGCTGGGCGACTCGCCTCCGGCGAGCGTCGCCGGCGGGGCGGGGAGCCGCAAGCGGGGCTCCCGGATGACGAGGCAATAACTTTCGAGCTGCGCGACGAACTACACTTCAGCGAGAGTCCCGAGTTTCCGTCGTGCCCCCTCCCAGGAGCCATGCCATGGCCAGTTTCGAGGTTCTGCCCGCCGGGATGAGCCGCCGGCACTTCATGAGCCATCTGGCCGGGGCCGCGGCGTTGGCCGCCCCGGCGACCACGTTCACCAGCTCGATCCTCGCCAATGCCGCCGACCTGCGGAAGCGGCACAAGGCCTGCATCATGCTCTGGATGGGCGGGGGGCCGAGCACGATGGACATCTGGGACCTGAAGCCCGGCGCGGCGACGGGGGGGCCGTTCAAGCCGATCGCCACCTCGGCCGACGGCGTGCAGATCTGCGAGCACATGCCGCTCATGGCCCAGCAGATGCACCACATGGCGATCGTGCGGTCGATGAGCACCCGCGAGGCCGACCACAACCGCGGCCGCTACTACATGCACACGGGCTACGTGCCGAACCCCAACGTGGAGCATCCCAGCTACGGCTCGGTGATCGCCCACGAGCTGGCCGATCAGGTGCCCGACCTGGAGATCCCGCCGTTCGTGTCGGTGGGCAGCGGCAGCGTCGGGCCGGGCTTCCTCGGGATGACCTGGGCGCCCTTCGTCGTCGACTCCAACGGCAACGTCCGCAATCTCGACATGGGCATCGATCCCGCCCGTCTCGCCCAGCGGCTGGAGATGCTGGCCACGATCGAGAAGGGCTTCATCGGCGAGAAGCGGGGTGGGTCGGCGGACGACCACGCCAAGGTCATCCAAAAGACGGTGAAGCTGATGACCAGCAGCCAGATGGAAGCCTTCAAGGTGATGAAGGAGCCCAAGGAGGTGCAGGACCGCTACGGCACCACGGGCTTCGGGCGGGGCTGCCTCATGGCCCGGCGGCTCGTCGAGATGGGCGTGCCGTTCGTCGAGGTCGATCTCGGCGGCTGGGACAACCATGCCAACATCTTCCCGACGCTCGCCGACACGAAGCTGCCGGAGCTCGACAAGGCGATGGCGGCGCTGGTGTCCGACCTGGCCGACCGCGGCATGCTCGACGACACGGCGATCGTCTGGATGGGCGAGTTCTCCCGCACGCCGAACATCAACGGCGGCGGCGGCCGGGACCACTGGGCCCGCAGCTGGAGCGTGGTCGTGGGGGGCGGCGGTTTCAAGCGCGGCGTGGCCGTGGGCGAGACCAGTTCCGACGGCAAGGAGGTCGTCACCGAGCCCTACACGTCGCAGGACGTGATGGCCAGCGTGCTCAAGTCCCTGGGCGTCTCCCTGGAGACGACCTTCACGGCGAAGAACGGCCGGCCGATGAAGATCGCCAACTCCGGCAAGGTGATCAAGGAACTGTTCGCCTGACGCGGCGGTCGCCTGCCGTCCAGAGCGGAGGCTGCGGACTGTCGTCTGGGGGTGGGGCCCGGCTCGGGGCTGCCCATGCCCCGTCGCCGGACGTTCGCCTCGACCATCCTGGCCTCGGCTCTCTGCATGTCCGCTGCGCTTCGCCATCCTGGCTTCGCTTGCTCCCATAGCCCGGCTCCCGGGGCATGGGCAGCCCCGAGCCCCCCGGTCGATGATCCTGGCCCCGATGATCCTCGCCCCTGGAGCGGCGTTCTTTGACCGTCGAATGCGGGCAGCCAACTCCTGGCCCTCGGCAATTGAGGTCGCATGGGTACCATGTCGCCACTGAACAAGGCCGACGACGGACCACGACGCTGACACGTGACGATCCAGCCACGACGCGGGGCATCACGGGCCTCACGGGCACCGTCCGGCCCGTGCTGCGGCTCGTTCTGCCCGTGCTCCTCGAGCAGTTTCTCGCGCTGACGGTCGGCTTCACCGACAAGTGGCTGGCCGGAAACCTGTTCGCCGAAGCGGAGCCGCTGGCGGCGGTCGGCCTCGTGGCCTACTGCCTGGCCTTTCTCCCCGTGCCGTTCGCCGTCCCGGCGGTCGCGGTGACGGCGCTCGTCGCCCGGGCCGTGGGATCGGGTGACGCCCCGGCAGCGCGGCGGGCGGCGGCCCAGGCCCTGCTCGTCGGCCTGGCGATCGTCGCCGGAGCGGCCGTTCTGCTCATGCTCGGCGGCGTCACGCTGCTGGGATGGCTCGGCCTGCCCGCGGGCAGCACGGCGCTCGCGGGGCGGTATCTCGCCATCGTCCTCCCGGTGCTGCCGGCAATGATGCTGATCCACGTGGGCATGGCCGCGCTCCGCGGCGCCGGCGCCATGGTGGCGGGATTGGTGGGCATGACCGTCGTGAATCTCGTCAACGCCGGTGCGAGCTTCGCCCTCGCGACCGGCTACGGCGGGCTGCCGCGTCTCGGTTGGGAAGGCCTGGCCTGGGGCACGGCGGCGGGGTACACGGCCGGCGCGATCTGCGTGGCAGCCCTTCTGGCCCGGCGGCTCGCCCCCCGGGCGGCCGACTGGCGGCCCGACATGGCGACGCTGCGGCGGATCGGCCGCGTGGGCCTGCCGGCGGGCGGCGACGCCCTCGCCAATGCCGCCTGCCACCTCGCGTTTCTCTCCATCGTGAACCGACTGGGAGACGTGGCGGCGGCGGCCCACTCCGTGGCGGTCACCATCGAATCGCTCGCCTTCCTTCCGGGCACGGCCTTCCAGGTGGCTGCCGCGACGCTCGCCGGGCAATTCCTTGGCGCCCAGGACGAGCGCCGGGCCCGGGGAAGTGTCTGGCTGGCGGCGGTCGCCTGCCTGACGTTCATGACCTGCGCAGCGGCCGGGTTTCTCTGGTCAGCCGACCCGCTGGCCGCCTGGTTCACGGGCGGTCCCGGGAGCCAGCCCGAGGTGGCGTCTCTCACGGCCAGGCTCGTGCGCATCGTGGCCTTCGCCCAGCCGCCGCTGGCCCTGCTGATGGTGCTCTCCGGCGGCCTCCGGGGCGGCGGGGCCACCCGGCCGCCACTTGTGGTCAACTTCCTGGGGCTGCTCGTGATCCGGCTGCCGCTGGCGATCCTGCTCGCCTGGCCCGACGTCACCCTGCCCGGCGGTTTGGGCACGCTGCACGCCGCCGGCTGGGGAGCCGTGGGCGCCTGGGTGGCGATGGCCGCCGACCTGACGGCGCGGGGCCTGGCGATGCTCGTCATCTTCTCACGAATCCGCTGGTCGCGGGTCGCCGTCTGACCGCTCGCTCCTGCCGACTGGCATGGTCTCGCCTGCCGGCCACGCTACACTCTGGGACGCATGCAGCGATCGGCGGACACCGGTCGTTTCGCCAGCGAGGGCCGTGGATGGCAGCCGTCGATCTCGAAGTCGAGCACTGGAGCACCGCCGATGCAGCCGACCTCTACGAAGTGGCCCGCTGGGGCAACGGCTATTTTTCGGTGAGCCCGAGCGGGCACCTGCTCGTCCATCCCGACAAGGATCCCACCAAGAGCATCGACCTCAAGGCGCTCGTCGACCGGCTCCAGGTCCGCGGCATCGACCTGCCGATCCTGCTGCGGTTCGCCGGGATTCTCCAGCACCGCCTGGGGGAGATTCACGGCGCCTTCGCCGCGGCCATGAAGGACAGCGGCTATCGCGGCGACTACTGCTGCGTCTATCCGGTGAAGGTCAACCAGCAGCGGCAGGTGGTCGAGGAGGTGCTGCAGTTCGGCAAGCCGTACCGCTTCGGCCTGGAGGCGGGCAGCAAGCCGGAGCTGCTGGCGGTGATCGCGCTGGCCGACAACGACACGCCGATCATCTGCAACGGCTTCAAGGACGCCGAGTTCATCGAGACGGCGATGCTGGCCCAGAAAATCGGCCGCCACGTGATCCCGGTGGTGGAGCGGTTCTCGGAGCTGCACCTGATCCTGGAGTACGCCGAGAAGCTCGGCGTGCGGCCGCGGATCGGGATGCGGGTCAAGCTCGCCACCCGCGGCAGCGGCCGCTGGCAGTCGTCGGGCGGCTTCCGCAGCAAGTTCGGCCTCACGGCGAGCGAGCTGGTGAAGGGCCTCGAGTTGCTCGCCTCCCGGGGCATGGAGGACTGCCTCCAGCTGCTCCACTTCCACCAGGGCAGTCAGATCACCAACATCCGGCACATCAAGGCCGCCCTCAACGAGGCCTCGCGGATCTACACGGAGCTGGTCAAGCGCGGCGCCGGGCTCCGCTACCTCGACGTGGGCGGCGGCCTCGGGGTGGACTACGACGGCTCGCAGACCAACTTCGAGTCGAGCGTCAACTACAGCCTGCAGGAATATGCCAATGACGTCGTCTACCACGTGCAGAATGCCTGCGACGAGGCGGGCGTGCCGCACCCGACGATCGTGTCCGAGAGCGGGCGGGCCGTGGTGGCCTACCACAGCATGCTGATCTTCGGGGTCCTGGGCGTGTCGGAGCAAGGGGGCATGGCGGAGGTCGCGGAGCCGCCCGCCGACGCCGAGCAGCCGCTCCACGACCTGATGGAGACCTACCAGGGGATCAACGTCCGCAACCTCCTGGAGAGCTACCATGACGCCCAGCAGGCGCTCGACACCGCGATGAACCTGTTCGCCAGCGGGTATCTGCCGCTCGACCAGCGGTCGGCCGTGGAGAACCTCTACTGGGCCATCTGCCGGAAGATCTGCAAGCTCACCAAGACGCTCGAGTACGTGCCGGAGGAGCTCGAGGGCCTGCAGGCTTCGCTCTCCGACACCTACTTCTGCAACTTCTCACTCTTTCAGTCGATCCCGGACAGTTGGGCGATCAAGCAGCTCTTTCCGGTGATGCCGATCCATCGGCTCAACGAGCGGCCGACGCGGGCCGCCGTGCTCGGCGACGTGACCTGCGACTCCGACGGCAAGATCGACCAGTTCATCGATCGTCGCGACGTGAAGCGGACGCTCCCGTTGCACACCTGGCAGCACGAGCCCTACTACCTCGGGGCGTTCCTCATCGGCGCCTACCAGGAGATCCTCGGCGACCTGCACAACCTGTTCGGCGACACCAACGCCGTGCACGTCAGCCTCGACGACCGCGGCGAAGTGGTCGTGGACGCGGTGATCAAGGGCGACACGGTCCGCGAGGTCCTCGACTACGTGGAGTTCGACGCCAACCACCTGGTGCAGAAGCTCCGCGACGCCATCGAGCAGGCGGTCCGGGAGGGGCGGATCTGCGACGGGCAGGCGGGCCGATTCCTCAAGTTCTACGAGGAGGGCCTCGGTGGCTACACGTACCTGGAAGAGCCGTCGCAGGGGTGAGCGGTAGCAGTCCGGTGCCGGAGGCCGTTGCAGCCCAATCCGGCTCGGGGACGGCATGAGTTGCGTCGCTGGCGAAGGTCCGCCACGCTCCGCATCCTCACGCCGATCCCCTCGCCTTCTTCGACGCGGAGGTTGTGGATGATGGGTGGCGGTCCGGCGGGAGTCGCGCAGAAGGCGTGTCATCCATGAACGTCATTCGGGTCGCCGGGGCGGCCCTCAACCAGACGCCGCTCGACTGGGACGGCAACCGGGATCGCATCCTGGCGGCGATCGCGGAGGCCCGGGCCGCGGGGGTCGCGGTCCTCTGCCTGCCGGAGCTGTGCGTCACCGGCTACGGCTGCGAGGATGCGTTTCTGGCGGCCGGCGTGCAGCGGATGGCCCTCGAGGTGCTCGCCGAGATCGTGCCGCACACCGGCGGGATCGTCGTTGCCCTCGGGCTGCCGCTGCGGTTCGAAAGCGGCCTCTACGACGCGGCAGCCCTGGTGGCCGACGGCCGGCTGGCGGGGATCGTCTGCAAGCAGCACCTCGCGGGGGACGGCATTCACTACGAGCCGCGCTGGTTCCGACCCTGGCGCCGCGGGCGGCGGTCCGTCGTCACCGTCGCCGGCCGCGATGTCCCTGTCGGCGACCTGCGGTTCGACTGCGACGGCCTGCGGATCGGGTTCGAGATCTGCGAAGATGCCTGGGTCGCCGACCGTCCCGGCGCCGCCCTGGCCGCCCGCGGCGTCGATCTGATTCTCAACCCCTCCGCGAGCCACTTCGCCTTCGGCAAGGACGAGATCCGCCGCCGCCTCGTGCAGGACGGGTCGCGGGCCTTCGCCGCCGGTTATGTCTACGCCAACCTCGTGGGCAACGAGGCGGGCCGCGCCATCTACGACGGCAGCGTGACGATCGCCGCCGCCGGCAGGATTCTGGCCGCGGGCCGGCGGTTCTCGTTCGCCGACCGGTCGCTGACCGTCGCCGACATCGACGTGGCCGAACTGCGGGCGGCCCAGGCGCGGCTCGCGGTCGATCCGGTTCCCGACGCGGTCGAAGGGGACGTGGTGCCGGTCGCTTTCGGGCTTCCCGCGGCCCCGGGGGCTACCCCGGCGGATGGAGGAGACCGCCGTGAGGCGTGGGAGCACGGTGAGCATGTGAAGGAGGAAGAGTTCACGCGGGCCGTCGCCCTGGGGCTGTTCGACTACGCCCGCAAGAGCCGCTCTCGGGGCTTCGTCGTCTCGGCCAGCGGCGGGGCCGATTCGTCGGCAGTGGCCTGCCTGGCTGCGATCGCCGTGCGGCTGGCCGCCGGGGAACTCACGCTGCCGGTCGCGGCGACCCGCCTCGGGATGACGGCCCCGACAGGCTCCGGTGACGCCGCGCTCCGCCGGCTGATCGGCGCGACGCTGACCTGCGTCTATCAGGCGACCGCCAACTCGGGAACCGTGACGCATGCGGCCGCCCGGGGCCTGGCCGCGGCGCTCGGGGCCGCGTTTTACGAGTTCGACGTCGAGCCACTCGTCCGCGGCTACGAGACGATCGTTTCCCGGTCCATCGGCCGGCCGCTCACCTGGGACCGCGACGACGTCGCCCGGCAGAACGTGCAGGCCCGCGCCCGCTCGCCGGGGGTGTGGATGCTGGCGAACCTCACCGGCTCACTGCTCGTGTCGACCAGCAACCGCTCCGAGGCCGCCGTCGGCTATGCGACCATGGACGGCGACACCTCCGGTGGCATCGCGCCGCTGGCCGGCATCGACAAGGCCTACCTGCGGCGGTGGCTGGTGTGGCTGGAGACATGCGGACCGGCGGGCGTCGGCCCGATCCCGGCGCTCGCGGCCGTGAACGTGCAGGCGCCCACCGCGGAGCTGCGGCCGGCGGCCGCGGGCCAGACCGATGAGGCCGACCTCATGCCCTACGATGTGCTCGACCGGGCGGAGCGCTATGCCGTTCGCGACCGCCTCGACCCCGTGGCCGTCTGGCGACGGCTGCGGGGCGACTTTCCCGGCCACACCCCCCTGCAACTGGCCCACTGGACGGAGCGGTTCTTCACGCTCTGGAGCCGCAACCAGTGGAAGCGGGAGCGGTACGCGCCTTCCTTCCACCTCGACGACGAGAATCTTGACCCCAAGACTTGGTGCCGGTTCCCGATCCTCTCCGGAGGCTACGCCCGGGAACTCGCCGCCCTCCGCGCGGCTGTTGCAGGAATCTGACCGCGGCGCCCCGTTTGGTCGGTGAGTCGGTCGCGTTACCGTTCCAAGAAGCCCCGGGTGGAAACCCGGGGACACCGGTCATGAAGGCCATCCCGTCATCCATGCCGCACGCCGGCTGGCGCCCCCGCCGACGGAACGCCCGCGGCTCACGTGGGAGGCGGTGGCGTCACCGTGGCCTCGAGCGGCGTGCCGCGTTGGAAGTGCATGAGGTTGCGGACGGTCTGGGCCGCGATCGCGTCGAGGGCGTTTTTCGTGAAGAAGGCCTGGTGGGCCGTGACCACGACGTTGGGGAAGGTGAGCAGCCGCGTGAAGGTGTCGTCGTGGATGATGGAGTTGCTGTGGTCGGCGAAGAATAGATCCG
>Ga0315900_10001160_pt1 | contig 42431 bp, 49 predicted proteins | sample LakEriMetagenome_FD_203521 | JGI IMG/M metagenome (GOLD analysis project Ga0315900, IMG submission 203521) | Freshwater fungal communities from buoy surface, Lake Erie, Ohio, United States - Buoy 12 MA114 | ecosystem: Environmental > Aquatic > Freshwater > Lake > Lake biofilm | place: USA: Lake... | reverse complement strand
CATCACAGACAGTCTCTGCCTGAGATCCAACCAGGAATCAAGCTGCCGTCAAGGGTTCAGCAGCAACAAAGTTCGCGCTGAGCCATCCCGCCCCCTGAACGGGTCCAACAAACTTTGGCCCGTCCTGCACGCGGACCAGCAATGAAGTGGCCTGCTTGCATTACGAATCTATAAGTTTGCTCAACACTGATTGAAGCACTAGAATATGGAGTAGCTGTAGGGCTCACGCGTGACAGTTAAGAACAATTCTATTGGCGCAATCCCGCTGGTGGTCACTCTGGGCCACTCGGTGAGTACCGACAAGATCCCTGATCCCAATACATTCCTAACCAACTGGTACGCCCAGTTCACAGGTACAACAGCCGGCAAAGTACCTTTCAACATCAGCGACGACAATTACCTGATCGCAGCGCCCAGCGCCAACGGTAGTCTAACGATCAATAGCCAAGCATCCAACCCCTACAGCCTGTACGACCTCGCTTGGAACCAGGAGGGCAGCATCACGCCCTATTTGTTCGCAAGCATTCCGGATTACGCCAGCGCCTATAACAAAGCTGGTACACTGCTGAAAGACGTCTTCAGCTCCAGCAATCCCGACATCCGGGTCAATCCAACGAGTCCTAAATTCCCCGTCTTCTGGCTGAGCGGCATACAGTCGTTCGCGCTCATCCTGGCGTCCGGCAAACCCACAGGACTGAACGGCACGAACGCTTCTGAGAACCTGGTGAATAGCTCTGGCGGAGCCCCCGCACCTGTTGCCAGTGGCCTCAACTACGTGCTACATGAGGGCTACTATGGGTTGGACGCCAAAACGAATTCAAACGACAGCAACAACGGCGATGCCACCTACATTGAGCAATTTTCCATCCCGAACAGTCTGATTCTCTGGTACACGGACAGCAGCGGCAATCTCTATCGAGGCGTCAAGTCTGCCTCAGGTGAAAACCTCAGCGTCCCAGGGGCAGGCTCGTTCACCAACACCAGCGCCCAATACCAATCCAGCTACAACAACGGTCTCCAGCTTGCCACAAAGATTTCCGAGCAGTTTAAGACAGCGAAGGTCTTTTCCAACAAGGAAAATGGCACGCTCTACGCCAACCCGAAGGACACCTTTGGCACGGAGGCCAACGCCATCCTGGATCCAGCATTTGGCAACTACTATCAATACCAGTACAGCCTACCTACGCTGTACGGTGTACAACATGGAACAACGGTGCCAGTGACGTGGACTGGCAACAATAATGACACGTACTATAAAGTCAACAGTATCACGCTGACAGGTTTTGACAATGCCGACAAATCCAGCGGAGGAGATCCACTCAAGGCCTTCGACGACAATGCCTACGCTCAGTTAAGTGTCATCTATGGCAGCAGCGCCGACGCCCTGACCAGCACAGCCAACATCGTCATTCCCTGGCTGGGTTACAACCCCAGCAGTCCAAACAACAGCAATAGCTACAGCATTGTCTCACCGGGGGGCGCCTCAGGCAGCGGACCCAGCGGCGGCTGGACGGTGGACTGGGAGCCAAGCTACGACAAAGTTTGGATTGGATCCAAGTCAGATACCTCTACCCCTCTCGGTGCACTTAGCGATGCCAAGCCAGTCTCCGTCTCAGGGGGGCCGTATGGCGCCAATAACCTGTTCAAGTATTACGGCGACCTGTTTGAATTTGAACCAGGAACGGGAAGATTCGCTGGCAAAAGCCTGAATTACACCCAGAGTAATCAGGGTTTATTCAAAGCAAAAGGCGACACCATCACGGCCTATCCCGGCTTTGTAGCGACCACAACCGGAGTCAACGGTAACGGCCTATGGATCACGGCTGATGGCAAGAACTATTCCGTTACTGTCAATTCGGGTAAACCAAGCTCTAGTACAACAGGCACCCTGAATCTTGACGGAGACGCCCAAAGTAGCACTCAGATTCAGATTAAGTACGTCGGCGGAGCCAATCCCTGGCAGGTGCTTGTCCCAGCCTCCCAAGGATGGGCAACACAATGGCAGGGAAAGGTTGCTCAGAACTCAACATTCTCTATTGCGGGTGGCGGACTTTTACCTGGCGATCCGACCGTCAGCGTCACGGTCACCGTTCAGTCGCCTCCCTCCGTTTCCATCAAGCCAGAACAACTCAGCTGGACGAATTTGACTGCGTCCAATGGGGCCATACTGCAGGCCATGGTGGATGCCAATGGCAACTGGCACCTGAAGGGCGATCCCAGCTATCTCTGGAGTGGCAGTGGCATTAAGACGTCGTTTACATCTCCAGGCGTGCTGTCAAATGGATTCCAGCCGACCTTCACCCTTGCCAAGGCTCCTAACACAACAGCCATATCGGATCAGGTGGGTCTGATCTACTCAGCTGGTGGAACCAATTTCACAGCCCCAGAACCGATCACATCCTTCACAGCCACCGACACCTCAGGCAAAACGATCGCAACGCTGACGCCAAACAGCATTTGGAAGGCCAATCAGCTCGCTCAGTCCTCAAGCAACCCGTTCACCTATGCCGCCAATGAAGCCGGCATCGCTGGAGCGAATGCAGGGTCCTACACCCTGGACGGGGATACAGTTAAGGCCTATAAGAACATCGCGGACTCCTGGGATTCCGGCGGCGTCGTCGGTGATTATCTATCCTTGCTCAATGCGGGGTTGCTGGGTGCAACCGGGTCATTCACCTACAACCAACAACAGGTCACTATCGGAGACCTGTATCAATTGCAAGAGCCAGAAAAGGGCTCGCCATGGTTCGACAAGACCAGCGGTCCTGTTGCTAAGGGCTTCTTCGGCCAGACCGCCTGGGCAGAGGGCGATCAAGACAACAGTTACTGGAACACCTGGTCATCACTACTGAACACATACGCGCCAAACGTCTACAGCTTTGGCTTGAGCGACCGGTTTGCCAACTCCTACGACATTAACCTGAACCTTGAAGAGATCACGCCAGGGGGTGGTGATATATTCCTCCAGTACAACAAGGATGCAACCAAAGCCGAATCAGCCTTCAGCGTTGTCGATGGCGGCAGCATTCAAGGAGGACTCTATCCACTGTTCATCGAGTATCAGATCGGCGGTTTTGGCCAGCAAAGCGATAAAGGCTACAACTACAACTATGACTTTTTACCCGATTACAATCAAACCCGCGCGATCGTCAACGTTCCCACGCCGCAGGGAGAAAAGGAAATCCGGGTTGAGTTTCAGGGGGGGCAGCTGAGCGAGGGGAGCGACGTTGAGATCATCAGCAATCCGGGAATCAATCAAGCCACATTGCAGGATCTCGCAAGCCTTGGAGTGCGGACTAATGCAACGGCCATCGCCTTCCAGCTTGCTACTGATCCGGGAGCTGAGGCTTCCTTGAGCTCGGATCCGAATCTGGTTGCCGCTGAATTCCTGGCTGATCTCCGCGACCCCTTTGGCCGATTGCCTGCTCGCAAGCTCCTCTACTACGCCCTTAACACCGCAACCGGTGCCCTCTCCCCCCTGAGCTACGACCCGATCACCGGTGCCGGCGCACGTTTCTTTGATTTGAACAACGATGGCACTCCAGACTTCTTCACCCTCAGCCTCATTGACGGTGGCTATGGAGACAAGGATGGCCTTGCTAATGGCGTCATCGTTGATCCCTCCGTTGCTGGATTCGTCGATCTCGCCAACCTTCAGTTCACCAGTGCAGGCTCCGGCACAGTCACCGTCAGCGATCCATCCAATGCCGCACCCGCAGCCGTAAACCTCCGCGCCACCCTCAACAGTCGCCCGAACAGCTCCAACCAGATCGGCTACGTGGTGCTCAATGCCGCAGAAGTGGCGAGTGCAGATGCCCTTCTCAGTGATCTGAACTGGCTGCGCGGCCGTGCTCAGACCCTGTTCTCCACGCTGGAAAGCAAAGATGTCACCCTCCCTCCGGCCGGCAGCGCCTTCGCTCGCGACCTTCAGCTGATCAACGGCCAGAGCCTCCGCTTCTTCGAGGTTGTGGACGCCAGTCTCGAGCAGCTCTCCAGCCTCTCTGACAGCCGCTTCCGCCTGCTCTCTTCCGCAGCCTTCGCCAACGGCCAGGTGGCCTTCAGCTCGACGAGCGGCGTGCGTTTCTCCCTCGCGCTCCTGCCCGGCGATCTCGGTCTCAATGCTCTGATCAGTACTGCCCAAGGCCGCGCGCCTGTGCTCGATCTCAGCGCCTTCACTGCGGCCCAGAGCCTCAGCGGCTCAGTGGTGCTTGGCCGTGAAGCCGACTTCAACTCCAGCGCGGGGTTCTACCGCAGTCTCGATGCCAATGGAACCGTGATCGCTGCTGATGGCATCACCCGCCTGCGGCCTGGCGATAGCGCCTACGCCGCAGAGGCCCTGCGCAGCTCCAACCTCATCGCTCAGCTCGGCAATCTCGCAGTCGCTGACAATCAGACCACGTCCCGCAGCTTTAGCGGCGTGAGCGGCGGTTCCTTCCTGGCACCCTTTGCCCAGGTGAATGGCAACACCTTCTTTGCTTATGGCGCAGCTAGCACCGATGGCTTCAGCCACTTCCGTGCCCTCGGCAACAACCTTTTTGGCCTGGAGGACATGGTTGGCGGCGGCGATCGCGACTTTGATGATCTGGTGATCGGCTTCAACTTCGACGCGGTGGCTTAGGGCTTGATGACCGCTCAGCATCGGTCGTCCTCTGTCGGCTGGCCGCCGGTCTCAACGTTGTGGCCCCATCTCAGGCCAGGCGTCACAGCGGCTGCTCCCGCCCAACAGCTGAGGCACCCTCAGTACCGCGGCACGCTCGGATCCACCTCCTGGCTCCAGGCGTCGATGCCGCCGGTCACGTTGATGCCCTCGATGCCGTGGCGTTTGAGGGCGATCAGGGCCTTGGCGCTGCGGCCGCCCAGTTTGCAGTGGGCGTAGAGGGTTTTGCCCGCCGCCAGCTGCTGGATGCGTTCCACGGCCGTGCCGTTCTCGATCTGATCGAGGGGGATCAGCACGGCGCCTGGGATCACGGCGATGTCCGCCTCGGGCGGGTTGCGGACGTCGATCAGCACCAGGCCGGAGGTGTCGCCATCGAGCAGGCCCTTGAGCTCGCCCACGCTGATGCTCTCCACCGCTCCTGCTTCCTCCTGGCCGGGGGCACTGCCGCCCACGCCACAGAACTCCTGATAGTCGATCAGCCTGTCGATCACCGGGCGCTCCGGGTTGGGCCGCAGCTTGAGCTCGCGGAAGCTCATCTTCAGGGCATCGAACAGCAGCAAACGCCCGCTGAGGGTGGTGCCGATGCCGGTGATGATCTTCACCGTCTCGGTGGCCTGGATCACGCCGATGATCCCCGGCAGCACGCCCACCACGCCTCCCTCGGCGCAGGAGGGCACCATGCCCGGCGGCGGCGGCTCCGGGAACAGGTCGCGGTAGTTGGGGCTCTCGGCATCGAGGTTGAACACCGTGGCCTGGCCCTCGAAGCGGAAGATCGAGCCGTAGACGTTCGGCTTGCCCAGCAGCACGCAGGCGTCGTTCACCAGGTAGCGGGTGGGGAAGTTGTCGGTGCCGTCGCAGACGATGTCGTAGGGCTCGATGATCGCCAGGGCGTTCTCACTGGTGAGAGCCGTTTCGTAGAGATCCACCTGGCAGTGGGGGTTGATCTCGTGGATGCGGGCCTTGGCCGATTCGATCTTGGGCTTGCCCACCCAGCTGGTGCCGTGGATCACCTGGCGCTGCAGGTTGGAGTGGTCCACCACATCGAAATCAACGATGCCGATGCGGCCCACGCCGGCCGCCGCCAGATACAGCAGCAGAGGTGAGCCCAGGCCACCGGTGCCCACGCAGAGCACGGCGGCGGCCTTGAGCCGTTTCTGCCCCTCCATGCCCACCTCGGGCAGGATCAGGTGGCGGGCAAAGCGGGCCACCTCATCGGGGCTGAGCTGGATGCCGGTGGTGTCGGGAGGAAGCATGGCGGCTGGGGTCGGGCCGCGGCCGTTGCCGCCAGCCCGTCACGGTTCCATTGTCCATTCCAGCGGCCGGGGCGCGACCGGCGGATCCTCCAGCCACCAGCAGCGCGGCCCCGCTTCGGCCCAGATCAGCATCAACGCCGGTGCGGCGGTGCGCTCCAGATCCATGGCGGAGGGCTGGGGGGCGCCGGTCGGGTGGCTGTGGGCCGCCCCCAGCAGCTCGAGCCCCAGCCCCCGCGCCCAACGCTGGGCCTGCAACTGCTCACGAGGATCGATCGCGAAGCGACGGCAGCGCTCGTGGGGCTGGGGCCAGCTGTTGCAGCAGGGCCAGAGCCGCTGGATCCGCCAGAGCGCTCCCTGGCGGCTGCCGACCAGCAGCGCGCAGGCCTCAAGGGGCGCAGCAGCCCGGCACCACTGCCCCAGCACGGTGAGCAGCTCCGCACGGGCCGCGATCCGCTCTGGCGGTTCGAAGAGCACCCCGATACCTTATTGGCCGAAGCAGTTCCGGGGACAACGCTCCATGGGCGACACCAGCGCAGAAACCCTCGAGCAGGCCACCGGCGTGCCGGCTGCGGAGGCCGGTCCTGGTGCTGCCAGCGAGAGCGAAGTCGGTGTGAGCTTCAGTGAGCGCTACGGCGAGATCCTCGGCAAGGTGAACCAGACCCTCGACCAGGTGGACTGGAGCCAGATGGGCCGGATCGGCAAGGCCATCGGGGTGATCCTGGCGGTGAGCGTGGCCCAGATCCTGATCAAGGGCGTGCTCGACACGATCAACCTCCTGCCGATCGTGCCGGGCCTGCTGGAGTTGCTCGGTCTGGTCGTGGTGGGCCAGTGGAGCTGGAACAACCTCTCCACCATTGAGAAACGCAGCAACGTGGTGTCCCGCATCCAGAACCTGCGCCGCGAATATCTGGGCTGAGGCGGCCCGAAGGTCGGCCATTCGCCAGGGCCGAACCCTCCCGGCTCCCTTTTCGCGCCGGCTGATTGTGGCCAGCCTGTGGCCGCCATCCAGCCTGCATGACCCGCCCCCTCCGCTGAGCCGGCAAGCGCCGCTCAGCCCGACGCACCCACGCCCCGCCGTCGCTTGAGGAGGTTGAGGATGCTGGCCTGGGCCCGCTGGGCGTAGCTGCCGCAGGGGCCGGCATCAAAAAGGTTGGCGTGGTTCAGCAGGTGGTACAGGTTGTAGACCTCCACCCTGCCATCGGCGGCCGGCGGCAGAGGCCATTCCCGGACGTAGCCGCTGAAGAAGTCCCGGGGGAATCCGCCGAACAGCCTGGCCATGGCCAGATCCACCTCCCGGTCGCCCCAGTGCACGGCCGGGTCGAAGATCGCGCCGCCTCCGGCGCGCAGCAGGCCGGCATTGCCGCTCCAGAGGTCGCCGTGCACCAGCACCGGATCGGCGCCATGGCCGTCCAGCCAGGTGGGAAGCTGATCCAGCAGGGCGGCACTGCCCTCCATGGCCATCCCCCGGCGCCGCAGCCGCTCCAGCTGGGGCCCGAGCCGGCGCTCGCGGAAGAAGGCGCCCCAGCCGGCCAGCCAGCCATTGGGCTGGGGGCCGGCGCCGATGAAGTTGTCGACCTCGAAGCCGAAGCCCCGACCGCGGTTGAGAGGCCGTGAGGCCCGATGCAGCCGGGCCAGGGCGGCGCCGAGCCGCCGCCAGTCCTCGCCGCTGCCGGCACGACCACTCAGCTCCAGACAGGGCAGCACCAGCAGGGCGTGGTCGCCCAGCATGCCCACCGCCAGGGGGGCAGGAATCGTCAGGTCGGCGGCCGGAGCATCCATGGCCGCGGCGGCCGCCGCGGCGTTCAGGGCTCGCAGCCCCGCGGCCTCGGCCTCCAGGATCGGCAGGGCCGCCCGGCCGTTGGTCTTGGCGAACAGGCTGCCGCCATCGGCGAGCTCCAGCCGCCAGGCGGCATGGATGCAGCCGCCGCCCACCGCATGGATCCGGCGCACGGGCAATCCACGGGCGGTTGCCAGCTTCTGCTCCAGCCAGCCGCTCAGCTGGGCTGGGGAAGGCGTGACCACGGCGCGACGGGCGGGGCTGCCAGCATGCCGCCATGGAGAGTCGCGAGGTGGTGGTGGTGGGGGCCGGCATCGCCGGCCTCACGGCGGCGGCGCTGCTGGCGCGGGCCGGCCTGCCGGTGCTGCTGCTGGAGGCCCATCAGCAGAGCGGCGGCTGCGCCGGCACGTTCCGCCGTGGCCCCTACACCTTCGACGTGGGCGCCACCCAGGTGGCGGGGCTGGAGCCCGGCGGCATCCATGCCCGCCTGTTCGCCCATCTGGGGGTGGCCCCCCCCGCCGCCACGGCCCTGGATCCCGGCTGCGTCGTGCACCTGGACGATGGCACCCCGCCGATCCGGATCTGGCGGCACCCAGGTCGCTGGCAGGCCGAACGGCGGCGCCAGTTCCCCGGCAGCGAGCGCTTCTGGGCGCTCTGCACCCTGCTGCACCGCGCCAACTGGGACTTCGCCGCCCGCGATCCGGTGCTGCCGCCGCGCAGCCTCTGGGACCTGCACCAGCTGCTGGCGGCCCTGGGCCCCGCCAATCTGGCGGCCGGTCTGCTCACCGCCAGCAGCGTGGCCGATCTGCTGCCGCTCTGCGGGTGCGCCGGCGACCGGCGTCTGCGCCGCTTCCTGGATCTGCAGCTGCGGCTCTACTCCCAGGAGCCGGCGGAGCGCACGGCCGCTCTCTACGGCGCCACGGTGCTGGCGATGGCCCAGGAGCCCCTGGGCCTGTGGCATCTGCACGGCTCGATGCAGCAGCTGGCCGCCCGACTGGAGCTGGCCCTGGCCCGCTGGGGCGGCCGCCTGCTCTGCCGCACCCGGGTTGAGGAGCTGCGGCCGGACGGCCGGGGGGGCTGGCGAATCGGCTGGCGGAGCGCCGCTGGGCAGGCGGGCGAGCTGGAGGCCGGCGATGTGGTGTGCACCCTGCCGCCCCAGCTGCTGCCGCAGTTGCTGGGGCCCGCACTGCCCGAGCGCTACGGGCGGCGGATCGCCGGCTTCGGGGAACCCTCCGGAGCCCTGGTGCTCTACGGAGCCGTGCCTCGCCGGCGCCTGCCGGAGGGAGTGCCCGGGCACCTGCAGTTCGACTGGCCCGACCCCGGCTCGCTGTTCGTGTCGGTGAGCCAGGAGGGGGACGGCCGGGCCCCGGCGGGTCAGGCCACCGTGATAGCCAGCGTCTTCACTCCAGCCAGGCCCTGGTTCGAGCTGGCCTCCGATGCCTATGGCGCCGCCAAGGCATCGGCGCTGGCGGGGATCCGCCGGGGCCTGGAAGCCCTGCTGGGCCTGGCGCCGGCGGACTGGCTCCACGCCGAGCTGGCCACCCCGCGCGGCTTCGCACGCTGGACCGGTCGCCCCAACGGCTATGTGGGCGGTCTGGGGCAGCGGCCTGGCCGCTTCGGCCCTTTCGGCCTGGCCAGCCGCACCCCGCTGCCAGGCCTCTGGCTCTGCGGTGACAGCATCCATCCCGGTGAGGGCACCGCCGGCGTGAGCCTCTCCGCCCTCACCGCCTGCCGCCAGCTGTTGCACCGGCGGGGGCTGGATCTGGAGATCAGCCGCGCCGGGCACTGACCGCCGGCCCGCCTCAGAGAAACTCCGGGCGCAGCCGGCGAGAGCGTTGCAGATCGGCGTCCAGGCCAGCCCACTGGCCGCTCTGCACCTCCCGCTCCAGGGCTTCGAGGCAGCGGCGGTAGTGCGCCAGCGCCGCCAGGAGCGCCTCCCGGTTGGTGCGGGCCATCAGCACCCCGAGCTCGGGGTTGCCACCACCCACGCGGGTCGTGTCGGCGAAGCCACGGGAGGCCAGGGCCCGCACCAGGCCGGGCAGGTCCTCCCCCCCCCCTGCCGCTGCGGAGGCCGCCCCACGATCGGCAGCCAGGAGCAGGGCCGCGGACACCAGCACCGGCAGATGGGAGACCAGGGCCACCGCCTGGTCATGCTCCTCGGCGCCACAGGAGAGCCAGCGTGCCCGCAGCAGTCCGGCCAGGGCCTGCACCTGGCGCAACGCGGCCGGATCGGTGGTCGGGCCGGGGGTCACCACCCAGGGGCGATCGACGAACAGCCCCGCCATCCCGGCCTCCACCCCGGCCAGGGCGGTGCCGGCCATCGGATGGCTGGCCACAAAGCGCGGATGCAGGGCCTGCCAGCGGGCCAGCACCGGCGCCTTCACCGAACCCACATCGGTGATCACCGCTTCCACCGGCAGGGCCGCCAGCAGCTCCCCGGCCGGATCGAGCAGCCGGTCGAGGGGCAGGGCGAGCACCACCAGCCGGCAGTCGGCCAGCACGGCGGGATCGGTGTCCACCCATGCCGCCAGCCCTCTCTGGCGAGCCCGTTCAGCGGTGGCCTGGCGATGCACCAGGCCACGCACCTCCACGCCCCGGGCCCGCAGATCCAGGCCGATCGATCCGCCGATCAGGCCCAGCCCCACCACCCCCACCGGTCCCTGCAGGGCCGCACCGGTGGAAAGGGTCATGACGGACGTGGCCTGCTCGCTCCAGCTTCGTACGATCCTGATCCTGTTGGAGGGGTGCATGCTCGAGGCCCAGGCCCACCAGCGGCTCAAGGACCTCCTGCGCGGCGAAGGGCGCCAGGCCTGGCCCCATCACCTCAGCCTGAGCCGGCTGGTGGCCCGCAGTCTGCGCCGCGGTGATCACACCCTGGTGCGGCTGGCGCCGGGCAGCGATCCCAGCTGGTGGCTGGGCCTGCTGGTGCCCCTGGCGCTGAGCGACACGCCCGTGGCCCTTGTGGCCAGCGCCTGCCTGCGCCAGCGCCTGCTGCAGGTGGAACTGCCGCGGCTGACGGCCGCCGGCCTGGTGCTTCCCTGTGCCGAGGGGCCGGATCCGCCGCCTTGCGTGCGGTTGTGGCTGCTGAGCCACCGCGACCTGATCAGGCTCTGGCGCCAGGGCCGGCTGGGGGAGCGGCAGCTTGTGATCCCGGAGGTGGAGCTGCTCGACGGCCACTTGCGCCGGGCCCTCGAGGTGGAGATCGAGCCCGCCCACTGGGATTCCCTGATGCGCGTCCACCCCGCCGCCGAGACGAGCCTGCTGAACCTGCATGAGCGCCTCAGCCGACGACTGCTGCGCCACCCCGGCGCTGGCGAGCGTCCGGTGCCGATCAGTGCCGAGGAGGAGGCGCCCCTGCGCCAGCTTCTGGCCCTGCTGCCGGGCCTGCCCGCACCCTGGCCCCGCTGGCTGGAGGCCCGCGAGGGCTGGGCAAGCTGGGCCCGGCTCGAGCCCGGCCTGCTGCGCTGGCATCTGCACCGCCAGCCGCTCGAGCCCCTGCAGGTGCTTGGCGACCTGCTGGACGACCGCGGCGCCGTGCTGGTGGGAGAGCCGGCGGCGGATGGCGCCAGCCTGGGGCTCCGCCCCACGGTGGAGGTGAGCCTGGGCGACCCGCCCCTGGCGGATCCCCTGCCCCTGTTCGCGCCGCGGGGCCAGCCTCTGCCCAACAGCCCCCAGTACGGCGACCATCTCCTCGAGCAGGGCCGGAGGCTGGTGCTGGGCATGGCCGACCTCAGCGTGGTGCTGCTCGACGACCTGCCGCTGCGGCTCAAGCTCACGGCGGGTCTGGCGGCCGAGTTCGGCAGCCGGGTGGTTCATCAGAGCACGGCACCTGACAGCAACGGGGTGGTGTGCGCCGGCTGGGACTGGTGGCTGCAGCACCAGTCGCGGCTGCCGTTGCCCGGCCAGGTGGTGGTGGCCCTGCTGCCGATCAGCAGCCTGGAGGATCCGCTCACAGCCGCGCGGGTGGAGAGCCTGCGGCGCCAGGGCCGCGACTGGTTTCGCGAGCGCCTGCTGCCGGACGGGATCGGACGGCTGCAGCGGGGCCTGACGGGTCTGCGCCGCCATGGCGACGGCCGGCTGGCGGTGCTCGATGGACGCCTGCGCAGCCGTGGCTGGGGCCAGCAGATCCTCCAGGCCCTTCAACCCTGGGTGGAACTGCACCGTCTGCTGCCCCGCGACCCCGAAGCCGGTGGCCACCCTGCATAGGCTGGGAACAACCGCTGCAGAGCCCATGGGAGAAGCCAAGCGCCGGGCCATCCAGGGCCTGCCCCCGAAAACAGTGAAACGGGCCGGCGCTGATGACTCACCGCGGCTGGCTCCCTGGCTGCCGCTCACCCGCCGTCAGGCCGATCAGTTCGTGAGCCTGAGCACGCGTGGCGCCTGGATCGGCATTGCAGCTCTGGTGGTGTTCTGGGTGACGGTGCGCTTCATCGGGCCGGCCGCCGGCTGGTGGACCCTGGCCGATGGCTGACCGGGCGGCGGCGCCGGCCCCATGGATTCCGACGGCCGGCAGGCATTGCCCTCACCAAAATCTGAAGAAAACCTTAGGATCTGAGGAGCGCCCGATCTGGCCATGTTCCCCCGTCTCGCCGAGCAGTACCGCAGTGTGGTGCAGGATCTGGTGATGAGTCTCCAGGCCCTGGCCCGCAGCCTGCAGGACCACGGCCTCTCGGCCTCCTGCTATGTCTGCGGTGACGGCCGCGATGGCCACGGCGCCTCCTTCGTGGCCAACCTCGGCAGCAATCACATGGTGCGCTTCCTGGTGTCCGACTTCGGCATCAGCTGGGTGGAATCCCGCGACGGGCACGAGCTGGTGAAGCTGGAGGGAGCCGAGGCGATACAGGAGCTCCAACGGGTGGCCCAGGTGCTGCAGCAGACCGGAACCCCCGCCCCTGGCAAGCCCGGGAACATCCGACGGATCATCGCCTGATCCTCCGGCTCGCCCCACCTCGTTGACTGCCCGATCCGCCCTTCGGGCCGCCTCCCCCGGTCCGGGCACCTCTTGATGGCAGCAGGCGCGCCCCCGCGAGCGACTCAGCTGGCCATGGGCAGGCTGTCCAGCTCTGCCGAACCCTCACCCGACGCGGATACCGCGGCTTTCGCGGCGGCGGCCAGGGGCTTCATCGCATTGGCCGTGACCTCGGCCCCCTCGGTGAGCTTCTGGCGGGTGCGCTGCTCGATCACCGCCTGCTGTTCCGGGTTCTGCTCCAGCCAGGTGATCGTGTTGTCACGGCCCTGGCCGATGTTGTCACCCTCGTAGCTGTACCAGGCGCCCTTGCGGGTCACCACCCCGGTTTCCTCGGCCAGATCCAGGAGACAGCCGAGGGTGCTGATGCCGCGGCCGAAGAGAATGTCGAACTCGGCGATGCGGAAGGGAGGAGCCACCTTGTTCTTGGCCACCTTCACCTTGGCCCGGATGCCGTACTCCTCGGTTCCGCGCTTGAGGGTCTGGATCCGGCGGATGTCGAGCCGCACCGAAGCGTAGAACTTGAGCGCGTTGCCACCCGTGGTGGTTTCGGGATTGCCGTAGGTGACGCCGATCTTCTGGCGCAGCTGGTTGAGGAAGATCACCGTGCAGCCGGACTTGCCGATGTTGCCCGTGATCTTGCGCATCGCCTGGCTCATCAGGCGGGCCTGGCTGCCCACGGCCAGATCGCCCATCTCTCCCTCGATCTCGGCGCGGGGCGTGAGGGCCGCCACCGAGTCGACCACCACGATGTCGACCGCCGCCGAACGGACCAGCTGGTCGACGATCTCCAGGGCCATCTCGCCGGTGTCCGGCTGGGACACCAGCAGGTTCTCGATGTCCACACCCACCGAGGCGGCATAGACCGGGTCGAGGGCATGCTCCGCGTCGACGAAGGCGGCGACACCGCCGCGCTTCTGGACCTCGGCGATGGCATGCAGGGTGAGGGTGGTCTTGCCCGAGCTCTCCGGCCCGTACACCTCCACAACCCGGCCTTTGGGATAGCCGCCGCCGAGCGCCAGGTCGAGGGTGAGGGCGCCGGTGTTGATCGTTTCCACCCGCATGCGGGAGGCATCTCCCAGGCGCATGATCGAACCCTTGCCGAAATTGCGCTCGATCTGGTTCAGCACCAGGCCGAGGGCCTTGTCGCGCTCGGCGGTCTCCCTGGAGAGGGTCTCGCGGGAGGAGGCGGGAGCTCCGTTGGCGGCGGCCTTGGAATCAGCGGGCATGGTGATCGATGAACAGCGAAGGAACGGGCCGCAACGGGGTGATTGCAGCAACACCACCGCGGGGCGCGGCGAGCGTCAGGCTTCAGGACAGCCATCCTGGGGCCCCGGAAGAACCAGTGCCACCGGAGGGGGCCGGCGTCTCAATTGCGCATAGTACGAACGTACCTTAGCGGTTCATGGCCAGCGCGCCAGGGGGGCTGCGAAGGTCTGCGGCTCGAGCAGGGTGATGCCCTCAGGCAGTCGCTCCCGGTCGCCGGGGGCCAGATAGCCCCAGCTCACCAGAAAGCAGCGCACCTCCTCCAGGCCGGCCGTGGCCCGCACCCGTTCCAGGGTGGGGCGGCGATCCTCCACGAACCACAAGGGGCGGTCGGGGTTCCGCAGGCGGCCGAGCACCGCGGGCTTGTCGCCCTGCTCGTGGCCGTACACGGCCGCCGGCTCCAGACCTGCCGCCACCAGCAGCTCGCGGGCGAAGGCGGTGCCCTTGGTGGTGAGCACCATCCAGGCGGCATCCTCGGCCGCGAGCGCCGCCAGCCGCTCCGGCACACCGGGATAGAAGCGGTGCAGGGCCAGCCAGCCGGCCCGGTCCTCGGCGATCGCGCCGTGGCGCACGCGCTCGAGGCTGGCCTGCAGCAGGGGGGGCTGCCAGCCCCAGCGGGCCAGAGCCGCAGGCAGGGCCGCGTCATAGTCGGCCAGCAGAGCCGGCAGGTCGAGGTCGGGGCGCGAGAGCTCCGCGGCCACCAGCACCATCTCCCAGCCGTTGTGGATCAGGGGCCGCAGCCGGGCGAAGGCCGTCGGCGCCCGTTCGGGGAGAGCCACGCCAGGAGCCAGGGCCAGGACCGCCCGGCGCGCCGCCCACCAGTACTCGGCCATGCCGTCGACGAGCACGCCGTCGAAGTCGAACACCAGCAGCGGGGTGGCCATGGAGCGGGCAGACCAGGACCGGCATCCTGCCCCCTTCCTGACCAGGGCCGGACCCGCGTTCGGATCGAGGGGGACCATGAGCCCCAATCCGAGGCGGCGGGGAAGGGCCGGGGAGCGGATAACGGGCCAGAAGCCTGGAAAAACTGGGCCGCTAGGATTCGAACCTAGGAATGGCGGGACCAAAACCCGCTGCCTTACCGCTTGGCGACGGCCCAATGGACAACCGGGGCGCCGTGCGGTCCCCAGCCCAGCCAGTTACCCACAGCGGCCCGACCTTCGTCAACTCCGGGGGACGTCAGGCGGGAAACACGCGCAGCCGCTGCTCGCAACCGCGGCCGAAGTCTGCCGCGCGCAGCCGGTAGCGGGCCGCCAGTTCCGCCTGCAGTCGCCGCACCCGCTCGCTGCGGGGCAGAAGCTCCACCGGCCGACCCTGGGGGAGAACCACCTGCTCCACAGCCAGCCTGCATTCCTCCAGGGCGGCGTGCAGGTCGTCAGCATCGGCCTGGGGCGGTGCCGCTGCGGCACCGGAGGGCGGCGTGGGGGTGCTCTGGCGGCGTTCCAGCAGCCGCTCCAGACCCCGCTGGATCTGGGGCGGCGCCCCGCTCTTGATCACCAGAATCGGGATCCTCAGCTCCTGGGCATGGCGGCGCACGTGCGGATCGCGGCCGAGCTGCTGGCGCACGCTCAGCACCACGTCGGCCAGCTCCACGCTCGGGGCTCCCTGCACCGGCAGCCGCCGCGCCCGGGCCACCTGGTCGAGGAGGGCGGGGCTGATCCCCGCTCCGTAGACCTGCAACGGCCGCTCGGCGTGGGGCACGGGCGGGGGGGCGGACGGCCGGGCAGGCACAGAGCCGTCCCGGGCGCCGCCCGGGGGCGCCGGCGGCGCGGAATCCAGGGGCCGGGGCAGGGGCGGCAGGGGCCTGGGGGCCAGGCGGGGACCGGCCGCCACCCGACCGGTCGACTCCGCCGCCGGAGCGGGCGGTTCCGCGAGCAGCACCTGACCGTCGGGGGCCAGCTCGCGCACCTGGGGCCGGGCGCTCTGGCCACGCAGCAGCAGGTCGACCGTGCGGGCCACATCGGCATGCACCAGCCAGCGGTGGCGGCTGTGCATCTCCACGGCCATCGGGAAGGTGGGTTCGGCGGCCCGCTCGAGCACGGTCTTCTGGGTGCGGCGACGGCGCGCCTCCTCATCACCCAGGGTCACCGACTGGATGCCGCCCACCAGATCGCTCAGGGTGGGGTTCTTGATCAGGTTGGCCAGCTCGTTGCCGTGGGCCGTGGCCACCAGCATCACGCCCCGCTCGGCGATCGTGCGCGCCGCCTGGGCCTCCAGTTCCGTGCCGATCTCATCGATCACGATCACCTCCGGCATGTGGTTCTCCACAGCCTCGATCATCACCTGATGCTGCAGTTCGGGGCGGGCCACCTGCATGCGCCGGGCCCGACCGATCGCCGGGTGGGGAATGTCGCCGTCACCCGCGATCTCATTGCTGGTGTCGATCACCACCACGCGCTTGGCGAGCTCATCGGCCAGCACGCGGGCGATCTCGCGCAGGGCGGTGGTCTTGCCCACCCCCGGCCGTCCCAGCAGAAGAAGGGAGTGGCCACTGTCCAGCAGATCACGCACCATCACCACCGTGCCGAACACGGCCCGGCCCACCCGGCAGGTGAGGCCCACCACCTCGCCGGCGCGGTTGCGGATGGCGCTGATGCGATGGAGGGTGCGCTCGATGCCGGCCCGGTTGTCGCCCCCGAACGGGCCCAGACGCTCCAGCACGCCTGCCAGATCGCCGCGTTCGAGCGGACGCTTCCCCAGCTCCAGCACCCGGCCCGGATAGCGGGCTTCCGGCACGCGCCCCAGGTCGAGCACCACCTCCAGCAGCTGATCGCGGGCGGCGGGATCGGCGAGTGCCGCCTGCACCGGGGCCGGCAGCCGCTCCAGCAGGCGATCGAGGTCGTCGGTGGTGCGCTGTGTGGCGGGGGACGGGGTCGCGACCAAGGGGTTCGGGGAGAGGCAGGCGCGGCGAAGGCCGCCGGCGCCATTGACCGGTTCTAGCGACGGCGCCGGCGGGCCAGCCACGGCCCCACCAGTTCGCGGGCGAGGGCCAGCGCCTCGCTGCGGAGATCGGGCTGATCGAGCAGGCGGCCGCCCCGCCCCTGGGCCTGCCGCAGCAGCTCCTGCAGACGCACCCTGGCCACGCTGCCGAAGGCGACGCCGGCAACGACCGCGGCCTCGGCGGCGGCCAGGCGCTCCAGCAGAGGCAGGGTGCCGCCATTGGTGCCACCGGCCAGCTGCACGGGCCCGGGCGGCAGCCGCGCCAGCACCCGGCGCAGCAGCTGCACCGCGGCGTGGGCCGTTCCGGCTCCCACATCGCCGCTCATCGGCCGGCCGTCGAGCTGCCAGAGGGGCGGGAACCCGGCGGCCCGCACCTGGGCGAAGCGGTCCCAGAACTCGGCGGCGAGCCGGTCGGCGCCGGCATCGCCCCCCTGGGCCAGCCCATCCATCTCCAGACCACAGCTCACGGCCAGCCGGCGCAGCGGCAGGCCGGCGGCCCGCACCTGGGCCAGCCGGGCCGCGAAGGCGGCCGAGCGGCCGCTGCGGGTATGGATCTCGATGGCGTCAGGCCGCAGCGAGGTCAGCAGCGAGGCCACGGCCTGATCGGGAAGGACCCGGCTCTGTTCCGTGATCAGGCCGTGGGGGCAGGCCGGCAGGCAGCGGCCGCAGCCGTAGCAGCGCTCGTCCAGCACCCCCTGCGCGCTCCCCGCCGGGGCGATCGCCCCGGCCGGACACACCCGCTCACAGGGTCGGGGGCAATCGGGGGGGCAGCGGGCCGGATCGAACCAGGCCTTGCGGAAATGGGGGTCGCTGCCGTCGCTCAGGCTCACCATCAGCCAGGGCCTCTGGGCGCCGCGGGCCTGGGCCCAGGCCATGCCACGCCGCGCCGCCGCCACCACCGCCGGATCGGCGGCGACATCCAGGCAGTGCACCCCGGCCAGGCCGTAGATCCCGGCCAGTTCCTCAATCGCGGCGAGATCCTGGTTGCTGGCCCCGCCGATCCACTTCACCCAGCGCCCCCGGGCCAGGGCCCGTTCGGGGGCGCCGGTCGCGGCCACTCCGGCGACGGCGGCTATGGCCGGCAGGTCAGGCAGGTCAGGGGACCAGGCAGGCTTCCAGCGGCTGCCAGCGCAGGGCGCGGGAACCACCCATCTCCACCACGAGCTTGAGGCGGGGCTCCCGCCGGGCCAGGGTCACCAGGGAGGCGAGCTCGGCACTGGAGAGCACCTGCCCTTCCAGCAACCAGAGCAGGATCGGGGCCGTGCCTTCGAGCAGGGCCCCCAGCTGGGGCATCACCCGCTGCACCTCGCCCACGGCGGCACCCCGGCCCACGCTCTGGTGGCCCAGGTGGGGTGGGCGCACCCCGTGACTCTGGAGCAGGAAGGCCTCCGGATCCCCGAGCCCCCGGGCGGAAGTGATCATGGCCCGGTAGCCGGCGGCCCGCATGCGGCGCAGCAGACGGGTTTCGGCTCCACCCTCCAGGGGAGCGAACAGGGCCAGGGCTCCCGCCGCCTCCAGTGCCCGCCGGAATCCTTGGCCGGAAAGCAGCAGGGGCATCGGGAGAGCCTGAAAAGCTCGAACCAGTCTGGCAGCAGGGCCGGTGGGGTGGGTGCCGGGCGATGGGGTAGGTTTGGCTGCTGTGCCGCTGATCTGTGCCCGTCCGCTAGCCGGGCCTCCAGAGCGCGGCGCAACGATCACCCGTGGTGGTGATCGTCCCAGGCCGGTACGGACTGGGCAGTACGAGGTCTTCCCCGCGCTGCCCGTCCGTCGGGAAACTGCCGAACCGCTCCGAATCCCCCGGGAAACGGTTGCCCTGGCAAGTCCCAGCCCCGCTGAATTCAGACGCTCCAGCGTCTCGCTAGCCCCTTGAATTCGTCCCTGACCGTCGCTTCCCCCGGGAAGCTCCAGTCCAGCGCCGAACTTCTTCGGACCAGCGGACCCTCGCCGCCTCTGTCACAGCTTTGCCGTGCCGTTCCTGCCTTCTGGCTGGATGGTGCGGTGGTTCAGCTGGCGCTGTTCTCCTTCCTATGTCCATCGGCATCCTCGGGAAGAAGCTGGGCATGTCCCAGTTCTTCGATGAAGAGGGCAGGTCCATCCCGGTCACCGTGATCGAGGCTGGCCCCTGCCGCATCACCCAACTCAAATCCACCGGCACCGACGGCTACACCGCCGTCCAGCTCGGTTTCGGAGACATCCGCGAAAAGCTCGTCAACAAGCCCGCCCGCGGCCACCTGGCCAGATCGGGTGGGGAGCCGCTGCGCCATCTGCGCGAATACCGCGTCGCCAGCGTCGACGGACTTGAACTGGGTGGCGCCGTTACCGTCGCCGCCTTTGAGGCCGGCCAGAAGGTCGACGTCAGCGGCGACACCATCGGTCGGGGCTTCGCCGGGTACCAGAAGCGCCATGGCTTCAGCCGCGGCCCGATGAGCCACGGCTCGAAGAACCACCGCGAACCCGGTTCCACCGGCGCCGGCACCACCCCGGGCCGGGTGTACCCGGGCAAGCGCATGGCCGGCCGCTACGGCGGCAGGCAGACCACCACCCGGGGGCTGGTGATCCTCAAGGTGGACACCGAGCACAACCTGCTGGTGGTGAAGGGCTCAGTGCCGGGCAAGCCCGGTTCCCTGCTGAACATCCGCCCTGCCAGGCGGGTGGGCACCACATCGGGTCACTGAGGAGGAGACCAATGGCTGATTGTGTGATCCGCGACTGGCAGGGTGAGGAGACCGGCAAGGCCTCCCTTGATCTGAAGGTCGCCAAAGAGAGTTCCGCCGCCGATCTGGTGCATCGCGCCGTGGTGCGGCAGCTGGCCCATGCCCGCCAGGGCACCGCCAGCACTCTCACCCGGGCCGAGGTGGCCGGCGGCGGCCGCAAGCCCTACAAGCAGAAAGGCACCGGCCGGGCCCGCCAGGGCTCGATCCGTACCCCGCTCCGTCCCGGCGGCGGCGTGGTGTTCGGGCCGAAGCCCCGCAGCTACGGCCTGGCGATGAACCGTAAGGAGCGTCGTCTGGCCCTGCGCACCGCCCTGATGAGCCGCGTTGCGGACATCACCGTGGTCGAGGGCTTCGGGGCCGGGCTCGACAGCCCGAGAACCCGGGAAATCACCGCCGCCCTGGAACGGTTCGGCATCGCTGCCGGCGCCAAGGTGCTGGTGATTCTCGACAACGCCTCCGAGGTGGTGCGCAAATCGATCCGCAACCTCGAGACGGTGAAGCTGATCGCCGCCGATCAGCTCAACGTGTTCGACCTCCTCAATGCCAGCAGGCTGGTGGTGAGCGAGGAGGCACTCGCGAAGATTCAGGAGGTCTACGGCGATGGCTGAGCGTTTTGCAGGCCGGCTTGCGGATGTGATCCGCCGGCCGCTGATCACGGAGAAGGCCACCCGGGCCCTCGAACTGAATCAATACACCTTTGAGGTCGACCACCGGGCCGCCAAGCCGGCCATCAAGGCCGCCGTGGAGTCCCTCTTCTCCGTGAAGGTGGTGGGGGTGAGCACGATGAACCCGCCGCGCCGCACCCGTCGTGTCGGGCGCTTCGCCGGCAGGCGCGCCCAGGTGAAGAAGGCGGTGGTGCGTCTGGCCGCGGGCGACTCCATCCCGTTGTTCGCCGAGTCCTGAGGGGTCTGAAACGTCATGGCAATCCGTAACTACCGCCCCACCACCCCCGGTACCCGCACCCGCGTCGCCACCGACTTCGCCGAAGTCACCGGCCGCGGACGCGAGCGCGGCCTGGTGGTGGCGAAACACCGCCGCAAGGGCCGCAACAACCGTGGGGTGATCACCTGCCGCCACCGCGGCGGTGGCCACAAGCGCCTTTACCGCCTCGTCGATTTCCGCCGTGACAAGCACGGGGTCACGGCGAAGGTGGCCGCCATCCATTACGACCCCCACCGCAACGCCCGGCTGGCCCTGCTCTTCTATGCCGATGGCGAGAAGCGCTACATCCTTGCCCCCGGTGGCATTGAGGTGGGACAGACCGTCGTGGCCGGGCCTGATGCTCCGATCGAAACCGGCAATGCTCTGCCGCTCTCGGCGATTCCGCTCGGTTCCAGCGTGCACAACGTGGAGCTCTATGCCGGCCGCGGCGGGCAGATGGTGCGCACCGCCGGCGCCAGCGCCCAGGTGATGGCCAAGGAAGGCGACTATGTCGCACTCAAGCTGCCCTCCACCGAGGTGCGACTGGTGCGCCGGGAGTGCTACGCCACGATCGGCGAGGTGGGCAATTCCGAGGTGCGCAACACCAGTCTCGGCAAGGCCGGCCGCAAGCGCTGGCTGGGCCGCCGTCCCGAGGTGCGCGGTTCGGTGATGAATCCCTGCGACCACCCCCATGGCGGTGGCGAGGGCCGCGCCCCGATCGGCCGGTCCGGTCCGGTCACCCCCTGGGGCAAGCCCGCCCTGGGTCTGAAGACCCGCAAGCGGAACAAGCCCAGCAACCGGTTCGTGCTCCGGAAACGTCGCCGCACCTCCAAGCGGAGCCGTGGCGGACGCGATTCCTGATGCCAGCACCCGCACTGCTCTCCGCATAAACCGCCATGGGACGATCACTCAAAAAAGGCCCCTTTGTTGCCGACAGCCTTCTGCGCAAGGTTGAGCGCCAGAACGCCGCCGACGACAAGTCGGTCATCAAGACCTGGTCGCGGGCTTCCACGATCCTGCCGATGATGATCGGCCACACCATTGCCGTGCACAACGGCAAGAGCCATGTGCCCGTCTACGTGACGGAGCAGATGGTGGGCCACAAACTCGGGGAATTCGCCCCGACACGGAGCTTCAAGGGCCACATCAAAGACAAGAAAGGAGGCCGCTGATCGATGGCAATCCCCTCTCCCAGCGAAGCCCGCGCCCACGGCCGCTACATCCGCGGTTCCGCCTCAAAGGTGCGCCGGGTACTCGATCAGATCCGGGGTCGCAGCTATCGCGATGCCCTGATCATGCTCGAGTTCATGCCCTACCGCTCCACCGGGCCGATCACCAAGGTGCTGCGCTCGGCCGTGGCCAACGCCGAACACAACCTGGGCCTCGACCCCGCCACCCTGGTGATCAGCCAGGCCCATGCGGACATGGGTCCGGTGTTGAAGCGTTTCCGGCCCCGCGCCCAGGGCCGCGCCTATGCGATTCAGAAAAAAACCTGCCACATCAGCATCGCTGTGGCTCCCGCCCCCTGACCCCGAGGACACCGACCGATGGGACACAAGATCCATCCAACCGGCCTGCGCCTGGGGATCACCCAGGATCACCGCTCCCGCTGGTACGCCCCCAGCAAGACCTATCCCATACTCCTTCAGGAGGATGATCGGATCCGCAGGTTCATCCACAAGAAATATGGCGCCGCCGGCATCAGCGACGTGCTGATCGCCCGCAAGGCCGACCAGCTCGAGGTGGAACTCAAGACAGCACGCCCCGGCGTGCTGGTCGGCCGCCAGGGCAGCGGCATCGAGGACCTGCGCACCGGCATCCAGACCACCCTCGGCGATGCCAACCGTCAGGTGCGCATCAACGTGGTCGAGGTGGAGCGCGTCGATGCCGATGCCTTCCTGCTGGCTGAGTACATCGCCCAGCAGCTGGAGAAGCGCGTGGCCTTCCGTCGCGTGATGCGCATGGCCGTGCAGCGGGCCCAGCGTGCCGGGGTTCTGGGTCTGAAGATCCAGGTGAGCGGTCGCCTCAACGGCGCCGAGATCGCCCGCACTGAATGGACCCGTGAAGGCCGTGTGCCCCTGCACACTCTCCGCGCCGACATCGATTACGCCACCAAGCTTGCCAGCACCACCTACGGGGTGCTGGGCATCAAGGTGTGGGTCTTCAAAGGCGAGGTGCTGCCGGGCCAGACCGACCAGCTGCCGGTGGGCGCTGCTCCCAGGCGCCGCACCAGCCGGCGGCCCCAACAATTTGAAGACCGCTCCAACGAGGAGTGATCAGGAGGCCTGAACCATGCTGAGTCCAAGACGCGTCACCTTCCGCAAGCAACAGCGCGGCCGCATGCGCGGCATCGCCACCCGCGGCAACACCATCGCTTTCGGCGAGTTCGCTCTCCAGGCCCAGGAGTGCGGCTGGATCACCTCGCGCCAGATCGAGGCGAGTCGGCGGGCCATGACCCGCTACGTGAAGCGCGGCGGCAAGATCTGGATCCGGATCTTCCCCGACAAACCGGTCACCATGCGCCCGGCGGAAACCCGGATGGGCTCCGGCAAGGGCAACCCGGAATTCTGGGTGGCGGTGATCAAACCCGGGCGCATCCTGTTCGAAATGGGTGGCAGCGAAATCACACCCGAGATCGCTCGCGAAGCCATGCGCCTGGCGCAGTACAAGCTGCCCGTGAAAACCAAGTTCCTCACCCTGGCCGACCAGGAGGCGGCCGAGGCCGAGGACGCGGCCGCCGCGGCCGTCCCCGCCACCGTGGAGTCCTGACCATGGCCCGTCCCGCCATCGCTGAGGCACGCGCCCTCAGCAGCGACCAGATCAACGAGCAGATTGACGCCACCCGGCGCGAGCTGTTCGACCTGCGCTTCCAGCAGGCCACCCGCCGCCTGGAACATCCGCACCGCTTCAAGCGGGCCCGCATCAGGCTGGCCCAGCTGCTCACGGTGCGCCAGGAACAGCACCGCTCCACTTCGGCCTCCTGAATCCCCCCCTTCCACTCCCATGGCTACCAAGGAACGGGTCGGCACCGTCGTCAGCGACAAGATGGACAAAACGGTGGTGGTGGCGGTGGAAAACCGCTTCCCCCATCCCATCTACAAGAAGACGGTGAGCCGCACCACCCGCTACAAGGCTCACGACGAAGCCAACAGCTGCAAGGTCGGCGACCGGGTTCGCATCACCGAAACCCGGCCACTCAGCCGCACCAAGCGCTGGACCGTGGCCGAAGTGCTCGCCACCACGAACTGAAGAGGACCTTCCGATGATTCAGCAGGAAACCTTCCTCAACGTCGCCGATAACAGCGGCGCCAAGCGCATCCAGTGCATCCGGGTTCTCGGCACCAACCGTCGCTACGCCCACGTGGGCGATGTGATTGTGGCCGCCGTCAAAGACGCCATGCCCAACATGGGCGTCAAAAAGTCTGATGTGGTGAAGGCGGTGGTGGTGCGCACCCGGGCCACCCTGCGCCGCGACACCGGCAACTCGATCCGGTTCGACGACAACGCCGCCGTGATCCTGGGTACCGACAACAACCCCAAGGGCACCCGGGTTTTCGGCCCTGTGGCCCGGGAGCTGCGGGAGCGCAACTTCACCAAGATCGTGTCCCTTGCTCCGGAGGTGATCTGAGATGGCTACTGCCACACCCCAGGCCAAACCCCAGGTGCGCACCAAAATGCGGATCAGGAAAGGCGACACCGTGAAGGTGATCAGCGGCAAGGACAAGGGCAAGACCGGCGAGGTCCTGCGTACGCTTCCCTATGAGAACCGCGTTGTGGTGCAGGGGATCAACCTGCGCACCCGCCACGTCAAGCCCACCCAGGAGGGCGAGTCCGGCCGCATCGTCACCGAGGAGGCCTCCGTGCATGCCTCGAACGTGATGCTGTATTCCAGCGAGAAAAACGTGGCCAGTCGTGTCGAGATCGTGGTTGACAAGGACGGCACCAAGAAGCGCCGCCTCAAGAAAACCGGAGAGCTGCTCGCTTGAGCCATCCTCCTGGCCTGGGCGCTTCCTCGCCCCGGCCCCCGGCCACCACCCGATCAGGCCGAGCCACCAAGCCTGCCGCTCCTTGACCCCACGCCTTCTGACCCAGCCCAGAAGCGCCACCCCACTTCCCCGTCATGTCCCTCAAACAGCGCTACCGGGAGACGATCCAGCCCAAGTTGCTCAAGGATCTGAACCTGGCCAACATCCATGAAGTTCCCAAGGTGATCAAGGTCACCGTCAACCGGGGGTTGGGAGAAGCCGCCCAGAACGCCAAGGCCCTCGAGGCCTCGATCGTGGAGCTGGCCAACATCACCGGTCAGAAGGTGGTGGTGACCCGCGCCAAGAAGGCGATCGCCGGCTTCAAGATCCGCCAGGGCATGCCGATCGGGGTGGCCGTCACTCTGCGAGGTGAGCGGATGTACGCCTTCCTGGAACGGCTGATTCACCTGGCCCTGCCTCGCATCCGCGATTTCCGCGGGGTGAGCCCAAGGAGCTTCGACGGCCGGGGGAACTACACCCTGGGGATCCGCGAGCAGATCATTTTCCCCGAGATCTCTTTCGACAAGATCGATGCCATTCGGGGCATGGACGTCACCATCGTGACCAGCGCCCGTACCGACGAAGAGGGTCGGGCCCTGCTCCGCGAGATGGGGATGCCGTTCCGCAGCAACTGAAGCCCTCTTCCGGACACGACCATGGCCAACCACGACCCCATTTCCGACATGCTCACCCGCATCCGCAATGCGAGTGAGAAGCGTCACGAGACCACCCGGATCCCATCCTCCCGGCTCTGCCGCAGCATCGCCAACGTGCTGCAGCAGGAGGGCTTCATCGCCACGATCAGCGAAGAGGGCGATGGCGTGAAGAAGGAACTCATCCTGGAGCTGAGGTACAGCGGCAAGCACCGCCAGCCCACCATCCGCTCCGTGCAGCGGGTGAGCAAGCCCGGTCTGCGCATCTACAAGAACACCCGCCAGCTCCCCAAGGTTCTCGGTGGCCTGGGGGTGGCGATCATCTCCACATCGAGGGGGGTGATGAGCGACCGCGACGCCCGCAAGCAGGGTGTCGGCGGCGAAGTGCTCTGCTACGTCTATTGATCCTGGGAGTTCGATCCATGTCTCGTATCGGTAAAGCCCCGATTCCACTGCCCGACAAGGTCAGCGTCAGCCTCAACGGCCTGGCGGTCACCGTGAAGGGCCCCAAGGGCGAACTCAGCCGCACCCTCCCCGAGGGGGTGGCGATCAATCAGGCCGGCGACACCATCGTGGTGAGTCCGGCTAATGAAAGCCGCCGCGCGCGGGAGCGCCACGGTCTCTGTCGCACCCTCGTGGCCAACATGGTGGAAGGCGTCAGCCAGGGCTACACCCGCAAGCTCGAAATCGTCGGCGTGGGTTACCGCGCCGCCGTTCAGGGCAGGAAGCTGGTGGTGAGCGCCGGCTACAGCCACCAAGTGGAGATGAACCCTCCCGAAGGGATCAGCTTCGCCGTGGAGGGCAACACCACCGTGCTCGTGTCGGGCGCCGATAAGGAACTGGTGGGCAACGAAGCCGCCAAGGTGCGCGCCATTCGTCCGCCCGAGCCCTACAAGGGCAAGGGCATCAAGTACGAAGGTGAACGCATCCTGCGCAAGGCCGGCAAGACCGGCAAGAAATGAGGTCTGCCTGAGAGTCTCCACCCGCCATCGTCATGTCTTCCATCTCCCGCAAACAGCAGACCCAGAAGCGGCACCACCGCCTGCGTCGCCATCTCAGCGGCACCGCCGACCGTCCACGACTGGCGGTGTTCCGCTCCAACCACCACATCTACGCCCAGGTGATCGACGATTCAGCCCAGAGCACCCTCTGTGCCGCATCGACCCTCGACAAGGACCTGCGCCCCAGCCTCAGCAACGGTTCCACCTGCGAGGCCTCCGTGGCCGTGGGGGAGCTGGTCGCCCGGCGTGCCCTGGCCAGGGGCATCCAGCAGGTGGTCTTCGATCGTGGCGGCAACCTGTACCACGGTCGGGTCAAGGCCCTGGCCGACGCCGCCCGGGAAGCGGGCCTTCAGTTCTGATCCTGCTCTCACCATGACCGAAACCAACGACCAGATTCAGTCCGCCACCATTCCTGGCGCCGCCGATGTGCCTGCCGCTGCCGAAGGGCAGCAGGAGCGCCGGGGCGGCGGCCGCGGTGAGCGCCGGGGCGGCGGCGGGCGGGGCCGTGACAACCGTCGCGGGCAGGAGCGCGACAGCGAATGGCAGGAACGGGTGGTCCAGATCCGCCGCGTCTCCAAGACCGTCAAGGGCGGGAAGAAGATGAGCTTCCGCGCCATCGTCGTCGTCGGCAATGAAAAGGGTCAGGTGGGCGTGGGGGTCGGCAAGGCCGGCGATGTGATCGGCGCCGTGCGCAAGGGCGTGGCCGATGGCAAGAAGCATCTGGTGAAGGTGCCCCTCACCCGCACCAGTTCCGTTCCCACCGAAAGCCGGGGCCGCGATGGGGCCGCGAGCGTGCTGATCCGTCCGGCGGCGCCGGGCACCGGCGTGATCGCCGGCGGTTCGATCCGCACGGTGCTGGAACTCGCCGGCATCAAGAACGTGCTTGCCAAGAGACTGGGCTCCAAGACCCCACTGAACAACGCCCGGGCGGCTCTGGAGGCCCTCGGCGCCCTGCGCACCCATAAGGAGACCGCCAAGGAGCGGGGCATCTCCCTTGAGCAGATCTACTCCTGAGGCCTCGCCATGACCATCAACCTTCAGTCGCTCCAACCCAACGCCGGGGCTCGCCGACGCAAGCTGCGCAAGGGCCGCGGCATCGCCGCCGGCCAGGGTGCCAGCTGCGGCTTCGGCATGCGCGGTCAGAAGTCCCGCTCGGGGCGTCCCACCCGGCCCGGCTTCGAGGGCGGCCAGATGCCGCTCTACCGGCGCATTCCCAAGCTCAAGCACTTCGAGCTGGTCAACCCGCAGCGGTTCACCGTGATCAACGTGGCCAAACTGGCCGGCCTCAAGCCAGGCAGCACGGTGAATCTCGACTCCCTCGTCAAAGAGGGCATCGTCACCAGTCCGAAGCATCCGCTCAAGGTGCTGGGCCACGGTGAGCTCACCGTGAAGCTCACTGTGCAGGCCGCCGCCTTCACCGCCAGCGCCCGCGCCAAGATCGAGGCCACCGGCGGCAGCTGCGAACTCCTCTGACAACCCGGCTCCGGCGCGGCGGCCCTGCCTCCGCTCCGCACCGCCCTAAGGTCTGAACCGTCTGCAGGGCCTGCGGCTCCGCGGACGGTTTTTTTGTTTGCTTCCTCCCTACGCCAGCCCACACCATGCTCGTCAGTCGGGGCCGCAACCCCAGCGCCGGCGAAATCCTCAGCCAGCTGATCCAGTCCCAGAGCCTGCGCGACCGGGTGGTCACCACCCTGGGGCTCCTGCTGCTCGTGCGCCTCGGCATCTACATCCCGGTGCCGGGCATCGACCGGGGGGCCTTTCAGGAGTTTCTGAGCCGGGGTGGCCAGCTGATCGGCTTCCTCGACATCTTCACCGGCGGCGGGCTGTCCACCCTCGGGGTGTTCGCCCTGGGGATCCTGCCGTTCATCAATGCCTCGATCATCGTCCAGCTGCTCACCGCCGCCCTGCCCCAGCTGGAGGATCTCCAGAAGAACGAGGGTGAGGCGGGTCGGCGCAAGCTCGCCCAGATCACCCGCTACCTGGCCCTGGGCTGGGGGATTCTGCAGAGCGTGGTCTTCGCTCTGATCCTGCGGCCCTACGCCACGGCCGGGCTCTCCGAACCGGTGTTCGTGATTCAGACGGCGATGGCCCTGGTGACCGGATCGATGGTGGTGATGTGGATCAGTGAGGTGATCACCGAACGGGGCATCGGCCAGGGAGCTTCGCTGGTGATCTTCGTGAACATCGTGGCCACCCTCCCCAAGGCCCTTGGCTCCACCATCGAGCTGGCCCAGAGCGGCGACCGCTCCACCGTGGGCGGAATCGTGGTGCTGGCGCTGGTTTTCCTGGCCACGATCGTGGGCATCATCTTCGTGCAGGAGGGCAGCCGTCGCATCCCGATCGTGAGCGCCAAGCGCCAGGTGGGGGGGGCCACCCTGCTGGCCGCCCGCCAGAGCTACCTGCCTCTCAAGCTCAACGCCGGCGGGGTGATGCCGATCATCTTCGCCTCGGCCGTGGTGTTCCTGCCCCTCACCCTGGCCAACCTCACCCGCAACGAGTGGCTGATCAAGGCGGCGGCTTACCTCAACCCCAACAGCAACACCCCCTGGCTCTACGCCTTGGTGTTCTTCGCCCTGATCTGCGGCTTCGGCTTCTTCTATGCGTCGCTCACCGTGAATCCGGTGGACATCGCCACCAACCTCAAGCGCAACGGAGTGGCCATCCCCGGGGTTCGCCCGGGCTCGGCCACCGCCGACTATCTCAGTGGGGTGCAGAACAGGCTCACCCTTCTGGGCGGTCTGTTCCTGGGAGCCGTGGCGATCATTCCCTCCGCCGTGGAGGGGTCCACCCAGGTGCGCACCTTCCAGGGGCTGGGTGCCACCTCACTGCTGATCCTGGTGGGTGTGGCCATCGACACGGCCAAGCAGGTGCAGACCTTCGTGATCTCCCAGCGCTATGAGGGCATGGTGCGCCAGTAGGCCGCCCACTCCACTGCCCCTCTCCTTTCGCCACCATGAAGCAACGTCTGCTCTTCCTCGGCCCCCCCGGCGCCGGCAAGGGAACCCAGGCCGTGAAGCTGGCCGAGACCCACGGCCTCCTGCATCTCTCCACGGGGGATCTGCTGCGGGCCGAAGTGGCGGCGGGCTCGGCGCTGGGCCAGGAGGCCGAGGCCGTGATGGCGCGCGGCGAACTGGTGAGCGATGCGTTGGTGCTGGCCATCGTGCGTGGCCGGCTCGGTGGCCATGCAGGCGGCTGGCTGCTCGACGGCTTTCCCCGCAACCTGGCCCAGGCCGAGGCCCTCGACAGCCTGCTGGACAGCCTCGAGCAGAGGATCGAGCTGGTGGTGCTCCTGGATCTTGATGACGCGGTGCTGATCCAGCGGCTGCTCAGCCGGGGCCGCGAGGACGACAACGAGGTCGTCATCCGCCACCGCCTCGAGGTGTACCGCCAGCAGACGGCGCCGCTGATCGAGCACTACCGCAGCCAGGGCCTGCTGCAAGCGGTGGATGCGGCGGGCACGGTGGAGGCCATCGGCGCCCGGATCGGGTCTCTGGTGGATCCGGGCTGAGGACGCTTGACCGCTGTGATAGGTTGGCGGTTTGCTGATTCGGAGAGCCCACCGCCCATGAAGGTGCGTGCCTCGGTTAAAAAAATGTGCGACAAGTGCCGGGTGATCCGTCGTCACGGCCGGGTGATGGTGATCTGCACCAACCCCAAGCACAAGCAGCGTCAGGGCTGAGCGTCCGGCTGCCTCGCCAGGGCGGCGGTCGCCTGTGCCGCAACCCCGGCGGACATCCGGCCTCCACCCGCGCCGACGGTGACCGGCCTTCCCTCGTTCCCTGACTCCGTCACCCTTCCACCCCATTCCCAGGGAGCCGAGGCCGCAGGCCTGGCCCCCTGGGAATGGGCAAGGCCCCTGCCTGGGCCTCCCTCTGCCCCCTCGCACTTCCCCAACCCTGTGGCTCGGATCGCCGGCGTCGACATCCCCCGCGACAAGCGCGTCGAAATCGCCCTCACCTACGTGTATGGAATCGGGCTCACCCGTGCCCAGAAGATCATCGCCAAGACCGGCGTCGATCCGGACACCCGCGTGAAGGACCTCAGCGACGCCGACGTGCAGAAGCTGCGCGGCGCCGCCGAGAGCTACACCCTGGAGGGCGACCTGCGCCGTCAGGAAGGCATGGCGCTCAAGCGTCTGCAGGACATCGGCTGCCTGCGGGGGCGCCGCCATCGCCTGGGCCTGCCGGTGCGCGGACAGCGCACCCGCACCAATGCCCGCACCCGCCGGGGTGCCCGCAAGACCGTGGCCGGCAAGAAGAAGTAAGCCCGCCTGCCGGCTGCCGGTTCTGCCGCCCCTCGGGCGTCACCAGAACCTCCCGCCCCTTCCCGATTACCTCCTGCCTCCGGCAGGCCCTTCCCCATGGCCAAGCCCGCCAAGAAAACAGGCCCCAAGAAGGCCAAGCGCAACGTCCCCAACGGCGTCGCCCACATTCAGAGCACCTTCAACAACACGATCGTGTCGATCACCGACACGGCCGGTGAGGTGATCTCCTGGAGTTCCGCCGGCGCCAGCGGCTTCAAGGGAGCCCGCAAGGGCACCCCCTTCGCCGCCCAGACCGCCGCCGAAGCGGCCGCCCGGCGCGCGCTCGAGCAGGGCATGCGGCAGATCGAGGTGCTGGTCCGCGGCCCCGGCTCCGGCCGGGAGACCGCCATCCGTGCCCTCCAGGTGGCTGGCCTGGAGATCACCCTGATCCGCGACGTCACGCCCCTGCCCCACAACGGCTGCCGCCGGCCCAAGCGCCGTCGCGTCTGACTCCGTCGCCCCGTCCTTTCCATACCCGACCCTCCAGACCGTGCTGCACTACCAAATCGATCGCATCGACCACAAGGTCGCCGAGGATTGTTCCCAGACCGGCACTTTTCTGATCGGCCCCCTCGATCGCGGCCAGGCCACCACCCTGGGGAATGCCCTGCGGCGCGTTCTGATCGGCGGCCTTGAGGGCAGTGCCATCACCGCTGTGCGGATCGCCGGCGTGAACCATGAGTACGCCACCGTCCCGGGGGTGCGCGAGGACGTGCTCGACATCCTGCTGAACTGCAAGCAGGTGTCCGTCAACAGCCGCAGCCGCGATCTGGAGATCGGCCGGCTGGTGGTCAACGGTCCCGCCTCGGTGACGGCCGGCGACCTGCAGTTCTCCTCCCAGGTGCAGGTGATCGATGCCGCTCGCCGCATCGCCACCGTTGCCGAAGGTCACAGCCTCGAGATGGAGGTTCACGTAGAACGGGGTGTGGGGTACCGCCCCGTCGACCGCCACAGCGAAGACACCGGTGCCATCGACCTGCTTCAGATCGATGCCGTGTTCAAGCCGGTGAAGCGGGTCAACTACACGGTGGATGAGACGGCCGTTGGGGAGGGGGGATCCGCCCGGGAGCGCCTGCGTCTGGAGATCGAGACCAACGGCAGCGTCACCCCCGACGATGCGATGGCCCAGGCCGCCAACCAGCTGATCGCTCTGTTCCAGCCCCTGGCCAGCCTCACGATGGCGGAGGAGCCGGGTCTCGAGACCGAGCCCGCCACCGAAGCCCAGATTCCCCTCGAGGAGCTCAACCTCTCCGTACGGGCGTACAACTGCCTCAAGCGGGCCCAGGTGAACTCCGTATCCGACCTGATGGGCTTCAGCTACGAGGACCTGCTGGAGATCAAGAACTTCGGCTCCAAGTCGGCCGATGAGGTGATCGAAGCCCTGGAACGCATCGGCATCACCCTGCCCCAGAGCCGCACCAGCGCCTGATCGGCCTCGGCCATCCGCCCTTCCCATCTGAATTCAGACCATGCGACACCAGTGCCGAGTCCCCCTGCTGGGACGTCCCGCCGACCAACGCAAGGCCATGCTGCGGGGCCTCACCACCCAGTTGATCCGTGAAGGCCGCGTCACCACCACCAAAGCCCGTGCCAAGGCCCTGCGCAATGAAGCCGAGCGCATGATTTCCCTCGCCAAGGACGGAAGCCTCGCGGCAAGGCGGCGCGCGATCGGCTACATCTACGACAAACAGCTGGTGCATGCGCTGTTCGACAAGGCCCAGGATCGCTACGGCGAGCGCAACGGCGGCTACACCCGCATCATTCGCACCGTGCCCCGCCGCGGCGACAATGCCGAGATGGCGATCATCGAGCTGGTCTGACGGCTGCCTCCCCGGCTGAGCCGGCCTCCCTGATCCATCCCGTCGCACCCCAGTCCAGCCCGCCGGAGCTCTCGCAGCGGCAGTCGCGGATGCGCCGCATCGCGCTGTGCCTTCAGTACGACGGCGCTGCTTTCCATGGCTGGCAGCGGCAGCGCAATGCGCCGAGCGTGCAGCAGACCCTCGAGGAGGCGATCGCCAGCCTCGATCCCGGCGGACCCGGGCGCACGGTGGCCGCCGGCCGTACCGACACCGGTGTCCATGCCGCCGGCCAGGTGGTTCACTTCGACACGGCTGGACCGATTCCCGCTCACCGCTGGCCCCGGGCGCTCAATGGCCGCCTGCCGGCAACGATCCGGGTGCGCGCGGCCGCTGAGATGCCCCCCAGCTGGCACGCCTGCTTCTCCGCCAGTTACCGCCGCTATCGCTACACGATCCTCAACGCCCGCAGCCCGAACCTGTTCCTGGCGGCGTGGAGCTGGCATCGCTACCGGGTGCGGCTGGATGAGCGGCGCATGGCGGCCGCCCTGGCGGGGCTGGAGGGCGAGCACGACTTCACGGCCTTTCAGCGGGCCGGCAGCCGCCGTGCCCATGCCCGCACCACCCTGCAGGAGACCCAGCTGGAGCGCGAGGGCGATCTGATCCGGGTGGAATTGCAGGCCAGCGGCTTCCTCTACGGGATGGTGCGCCTGGTGATGGGCCAGCTGGTGGCGCTCGGCGAGGGCCGCCTCGAACCGGACGCGTTCGAGCGGCGCTGGCGCCAGCGGCAGCGCTTCGCCGTCAAGGAGGCCGCCCCGCCCCATGGACTCTGCCTGCTGCGGGTGGGCTATCGGGAGCCGATCTTCCCAGAGGCCACTTGGTATGATGGCCAACCGCGGTATCGGCTGCCTTTGTCCGAAGCGCCTGATCCCTGGCAAGCCTGAACGCCTCGCGCTCCGGAGCAGCCAGGAACATCCTGACCTTCCGCGGTCATCCCTGCACCCTTCCCTTCACCGAGGAGAGGTTGCCTGCAGGTCAGACCTGGCAGGCTGCGACGGGCGAAGCGGTAAGTTCACAGCTGATCGGCACACCCTGCGTGCGCCCCCTCCCATCCGCCGCGATGGGCTCTCCCCTCCGGCCAGCCGGTGCCTCACCAGGCGACATGAACAAGACAACCCTGCCCTCCGCCTTGACGCTCGAACGCCAGTGGTTTCTGGTGGACGCCGAGAATCAGACCCTCGGCCGCCTGGCCAGCGAGGTGGCCTCAATCCTGCGCGGCAAGACCAAGCCCACTTACACGCCCCACCTGGACACCGGTGACTTCGTCATCGTGATCAACGCCGACAAGATACGCGTGAGCGGCAACAAGCCCACTCAGAAGCTCTACCGCCGCCACTCGGGCCGCCCCGGGGGCCTGAAAACCGAAACCTTCGCCCACCTCCAGGCCCGGATCCCCGAGCGCATCGTGGAGAAGGCCATCAAGGGCATGCTGCCCCACAACGCCCTGGGCCGTCAGCTCTTCCGCAAGCTCAAGGTCTACAGGGGCAGCGACCATCCCCACGCCGCCCAGCGGCCCCAGGTTCTCGCCCTCGATCCCGCCACCCTCGCCCGATGAGCAGCCATTCCGTCGTCTACTGGGGCACCGGTCGCCGCAAGACCGCCGTCGCCCGTGTGCGTGTGGTGCCCGGCACCGGCGCGATCACGATCAACGGTCGTCCTGGGGACAACTACCTCAACTACAACCCCGTCTATCTGGCCGCCGTCAAGGCTCCACTGCAGACCCTGGGCCTGGCCGCTGAGTACGACCTGCTGGTCAATGTCAACGGAGGCGGACTCACCGGCCAGGCCGATGCCATCAAGCAGGGTGCGGCCCGGGCCCTGTGCGAACTGTCCCCCGACAACCGCAAGCCCCTCAAAACCGAAGGCCACCTCAGCCGGGATCCCCGCGCCAAGGAGCGCCGCAAATACGGCCTCAAGAAGGCCCGCAAGGCGCCCCAGTTCTCCAAGCGCTGATTCACTCCACCCCTGCCAGCCATGCCCAAGGCCGCTATCCATCCCACCTGGTATCCCGAAGCCAAGGTGATCTGCAACGGGGAGGTGGTGATGACCACCGGTTCCACCCAGCCCGAGATCCACGTCGATGTGTGGAGCGGCAACCACCCCTTCTACACCGGCACCCAGAAGATCCTCGACACCGAAGGGCGGGTGGATCGCTTCATGCGCAAATACGGCATGGCGGGAGCCTCCCGGAACGAGGAGGGCCAGGGCACCGGCAAGGCCTGAGCCTGAACCGCTTGCGCGGCAGGGCAAACCCCAGGCCGGTGGCTGCCCCCCAAGGGCCGGGTGCTCCGCAGCACCCGGCCCTTGCCGTTCTGGCGACTCCCCCTGCCCCCCTGACGCCGTTCTTCGATGGATCGTTCCCTGCTCCATGAGCGGCTGGAGACGGCCCGCCGCACCTTCACCACCCTGGAGCGCCAATTGGCCGATCCGGCGGTGACAGGCAATCCCGCCCAGCTGCAGGCCATCGGCCGCGAGCACGCCCGTCTGGAGCCCCTGGTGGCCAGCCACAACCGTCTTCTCCAGCTCGAGAGCGAGCAGGAACAGGCCCGCGCCCTGCTGCGCGAGCTTCGGGGCGATCCGGCCATGGAGGAGCTGGCCCAGGAGGAACTGCTGCGACTCCGTGAGGTGATCACCGCTCTGGAGGGGGAACTCACCCTGGCGCTGCTGCCCCGGGATCCGCGCGATGAGCGCAGCGTGATGCTGGAGATCAGGGCGGGGGCCGGCGGCGATGAGGCGGCCATCTGGGCCGGCGACCTGGCCCGCATGTACGAGCGCTTCGGCCTCAGCATGGGCTGGACGGTGGAGCCCGTGAGCGCGTCGGAAGCGGAGCTGGGGGGCTACAAGGAACTGATCCTGGCGATCCGCGGCGAGGGCGTGTTCAGCCGGCTGAAGTTCGAGGCCGGTGTGCATCGGGTGCAGCGGGTGCCCGCCACCGAGAGCCAGGGCCGGGTGCACACCTCCACGGCCACCGTGGCCGTGATGCCGGAGGCCGACCCGGTGGAGGTGCGGATCGACCCCGGCGATCTCGAGATCAGCACCGCCCGCTCCGGCGGTGCCGGCGGCCAGAACGTCAACAAGGTGGAAACCGCTGTCGACCTGCTTCACCGACCCAGCGGCATCCGTGTGTTCTGCACCCAGGAGCGGTCTCAGGCCCAGAACCGTGAGCGAGCCCTGGAGATCCTGCGCGCCAAGCTCTATGAACGGGAGCTGGCCGCCGCCGGGGCCAGGGAGCGTTCAGCCCGCCTGGCCCAGGTGGGCAGCGGCGACCGCAGCGAGAAGATCCGCACCTACAACTACAAGGACAACCGCGTGACCGACCATCGGCTCGGCCGCAACTTTTCGCTCGAGCCGGTGCTGGATGGTCATCTCCAGGACGTGATTGCAGCCTGCATCAGTGCCGACCAGATCCTCAGGCTGGAGGATCTGGCCCGCGAGCTGGCGGGCTGAGATCTGAGCGGCGCCGGGGCTGAACGGTGCCAGGCTCGGCCGGTCCGATCAGGCCGAGCCCACGTACTTGGCCCACTCCCGGTGGCGGCCGGAGCGGATGTGGCGGATCGCCTCGAAGCTCAGGCTGCTGGGAGGCCGGTGCGGCTGGCGGGCCAGCGGCATGCCGGCCTCCCGAGGGGTGCGGTTGCCCTTGCGTACATTGCAGGGCATGCAGGCGGTGGCGACGTTCTCCCAGACATCGCCGCCACCACGGCTGCGGGGCACGACGTGATCGATCGAGAGCCTCACCTCGATACTGCCGCAATACTGGCAGCGGTGACCGTCACGCTGGAAGACGTTGCGCCGGGTGAGGGGCATCTGCCGATAGGGCACCCTCACGAACTGGCGCAGCCGGATCACCGTGGGCAGGAGCAGGTCGTCACGGATCGCCCGGCTGGGATCATGTTCCAGACCCTCGGCCTTGCCCTTGAGCAGCATCACCATGGCCCGGCGCCAGGTGGTGATGTTCAAGGGTTCGTAGGACGCATTCAGAACAAGAACGTGGCCCATGCCAGACCGCGTATTCCATCTCATGCTAGGAGCTGCGTCGTGCTGGAATCCGTGCTCCACGTCACCAACGCTGGCTTGCGTCAGCACCAGGATGGTGCGGGGCGATGAGCGGAGCATCAGCGGTGCCCATGGCTGCGGAGCTGGCGGGGGCGGCACGGCAGCGGGCCTGGGTGGACGTGGACACGGGCGCGATCAGGGCCAATGCCCAGGCCCTGCGGCGCTGGCTGGGTGATCGCACAGCCCTCATGGCGGTGGTCAAGGCGGATGGCTATGGCCATGGAGCCGTGGCGGTGGCCAGGGCCGCCGCCGCCGGCGGGGCCACGAGTTTCGGCGTGGCCACCCTGGCCGAGGGCCTTGAGCTGCGCCGTGCCGGCATTGAGAGCCCGGTGCTGGTGCTCGGCAACCTCAGCCAGGTGGAGGAGCTGCGGCTCTGCCTGCGCTGGCGGCTGATGCCCACCCTCAGCACCATGCGTGAGGCCCTGCTCTGCCAGAACCTGGCCAGCGGCAGCGGCCGCCGCATGGCCGTCCAGCTCAAGCTGGACACCGGCATGGCCCGGCTGGGGGTCGACTGGCGGGATGGGGCCCGGATGGTGACAGCGTTGCAGGAGCTCGATGCACTCGAACTGGCCGGGCTCTACTCCCATCTGGCCAGTGCCGATGCCGCTCCAGCTGCTGATGACGGTCTCACCGCGGAACAGCAACAGCGTTTCGACACGGTGCTGGCCACGCTGAAGGCCCGGGGCCAGACCAGCGGCTGCCAGCACCTGGCCAACTCCGCCGGCACCCTGCGCTGCCGCAGCCTCCACTACGACCTGGTGCGGGTGGGTCTGGCCCTCTATGGCCACGCGCCAGCCGCCCATCTGGCCGACGTTGTGCCCCTGCAGCCGGCGATGCAGCTGCGGGCCCGCGTCACCCTGCTGCGGGAGGTGCCGGCAGGGGTGGGGGTGAGCTACGGGCACCGGTTCGTGACCCGTCGCCCCACCCGCCTGGCGGTGGTGGCGATCGGCTACGCCGACGGAGTGCCACGCCTGCTTTCGGGGCGGATGGAGGCCCTGTTCCGGGGGCAGCGGCTGCCGCAGGTGGGCGCGATCACCATGGATCAGCTGATGCTGGATGCAACCGACTGCGGGGGACTCGATCAGGGCAGCGTCGTGACCCTGCTGGGGCGGGAGCCGGAGAGCGGCAGCGAGATCACGCCTGCCGCCTGGAGTGAACGTTGCCACACCATCCCCTGGGAGATTCTCTGTGGCTTCAAGCATCGGCTGCCGCGCCTGCAGAGCGGTGGCCGTGGCGACGGTGGCGAGCGCGAATTGGAGTCTGCGGACACGGGCCAAGCCTGCTGAGCCGGCCGGTCCTGCTGATAAGGTGAGCGAGCCACTGGAGAGGTGGCTGAGTGGTTGAAAGCGGCTCCCTGCTAAGGAGTTACAGGAGGCAACTTCTGTCGAGGGTTCGAATCCCTCCCTCTCCGTTGCACACCCTCACCGGCGACTCCACGCACCGGTTCGCTGGCCGCATCGGTTCATTCCCCAGAACTGTTGACTCCCGGCCCCGGCCGAAGCGATCACGCAGGGCCCTGTGCCGGTGCATGCGATCACCACCGCAGGCCTTCTCTCCGCCTGTCTGGCCGATGCCTGGCATCAGCGGGCGAGCCCGAGGGCCGGTGGAGCACTTCTTCCGGGAGTTCACCTCTGCCTCCCCAGCGCCGGTGCCCGGAGAACCCGGCACCGGCGCTGGGCCAGGTAGGCGCATCCCACCCGCTGGCGCCATGAGGGCAGGAACCCACGGACTGCACAGGACGCCTTCTTCGCCTCATGGCGAATGGATCAGGGAAAAGCGGTGCGAGTGCCACGTTGGCGGGTAACTGAGGCCCGGTCACGGCGACAAATCAGGCCTTGGCCGGGCCTCCCACACGCCGTGCCCGTTTGCGGCGGTAGCTCTCACCATTGATCTCGATCAGGGTGCTGTGGTCCACGGGCCGGTCCACCGCCGCCACGGTCATGGCGCGGGTGGAGAAGACGTTCTCCCACTCGCTGAACGGCTGGTTTGAGCTGACCAGCAGGAAGCGGCGTTCGTAGCGGTGCATCAACAGCTCAACCCGTACCGAGGTCTCGGCCTCGCCCTTGCGCACGTAGCCGCTGTCGTCGATCACCAGCAGGGCAAAGCGATCGAGGCGATTGAGGGCCTTGGCCAGGGCGTAGTCGGCTTCGCTCGCTGCAGTTCCTGCACCAAGGTGGCGGCGGTGTAGAAGCGTGCCGAGCGGTCCAGGCCGATCAGGCTGACGGCAGATGCCGGTCGCCAGGTGGGTCTTGCCCACGCCGCTGGGGCCGAACAGCGGCAGGTTCACGGCCCGGTCCAGTCAACCGGCGTCGTGTGCTCCGCTCGATCTGATGCCGGTCCAGATCAGGGATCGCTCCCCAGTCCAGGTCCGCCAGGGTTTTGGGAACCGGCAGCTGCGCCTCCTGCAACAGCCGCCGCAGCCTTGCCTGGCGCCGCTGCTGGTAGTTCCTGCTCGGCCAAGGACATGGAGGTGGCTGGCGGGGCTCCAGCCATCGGCTGTGGCCTGCTGTTCGGCTGCCTGCCACTGGCTGCGGAACTGCGCCAGTTTCAGCTGTTTGAGCAGGGATGGCAGAGCGGTTTGCAGCGCTGGCCGGCTGGGGCGAGCACCCAGGAGTGCGTCATCGCTGCGGGCCGCGAGATCGAGGGCGTCGGCGTGAGCGGACTCAACCTGGACTGTGCCGAGCTGCTGGCTGCCCTGGCCATCTGCGCCGCAGCCCTGCTCACTCTGCTGGCCGGCAGCCTCGGGGCGACGGCCTTCCGCCTTGGCTTCTTCCGGCTCTGCGTTGTGGCGGCGGGGGCGGGCCTCGGCCTGCCTGCCAGGCTCCACGGCCTGGAGGCCCCCCAGAACAGAGCCGTACCCTGATTGGGTGGAGTGATGCACTTCTCGGCTCCTTGCTCATCTGTGGCAGCACCTTTCTGCTGCTGCGCAAACAACCACTGGCTGTTTCCCGGGCCGCGGCCATGGTGCTTATCGCCAGTGGCGCCGCGCGTGCCCTGGTTCCCCTCGGCATGGTTGCTTGGGCTTGAGGGGGGCGCTGGTCTCCAAACCTGCCCGGCTTGCGTGTGCCACAACACTGCTGACCACTCAGTCGCGGGGATGGTCCGCTGGCCCGTTGCGCGGATCAGACGGTGGAGAGGGGGATGGGTGTTGTCCACCCCTCCATGAACGAACCACATACTCCTGCCGGTGTTGGTTCTCGTGATGGCCGCTGCGAATCTCGCGCCAGCGGTGGGCAGTGCCCAGCTGCGAACAGGATTTCCAGGGAAATCAGAAAGGTTCGGACACCAAACTCGGCGCGGGTCGCGGAGGGGGAGCCGCAGGCGATTGAGAGACCATGATGATTACTGTATTCCCATGGCGTTGCATAAAAGATCTGTATCTGCATGTTCCACTTGCAGATCGCACGCGTGTCAACCCAGAGGGGCAGCTCATCACCCGAGCCTCAGGTGATCCATGATGTTCATCTGGCGAGCATATATCGTTTTCAGACGCAGTTTGCTCCAAGGATGTAATAATCACCAGCTTTGCAATTCTCTCCCTTGCCTTTACTTGATAAGTAAGCTTTTTCCGCAAGAAAGGGGGCGAATACGGTCAGTGCTCTGCAGACGTGTTGGACAGGAATTGGATATGCTGGCAACAGCATCAACTTAGGCTGACCGTTTAGTGCCTAAGTGAAGAAGCGGTCAGCTCCCCAGAAGCTGCCGAGCGTCTCGGGTGGAAGGCTGATAACCATATCCGTAGGTTCCACCATCATTATCATCGAGAATGCGTGGGGTTACGAGTACAACGAGTTCGCGCTTGTTTCTCGTACCGGCGCTACTCCGGAAGAACTGGCCAATTAAAGGTATGTCCCCAAGAATCGGCCACTTGGTTACCGCTTGAACGTCCGCATCAGAGATCACACCGGTGAGTACCAGTGTCTGACCATCGCGAACCCTGGCGCTACCAGTATCTAGACGCCGAATGTTCAAGATATTAAATTGACCGCAGCCTCGGAGATCTTGGGTGCCTGCGATGCCAGTGATTTGTGGAGAAAGCGTGAAGGTGACAAAGCCATTGTCATCAATCTTCGACACTCTGGCTCCAAAAGTAAGACCAGCAATGCCGAAAGTGGGTTCACAGACAATTCCTACGGTCCCCCCTGTTCCGGAGCGAACTGTGTAATTCACTACCACCTGTTCACCAACAGTTACAAAGGCTTCGTTGGCTTTACGACGGCCAATCACAGTGGCGCTGGAGGCACTCTGAGAGGTGGTAGAACCTGCAGAACTTTGGGCGAGGGTTGCCACAGCTTCCGATCCATCTGATCGGATCTCCTCAGGATTTTCGGAGAGAATAAGGGTAGGACTTGCGAGTACTTTGGTTGTGTTGGAGTTAATGGAGGCTCGAAGAAAGTTAAATAATTGATTCTCCGGATAGTTCAGTCCAGGATTGCGGGCAGTAGAAAAACCGAATGCAGTACCAATCGGCTGGCCGTTAACCCCGATACCAGTGTCTCTAGTATTCGGCAGAGTCTCATCCTGAGAGGTAATCGTTGCATCTCCTGAGGAAGTGATGGTAAGAGTTGCAGGGGCGGCATCAAACTCTGAGGAAGTGGCTGGTAGGCGACTGTTGAATGCAGCCAAGAGCCTTCCCTGGTCGTTTACAATAAAATTATTGCCGAAACGAAAGGCGAAACTATTGTCAACATCCAAGATATTGCTCAATCCAATATCAAGAATTCTGACAGTAAGCGCAACCTGCCTTTGCCTGAGGTCAATCTGACGCAGATAGTTTTCAGCAACGGCAACAAGGTTTGCGTCGCCCACAAGGGTGATGGTCTGCAGACGCGAATCGGTTGTGCCGGAGAGACCTCTGAGCGGTCCGGTGGCGGCGCCGTAGGTTTCCGTTGTGGTGATGCTCTGGGAGGTGGTCTGCTGGGTGACGCTGCCGCCAGCCACCTGCTGCGCTTGGGGTGTGCCCTGGGTGACGGCATTGGTGATCACGTTCACTTTCGTGATCGAGGCTCCCAGACTTGCAAGATAATCGGCTGCCGACCCAGCTGAAGACTGATTCAAGCGATAGATCTTGGAAACCTGGGCACCAAAAGTCTTCCCTAACACTGCTGGACCCGCCAAGATCAATCGACCTTCAAGCCGGGCCTGCCAGCCAGCGGCCAACAGCACAGAGTTGATCGCCTTGTCGTAAGGCTCGCGTTGAAAGGAGATGGAGATCGGCTTCACCACCGTCGGAGCCGACTGAGAGCCGGTAGTGGATGTGGTGGCGGAGGCCGTTGCCGCTGTCCCTCCCTGGGTCGCACTGTCATCAACCAGGACAAACCCGTAGCCGCCCTGCTGAGCCAGAGCCATCAACACATCCCTGGCAGGGGCATTGCGAACAGTCAACGACACCGGCGGCCCACTGACGTTGAGAAAACTGCGATTTCGCAAAACCATCGTCCCCACAGCCATCTGGCCGAGGGGAGGGGCAACTGCCCGGGGCTGGAGAGGAGGGGCAACTGGTTGCCCCGGAATCCGGCCGGGCTGGGTGATGTTGAAGCGAGCAGCAGAACTGCTCAGCTGCGGAGAGGCAGGAAAGCTGATGATCAGGTCACGTCCGTCGCCCGACACCACCGGTCTACCGAGTGGAATACCCCGAACCGGCATCACGGAAAGCCTGTAACTCGTCCCGGAACCCTCAAAGATGACGCTCTGGAAACCCAACTCAGGAGCCGTGAACCTCTGGTTGCCAAAGCGCAGGCTGGTAGACGCGCTGATCCTCAGGTCGCCAATCCAACCGTCGGCTGTGGCGGCTTGCCTCAGCTGGGGGGAGGTGCCGGCACCCTCAACCACAAGATCAATCGAATCTGCTTGGCGACGCAGCTTGAGGGAAATGCCTCCCGATCGCGCTGCAGGAGCCGAGGGCTGCTCCGAGCTGGCTTGGGCAAGAGGTGCTGCAGGCGCAGGAGCAAAAGCTGAGATGCCCAGGGGTGTCAGCAGCGAGGCGAGTAGAGCCACGGTATTGGCAGATTTACGTAGAGCCATCGCGTTTGCAGATCTGTAGAGA
>Ga0315900_10001155_pt1 | contig 42485 bp, 29 predicted proteins | sample LakEriMetagenome_FD_203521 | JGI IMG/M metagenome (GOLD analysis project Ga0315900, IMG submission 203521) | Freshwater fungal communities from buoy surface, Lake Erie, Ohio, United States - Buoy 12 MA114 | ecosystem: Environmental > Aquatic > Freshwater > Lake > Lake biofilm | place: USA: Lake... | reverse complement strand
ACTGATAGTTTATTTTCTTTCCATTGAAGAGGGGCACACATCGGATGAAGTTCGTGCTATAAGTTTCTCAACCCTCATTATTGGAAACGTATTTCTTATTCTAACCTCCCTATCGGAATCAAGGGGTGTGGTAAGTATCATCCGCGAACGCAATAAGCCGCTTCTGTTTATTGCCTTTACCGCTTTAATTCTGTTATTACTCACTATCAATATTCCCGTGCTGATGCGATTGTTTAATTTCGGTTTTCCGGGTTACAGTCACTTTATCTCTTCAGTGGCAGGTGCGGGGCTCATGCTTATCATACTGGAGGTTTACAAAAAATATAAACATCGTAAGCTGCTGCGCATTTCACACTGACGATGTGTTGCAGAGGAATACGATTTGGTAATATATCGGATTATTTTTCGATAACACTAAACTGTTTCAATGACTCCTGTATGAATGGGTCATCTTGATTAAGTAATTGGTAATAGGCTTCGTTACCATAGATATATTTACCGATGATGGATTTAACTTTTTTCTCAACCTGAGATTTGCTGAGTATGGATACTGAGGTATCTGCTCGAATAATTTCATTAAACAACTGTTCAGGAACACGATACGATTTACTGAATGATTCCGGATTGTTATACGCACCGAGGATGTTCCTTTCTTCCATTTGCACATAAGGTAAAACGACGGTATTGATGCGATTGTGCCAGGCGGCATCGGAGCTAAAATCCTGTTGCAACGTTGATCCGGAGGCTATCAACACATCGGGCAGTATTCCGCCGCCACCGTATACTTTTCTTCCCTTTGCAGTATAGTAGGTGGTTGTATCGGTGTTAAAAGATCCGGTATCACTGCGGTTATAAATTTCATTATAGTATGCGTCGTGTTTGAATCCGTAATTCTTTTGGATGCAACGACCTGATGGGATATAGTAGCGGGCTATGGTTAATCGTAAGTAGCCGCCATCAAGTAATTTATATTGTCTTTGTACCGATCCCTTTCCGTAGGTTCTGCGCCCAATAATTACCGCCCGATCATAATCCTGCAAAGCACCGGCAATGAGTTCAGAGGCTGATGCGGTATTTTCATTAGTAAGCACAACCAGTTCGCCCTCCTCAAAAACACCTGCCACACGGCATTTGAATTCTTTTTTGCCATAGATACGGCCTTTGGTGTAAACCATTAATTTTTGTTCATCGAGAAATTCATCAAGTATTTCGGTCGCTTCATCGAGCAGGCCGCCACCATTGTCCCTCAGATCCAATATCAGGTTTTTCATCCCGTTGCCCTTAAGCGCTTTCATCGCTTTTGTAAAATCACTGTATGTCGATTCACTGAATAACTCCAGCTTAACATAACCTGTATTGGCATTAACCATATAATACACCGGTATACTTGAGCTCAGAATCATTTTACGCTTTATCATTACCGTATCTTTTTTACCCGAACGCAAATAGACCACTTTGATACTTGTTTCGGGCTCACCTCGCATCTGACCTATTATGTAATCATAGGATCGCTTTCGGGCACATAAAGCGGAATCATTAACCGAAAGGATGCGATCCCCCTTTTTAAGTCCGGCTTTTTCGGCAGGTGTTTCCGGTATAATACGCATAATAAACGGAGTATCCTGAAGCATAACATACTCAACACCAATTCCACCAAACTGACCACTCATTTCTTCATCAGTTACTTTGGCATGGTAAGGTGGTATATATTTTGAATGCGGATCGAGGAGATTAAGCATGCCCTCCAATCCGGCCTGATTCAATCTGGATAGGCTCACCGTATCGGTGTAATTTGCTTTGATCAATTCAAGTACCTGTTCGGTTACCGGAAGATCTGAATTACCAAAAAACGATGGTTTAAACGATGTCGGTGCTAGGAGTAAGCCAATAGCCATGCCGATGAGCAGTATCAGAGCAATCTGCAGAGGCTTGAATACCGTGTCTTTAAAATTCATAAGTTAATGCGCGAAGTTACTTGTTTTTGTATCTGTGTTTAAAGCCGGTAGGTTTAGTTTATCAAACATCGGATTAACCGGCAGACCTTATTTTTACTCCGTAATTTCAATCAACTCATCCTATGGAAAATAAAATAACGGAGCAAGCATCACCCTATCGCAATCTGCAAAATATGTCAACTGCCGAATTGCTGACTCATATAAATCAAGAAGACCAATCCGTGCCGCTGGCTATTGAGAAGTCGATACCACAAATCAATGCCCTTGTTGATGTCATTGTTCACAAAATGGAAGCGGGAGGGCGATTATTTTACATCGGTGCAGGAACAAGCGGACGGCTTGGCATACTGGACGCAAGTGAATGCCCGCCAACGTATGGTGTTCCTCACGGCCTGGTGATAGGGATTATAGCCGGCGGTGATTCGGCCATAAGAAAAGCCGTTGAATTTGCAGAGGATGATACCGAGCAAGGATGGAACGATTTGCGCCAGCACGAAATCAATTCAAATGATGTGGTGATTGGTATTACCGCATCCGGCACAACACCCTATGTGATCGGGGCCATTCGTTTGGCGCGTCAACATGGAATTACAACAGGCTGTATCACCTGTAATCCCGGCAGTGAGCTGGCGCATAGTTCAGAATATCCTGTTGAGGTAATAACAGGCCCTGAATTTGTAACCGGTAGTACCCGAATGAAAGCCGGTACTGCTCAAAAACTTACCCTTAACATGATTAGCACATCGGTTATGATTAAAATGGGTAAGGTACACGACAATAAAATGGTTGATATGCAACTAACGAACAACAAATTAATTGATCGTGGTACCCGCATGTTAATGAAAACATTTGCCTGGGATTATAAAAGAGCGCATCATATCTTAATGGAATATGGCAGTGTAAGAGCTGTGATGAAAGCGCATCGTAAAATATAATTGGTGCCCGCTATATGGAAACTTGATTCAGTATGCTGTATTTTCGTGTGTATAATCCATAATTTACATTTGATGAAATACGTTACAATCACCATTCTACTCACACTCAGTCTTCAAGCTTTTTCCCAAAATGCCAACATTCAGTTCCGCTCACAAATCACCTACCCCTTCACGTGTGCCAATATTTGGGGCTATGTGGATGCGCAGGGCAATGAGTATGCACTTGTTGGAACCGAGCAGGGACTATCCATATGCGATGTAACCAATCCTGATGCGGCTACCGAATTATTTGCCGTTCCGCACAATGCGAATTTCTGGCGCGAAGTTAAAACCTTTGCCAACAGAGCCTATGTTGTAAACGAAGATGGGGGTGGTGTGCTTATCGTTGATTTATCGCAGTTACCGGATACTGTAACCTATCATTCTTTTACTGGTTACGACTTAAAGACTGCACATACGGTTTGGATTGATGAGTTTGGCAAAATGTACTTGTTCGGCTATAACACAAATAACGCTATACCGGAAGATCAGCGTGGCATTATGGTACTGGACCTGAATGCCGATCCGGATAATCCGGTTTTGTTGGGAACGTGGAATGATGCTTATGTGCATGATGGCTTTGTGCGTGGCGATACGGCCTGGCTCGGCTTAATACTGGATGGTGAATTAGCGGTGCTGGATGTCAGCGATCCACAAAACATGCAACTGATGGCCCTTCAGTCAACACCCAGTGCTTTTTGTCATAATGCCTGGCCCACCTCAGATAATCATTATGTATTCACTACCGATGAAAAGCCAAACTCCTTTTTAACCTGTTATGACGTTTCGTCTCTCAACAACATTTTTGAAACTGACCGTATTCAATCAAGCCCTGGAAGTGATGTTGTAATTCATAATGTGCATTTGCTAAACAACGACTTTGCCTGGGCCTCTTATTACAGAGATGGTGTATTGCTTTATGATATCAGTGATAAAGAAAATATGGTTCAGGTTGGAAATTTCGACACCTCACCATTACAAGGAGATGGTTTCAATGGCGACTGGGGCGTATATCCTTATTTCCCATCAGGCACCATCGTGCTGAGCGATATCGAAGGTGGATTATTTGTTTTGACACCTACCTATGTGAAGGCGGCACGTATTCAGGGACTGATAACGAATTCGGTAACCGGTTTGCCGGTTAATAATGTTGAGGTATCTATTGTATCCACAACAGAAAATGATAATAGTGATATCGACGGAGCATATAAGATGGGTATGGCTTCCGGTGGAAATTACACCCTGCAATTCACTCGCTTTGGATACCAGAATCTCTCGATACCGGTTACGCTGATTAACGACAGTATAATCACACTAGATATAGAATTGGTTCCAATACCGAGCTATGCGCAACATTTTATTGTTGTGGATTCAGCAAGTGGAAATGAAGTTCCGGGTGCTAAATTATTTATTACAGACTTTGGATTGTATAATTACGAAGCCTCCGGCAATAACAATGGTGAAGTTGTTATCGACACGTTCTATGATGGAGATTATGATATTTTTTGTGCGGCTTGGGGTTATAAGACTAAACTATTTAGTGGTTTGTCGATTTCAAATTCGAACGATACCATCGCTCTTGCGCTTCCTAAAGGCTACTACGACGATTTTTATTTTGATATGGGTTGGACTAAAGAAACGAATGCTACGGTTGGGCAGTGGATACGTGATGTTCCCAACGGAACGCAACTGAATGGACTTCCCTGCAATCCCGGGCAGGATATTGTAGGCGACTTTGGTGCTCGTTGTTATGTTACCGGTAATACTGTTGGAAATTCTCCCGGCGAGGATGATGTTGACAATGGTTGTGTTATTCTAAAATCACCCAAGATAGACTTAAGCACCTACTCCAATCCTCGTCTGTTGTATGCTGGTTGGTTCTGCAACTCGGGTGGTGTTAACACGCCTAATGATAGTCTTAAAGTGATGATCAGTAATGGTATTGAACTCAAGATGATTGATTTAATCAGTGCTCAGGACACCACTGATTTATCTGAATGGAAAAACAGAAGCATCGATTTAAATGATATCATACTGCTTACCGACAGTATGCATCTCTATATTCAGGTTTGCGATGCCGCTCCCGGACATCTCGTTGAAGGGGGCTTTGATTTTTTCCGTATCGTTGACTCTGTTGCCAATACAACCGGTGTGCTAAGTAAAAATCCTCATGCACAAAGCACTGTTTATCCAAATCCCGCTGATGAATACATTATACTAAATAGCACAACTCTTGAACCTGACGCTCAGATACGTATTCAGGACATCACCGGCAGAACACTATTCACACAAATGCTCACCGGTAATAAACAACAGATCGATATCCGAACCTTGCAGGCAGGTACTTATTTGCTTAGTTATCAATCGCCTAAAAATCAATACGTCATTAAATTCATAAAACGATAATTCAGTCTTAATGAAAAAAGGAAGTTCACTAATCGTTTTAGCCACTCTGCTATTGTTGTCCGTATTGTTATACCGAAGCGATGTTCCTGCCACTAAAGCCGGCACTGATTCCGAAACTGCAGAGATAAAAGAGAAACTTGCCTGGGATTTGGAGCGTCTGCGTGACCCCGAAACCGGTATCATTCCACGCGATATGCGAATGAAAGAAATTGAATTCAGTAGTCATATACCTTCAAATAGTACGAGCCGAAATACGCCATTATATTTTGAAAACAGAGGTCCGTTTAATGTTGGCGGACGTACTCGCGCCTTTGCTTTTGACAAGTTAAATCCCGATCATCTGATAGCAGGTTCGGTAAGTGGTGGGATATACAGCAGTAACAATGGTGGCACCACCTGGACCGAAACGACCACACCCGAATTCGGATTTGGTATCACGTGCATCGCACAGGATCAGCGTCCCGGAAAAACAAATGTATGGTATTGCGGCACCGGCGAAGCCTATGGCACATCTGCTAGTGGTAATGGTGCATTTTTTCTGGGCAATGGTATTCTGAAATCAACAGACAATGGCCTCAGCTGGAATTTCATTTCATCGACTACATCTAACACTGCAGCCGGATTTGACAATGCCTTTGATCTGGTCTGGAATATCAAAACCGATCCGGCCCGAATGGATTCCGATATTGTTTATGCATCGTGTTACGGTGCTATATGGCGTAGTAATAATGGTGGCAACAACTGGAAGCGTGTAATTGGAACTTTTGGAACAAACAGCGATGTGTACTTTACCGATGTGAATCTCTCAGCTTCAGGAGTTGTTTATGCCACCGCAAGCAGTGAAAATATCAGCTGGCGTGGTATATGGCGATCCGAAAATGGACTTCAATTTACCAATATCACCCCGCAGGATTTCCCTACTGCCTTTGATCGTATTGTAACCGGCATTGCCCCATCCAACGAAAACATCGTATACGCCATCGCACACACTTACAACTTTGGGGCCTCTGATACCGGATACACCGGAGATATTGAATGGAACACACTTTGGAAATATATACACAGCGATACCGGTGGCACCTGGGTAGATCTGAGTGCTAACATGCCCTGGGAGGGAGGTGTTTTTGATAAGTACCGTGCACAAGGGTCATACAATATGGTAATAGCCGTAAAACCCGACGATCCGGATGTGGTCATCCTTGGCGGAACAAATATTCACCGAAGCACCGACGGATTTAGTACCCCGGATAACATTAAAAAAATCGGAGGCTATGAGGTGGGCACCAATCTGCCTGTTGTAAAAAGCTATCCGAATAATCATCCGGATCAGCATGTGTTTTTCTTTCATCCTGATAATCCTGATGTGATGTTTAATGGTAATGATGGTGGAATGTATCGTACCGATAATATACTTGCCGACTCTGTTGAATGGACCTCACTGAACAACGGATATCTCACCACGCAGTTTTACACGATTGCAATCGATCAGGCTACGGCCAATGATCCGGTTATTATTGGTGGCACACAGGATAATGGATCGTGGTTTACAAACAACACTTCACCAACAGCACCCTGGTTATACTCCCGTGGTGGGGATGGATCATTTTGCGCTATTGCCGATAATAAAACGGTGTTCTACTATTCGATCCAAAATGGAAAAATTCAAAAAGCCTACGTTGATGCAAATGGTAATACAGGAAGTTTTGCCCGTATTGACCCTATCGGGGCCAGTGGCTATAAATTTATTAATCCATTTATTCTCGATCCGCTGGATAGTAACATCATGTACCTACCGGCCGGATACCGTTTATACCGAAACAATGATCTATCCGGAGTACCTATGATCAATAACTGGGATAGCATTGCTACGAATTGGGTTTATCTGCCCGATACATGCAATAGCAGTACCGGAGCAATCAGTGCTGTGGCTTGCAGTAAAAATCCGGCCCATGTCCTGTACTACGGAACAGATAAAAAAAGAATATATCGTGTAGCAGACGCAAATACCGGTAATCCAACACGAACAGATATTACACCGTCTAATTTTCCAAACGCATACATCAGTTGTATAGCCGTTGATCCTACCGATGCAAACAAGGTCGCGGTCATTTTCTCCAATTATAAAGTAAACAGTATCTGGTACTCAGAGAATGGAGGACAAAACTGGCAACGTTGTGGTGGTAATCTGGAGGAGACCCCTACCGGCGCGGGGAATGGTCCGAGTGTGCGATGGATGACCATTCTTCATCGTAACGATGGAAATGTTTATCTCATAGCCACAAGCACGGGTGTTTATGCAACCAATAAATTACAGGCCGACAGCACATTCTGGATCAAACAAGGAATCAGCTCCATTGGAAACCGGGTTTGCGAGATGATTATTTCAAGAGATGTTGACGGATTAGTTGTTGTGGCCTCACACGGCAATGGCATATTTACTACTACCATAAATAGCGTTGAGGATATTTTCACCGCTATACCGGATAAGCAACTCATTCAGCAAGATGTGTTATATCCTAATCCCGGTTCGGATTACCCTACCCTGCTCTGTACAGTTGCAAAACCTACACCCTTAACAATTAAGGTTTATGCAATCGATGGTTCCCTGATTAGTAGTCAACAGCAACAGGTCAATCATTCCGGCCAACACCGGATTGCACTCTCCGAATTACAATCAAGGCCTGCCGGATTATACCTGATCGAACTGAACTGCGGTATTCATAGGCGCTCCTATAAATGGATTAAATTGTAATATCCCGTATATATGTCCGATGATATGGTAAATTCGCACGTAAGATGACTATTGAACAATTAAAAGATTTAAAGAGCCGACGTGATGCTTTGAGGAGGTTTCTTTGACCTCGATAACCGCCACGAAACACTAAAAGAGCTGGAGTTAAAAACTGCTGACCCCGAATTCTGGAATTCACCCGGTAAGGCACAGGCAACGCTCAAGGACATTAAAATTCATAAATTCTGGATGCACCACTTCGATGAAGTGAATCGCGCCGTGGATGACACCGATGTGTTATTTCAATTTTACCAGAGTGGCGATGTCTCCATGGAGGAAGTCAATGCTCAATCGGATCGAGCCCTTCAGTTGACTGAAAGCCTGGAATTTCAGTGCACATTCACTCAGCCCGAAGATGCTATGAGTTGCATACTGGAAATTAACAGCGGTGCAGGAGGTACCGAAAGTCAGGACTGGGTGCAGATGCTCATGCGTATGTATGTGATGTATGCCGAGAATAAAAAATTCAAAGTAAGCGAACTGGATGTGCAGGCCGGAGAAGTTGCCGGTATGAAGAGTGTATCGCTTGAAATAGAAGGCGAATTTGCTTATGGCTATCTAAAAAGTGAGTCGGGTGTTCATCGCCTCGTACGTATTTCACCGTTTGATTCAAATGCACGACGTCATACATCTTTTGCTTCTGTTTTTGTATATCCGCTGGTTGATGACAGTATACATATAGATATCAATTTAGCTGATATTACCTGGGAAACATTCAGAAGCGGTGGTAAAGGTGGTCAGAATGTAAATAAGGTAGAAACGGCTGTTCGACTACGACACGCCCCCAGCGGAATGGTTATTGAATGTCAGAAAGAACGTTCACAGAGTGCTAATAAGGACCTTGCCTTAAAGATGTTGAAGAGTAAACTCTATGAGGAGGAAATCAGAAAACGAAATGAGGCCCGAGATAAAATTGAGGCCGGTAAACTCAAGATTGAATGGGGGTCTCAGATCCGTAACTATGTGATGCATCCATATAAATTGGTAAAAGATGCGCGCACAGGCCACGAAACCTCAGATGTGCAGGGTGTTATGGATGGCCATCTTGATGATTTTATAAAATCGTTTCTGATGAGGAACCGAGAAGATCAGACGGTATAATATCATACAGCTTAAGCCATTAGTAATAAGTAGTTCATAAACAAAGAACCCCGTGAATCTATTCGATCGAGTGATTCACGGGGAAGAAAAGAGTGCTGTCCTTTCTGATTACTATCTTCCCAAATAAGCTTTTAACGCCTGACTTTGTCCCGACTTGCGAAGCTTTCTGATGGCTTTCTCTTTTATTTGTCTGACCCGTTCCTTGGTGAGATGAAAACGCTTACCGATTTCATCGAGTCCCATCTCCTGCTCTCCGTTTATGCCGAAGTAACAAGATAATATGGCTGAGTCTCTTGGATTCATCGTGGCAAGTATTTCGATCACATCACGTTTTAGGGACTCCCCATATAAATCATCCATAATGTTCCGGCTGTTATGATCGGCTGTAAGATCGGCCATAGTTACTTTTTCATCTTCGCCCACCGGTGCATCCATCGAAGCATGACGAGTCATACCCTTGAGCATTTCCTCTACATCACGAACCGACACATTCAGGATCTCTGCCAATTCATCTTTTGAAGGCTCACGCTCAAAATTCTGTTCGAAGCGTATCATAATCTTATTAATTTTTGTGTAGGAGCCGATTTTATTCAAGGGTAAACGTACCATTCTGGAATGTTCAACCAGAGCCTGCATGATGCTCTGACGTATCCACCATACCGCATAGGAGATAAATTTGAATCCTTTGGACTCATCAAATCGTTGTGCCGCTTTTATTAATCCTATGTTTCCTTCATTAATCAAATCGCTCAGCGCTAAACCCTGATTTTGATATTGTTTGGCAACAGACACAACAAACCTCAGGTTTGCTTTTGTCATTTTTTCGAGTGCTTCTGTGTCGCCTAGTTTAATTCGCCTGGCTAATTGCACTTCCTCATCGGGCGTGATCATTACCTGTTGTGCTACATCGTGCAAATAACGTTCTAACGAATCATTGTCTCTTGCAGTAATCTGTCTTGTAATTTTTAATTGTCTCATGATTTTTTGGTTAAATAGTCAATTATTGCCGCTTATAACGAGTGTAATTGGGCGAGGTTACATATTGGTTGTTTCTATTTGTTGAGTTAGGAATGAATTAATCCCTTAAAAATTGTAACAAAATGAGAATTGTCTAATAAAACAATAACCTGGAATTACAAAAATTTTAAAGTCTTTATACAGAATCTCATGTCAAATACTGTTTACTGAAATACATTTATAAAATTGGAAACGCGCATTGGGGCTATAGGCAAATAACTATATCCGTAATAAAATAGGCAAAGACGCAGGGTTATTTAATGTATTTAAAAAATTCAGAAAAGTGTTTATGATAATGCATAATCCTATTAAAAAAATGAATAATCCATGGTTTGATTACTATCAGACACTTTACTATTATAGAGCTAAGTAATGGAAACCGAGTGAGCTATTTGAGAGATACCTCACGGTAAATGAAAAAGGCTGCTCATCGCAGCCTTTTTATTATTTCAGGGTTTCATAAGTAATTACTACTTACAACTTTCACAAAAAACTTTCTTCACCGCCGGATTATCTAAAACCTGGAAGCTAAGATATGGCGCTCCGAACAGCTTACAGAAACGTTCCTGATTGATTTCAGAGGCACGGGACATGGCTAAACGGAAATTGCGTCCGTAGATCTCATCTTGAAAATGAGCGGCTATTGCGATATACGTGAACACCAGATTTTCGTTAAGCTTCTCATCACTTAAATACGGCTCTAATAATTTACGGGCATAAGTTAAATCACCGTGGCGCTGAAAAATAGTAGCCAGTTTAAGGGCATTTTCCCAGTTGGCCGCTTCCAGATTAAAAATCTTTTTAATACGATCCATACTGGCTTTTAATGCATCATTAGGCTGACTGGCATCCAGGGTATCTACTTTCTCAATAATTCTGAACTGATACTCCAGGTTCAATGCATCATTTAACCGTTGCGGAATGCGTCCATTGTATAATTGATTGATACGAGTCTGCGTGGGTATGATATTCCTAACATCGGTAATACCGTCGGTTTTTAAATCAAAGTAGATTTTATTCCAGGCCGCAAAGTCTTCGTTAGGATATTTTTCGCTGAGTTTATTCATTTTATCACGTAGCGCTGTATATATAGAATCTGCGTGATTGAATTTATTATCAATAAACATCTGACTTACAATAATTGGCACATAAGGTGCTTCCTCAGGCACTTCCACATTGAGGTATTGCTTATGACCATAACGCTTTTTCACAATTTGTTGCACTAAAAATCGAGAAATGCGTTTAGCCGTTTCAACATCTTTTTTTACTATGGCTTTACGCAAGCTGTTACAAACAAATGTCTCCTCGTTAGCACCGGTAAAGTCATAAGTCACTTTCATTTCAATAGCCGCAAAGCGCTCCTCTGCCAACAGTGACTCCATCTCGATATTCGCTCCCTTATTCAACTTGTCAATAACTTCCGATTTAGAAAGTCCCTGCCATTCTTTATATTCATTTTTACCTTTTATCTGTTGCTGAAATAAGTCCCAGCTATCACTGGTAGTAATGTTGGCAATTACCTTTTTGCCCTGCAGCTTCTCCAATGCGGCAACAATACTCTTTGCACGATTCTGCTGAAGTTTAGCATTACTCACCGAGTCACCTTCAAGCGAAGAATTTGCCTGAATGTTAATCTCATTAATTACAAACTGAGGTTCTTTCAATGCATCCAGAAATCCTTTGATATCGTCCTTATTGTAATCGGTCTTATTTTTCTCAAAAGGGATTTTAAACGTAAGCGTCTGATTTTCGGGCTTTGGAAAATATTTAGACGGATCGGAAGATGTGATGGAATCGGGATAAAATGCCAAAGGATCCACACCATCACTTTCATCTCCCTCAAGATATTGCCTGTTCATTACCTTACAGATGTTGCGGTCGAGAATGAAGTATAGATTTATTTCGTAGTTCTCATCAATTTTCTTAAGCACGCGCTTGGGCAGTTTAGCGATTACTCCTTTATACGTATTGTTTTTGGGATCATTTTTTGTGTTCAGATTACCGTTTAACAATTTTGCCTGTAATGCCGGTTTGAATAAAAAGCCTTTTGAATTCAGGTTGTAATCAAAAATGTTATCTCCGCCACAGGGGTATTGCTTACGTTGTACAAATTCTACACAAACACCATCACCGGGATTTTTAAAATATTTTTTGAATTTCTTGAAATCGTTGTACTCGAGATAAACTTTATTTCCTTCAACTTTCACGCCTTCGTATAGCGTTTCGAGGTCGTTGTACTTCGCACAGTTTTTACAGCCTTTTTCATCGTATGGATATAAACCACGTTTCGACTTGGTATATTTCAAAGCGAGTGTCTTACGATCCTTAGCCCCTGCATTGAAGGCGTCAATACCACCAAAAATCAAAGACAAGTAAACTTTTTTCTTATCATCGCGGAAATAAGCTCCTGCACCGGCAAACACATATTTAGGATTCTTGGCAATGACCTCAAACTTTTTGTTTTTTAATATTTTCTCAATAGCGTCTTTGGCCGCATCCTGATAAGATATGAATGTTTTGCCTTTACCTACCGAGATTTCTACAGCAATCTCCTGCACTTTTCGGGTTGCTCCTGCCTTCTTCGCTTCATTTCCCGCATCCTCCGGAACAAGAACAATCTTTGCCATATTACCATAACCATCTGCGAGTTTAACAGCCGCCGTGGACAGTTCACTGCGCTCCAATACCGAGTCCATGCCGGAACGCCAGCGAGCCTCATTAATGCCGTTCAAAATCGGCGTAACCAGTTGCTGTTGGTCAAAGCTGTTCGGATCGATCTCTTGTGCTGTTGCACGCAGACAAAAAAGAGCCATTAAGGCAATAAGAATGCAACGATTTGAAAAAATGCTCATAGATGTATTATTGATTTTAAAAAGCGTGACGATATTAAACAAAAAAATGCATACCAAACACCGATTTGTTCACATATGTGAACGATTAGTTTCCCACAATTTATCTACATTTTAACGAACGGCTTTGATCGCAGGAAGTTCAAATACCTGTGTATCTGTAATGATTCGGATAAAATAAATCCCGTTAGGCAGTTGCACGGTTTCCGTTACCAGTTGATTGATGCCTTCAGCAACATAAATACTATCGGAACGCAATAAACGACCGGTAGTATCATAAATCTGCTTGATGACATCTTGTCTGGTATTACTTTTTATCACTATGTTAAAATGATGGCTGAACGGATTGGGAAAAAGAACAGGCTTTTCCGATTCAAGTCGATTCAGATCAACCTGACTTAATAATAAATCAGCAAGCTGAAAATCCGGTATCCCGTATCCATATAGGGTGTCTGGTGCTGAATACCGGTCAGCTGATTGAACCACTGCCGTGATAATATCCTTAACACTTTTATCCGGATGGGCCTGACGAAGACAGGCCACCATTCCGGCAATAACCGGATTAGAGAATGATGTGCCATTGGATGCAGAGTAATCGCCATTATAGACATTGGCAATTGTTGTTTGAACACCCTGAGCCACAACGTCCGGCTTCTGGCGCCCGTCGGCACTATTACCCAGCGAACTGAACCAGGCGATTTCCTCCGTATCAAATACTGCCCCCACACAAAGGATGTTATCGGCATCCGAGGGCGCCGTAATGTAGCGCCAGGAGGATGCTCCCTGATTACCCGCAGAATTGCAAACGATGATTCCTTTTGTAGAGGCAATATAGGCTCCAATCGAAGACATACAGGTAGCCCCATTCATATCCGCATAGGTATGATTCATGGTTGAATCATCAAAAAGCGAATAACCCAGGCTTGATGAAATGATTTCGGCACCCATACTGTCAGCAAATTCAGCCGCCGCAACCCAGTTGTATTCCTCTATAACAAATTCACTGCTAAGCTCTTCAGAACGACACAGAATAAATGAAGCGCCGGGAGCTGTGCCTATCATCCTACCCGGATCCTGTGCTCCGATAATACTCAAACATTGTGTGCCGTGGGATCCATCATCATATAAAGGAATCGAACTGCCGGTGAAGTCCTTGGCCGCAAGGATTCGGTTATCCTCGTATGCGTGCTTCATCGACGGATGACTGTTTGCCTGTAAAAATCCGCCGTCAAATACGGCAACCAGCACCCCACTGCCATCGAATCCTTTTTGGTGTAAACCAATTCCATTAACCATGGCAATCTGATTTAGTGCGGTGCCATAATCATCCGCCCTGCGCAACAAGGCATCGGGGTTGTTATTTATGAAACTACGTGTAATTACCGGTTTTGTGGTTTCTTTTTTTGTCCGCCCCACGGGAGCATTATTTACAACAAACGGGAAAGACAAAATCTTTTGCAGGGCCAAAGAGTCCTTGGTTTCGATTACGATTGCATTTAACCATTTAGAATAATGCTGTATGGTTACTCCGGTATTTCTTATGCTATCCAGGTATGCGGGTGTTATTGGCAAATCCAATTCATCGGTAATGATATTCAGCCTGTTTCTGCGCTCAATAGAACGGTCTGAGAGAAAGGCAGACGGGTTATAAATACTGTAAGGGTTATTGTTTTTATCTTTTAGTCGGATCACGTACTTACTATATGCAGAAGTTTGTGCTATTGTGGTGTGAGCCAGTAGTGTAAAGGTTAGTATAAGGAGGGAGTGTCGTATCGTCTTGAGCTGTATCATAATGTTAAACTGAGCAACGTTGAGATCCGGTTAAATGTTTATCAATAATTTTTCTCCAGAAAGCGGTACCGCACGATGCGGCCTTTTTCGGGTATCCAGTTCTGGGTATTTATAGTTTGGCGTCCTACAAAAACAGACTCTTTAAAAACCATACCCGTTCCGATTTGATACATCTCTCGTTCAATATGTTTCTCGATCTGATTCTGTTCATTGTATTGCTCAATAACGATACAGCTGTCCAGCTTTTCTCCGTTCAAGATAAGCGTAGTGTCAATATTCGTGTAAGTATATAACCAATCCGGCGCGTAATTATGTGCCGTATCGGGTGTTATATATACATTGCCACGCCAGCTTTTATTACGAATAACCGGGAAATTTAATTTCATAAACCGAAGATTTTCTTCCTGCCTCTCGGCACGATCGTCATAAACCTGTGCACTCCAAACCCGTTTAAGTTGCCACGCCTGATTTTGATCGGTACGAATAAAGCGCTTAATGACATAGCTGGAGTTCCCGTTCCAATCAGTAATTAAGGTATCTACCAGTTCTTTAAGTTCATAGGTAAAGGTATCGCTCGTGAGTGTTACATCGTAAAAATGTATAGAGTCCACGGTGTAGATAATATAATTACCGGTTTTGAGCGGATAGTATTCCGGGCCAAAAAGTTCGTAGTCGATGGCCTCTTTATTACAAGAAGTGAAGGCCATAAGCAACAGTACAAAAGCAAAAAGTGCTCTTGTTCTTATATGTATCAGCCGATCCATAATGTAAAGATGCATATTGAAATGGAATAAGGCCATTGTTTACGAATAATTTGATAACAACCGTACGCAGGTGCTGCCCGAGTTTTCCCACAATCCAACACATTTAATAGCAATAACGACCAATATGAAATTTTTTTAAAAACTAATTTACTATGGTACTATTAATGGGGAAGCCGACATCCGTACCTCCGTATGTCCGAGTTAAAAGAACCTCCTCACCCCTACACTATAAGGCACCTCTCTCTTCAATCGAACCATTTACTCAATACATACACCGTTACTTAGTTTGAATACATCCCTGCGGAAATATTTCAATAGCTTTGCTCAAAACTGATAAGATGAAAATAGCTTTACCTTATTTGCTTATCCTGGTTTTGGCCCTCACCGGTGCCAATACCCATGCCCAGTGCTGGAGATCTGTACAAACCGGTGCGAACCATTGCATCGTGCTAAAAACAGATGGAACCCTTTGGACGTGGGGAAACAACTCCAACGGACAAATTGGCAATGGTGGTAACTCTGATATATTAAATCCATATCAGGTAGGCTTGGCAGATGACTGGAGCAAAGTAGGTACAGGCAAAAGCAGCGATCACAATCTGGCCATCAAGAACAATGGCACACTGTGGGCTTGGGGTTACAACTTCTACGGACAACTGGGTTTTGATGTCGGTGTAAATTACGCAACACCTCAGCAGGTAGGTACAGATACCGATTGGCACAAAGTATATTGTGGCATGTTCTTCAGCATAGCAATAAAGACAGATAGTACCTTGTGGGGCTGGGGTTCCAACGAATTTGGGCAGGTAGATGAGTCCAACTCAAGTAACTTCATCTTGGTACCAACTCAAATTTCAGAAGATTCAAATTGGTCAGAGTTGTCATGTGGCGATGGACATTGTCTTGCATTAAATAGTGCGGGTGAAATGTATGCCTGGGGCTTTAATTTGCAAGGCACAGTGGGCAATGGCAACAGCGGTATTGGTTCTAATGCTACCCTGCAACACATCGCAACAGAACACACCTGGTTGAGTGTTGCTGCAGGAGACTCACACAGTCTGGCGGTGCGGAGCGACAACACCCTTTGGAGCTGGGGTACAAGTACTTCCGGAGAGTTGGGCAATGGTGTACTCTTTTCGCAAAACAGCTTACCTGCTCAAGTAGGTACCGAGTCAGACTGGGCAAAGGTTTTCAGTGGCGAGTATAGTTCATTCGGAATAAAAACAGATGGCACACTCTGGGCCTGGGGTCAAAACGGATATGGAGAATTAGGTATCGGCAACAACGAAAACCAACTTTCACCGGTACAAGTGGGTACTGAAAGTAACTGGGCGAGTATACAGTCAGGCAGAAACCACACCATAGGCTTGAAAAATGATAACAGCGCTATGACCTGGGGACGCAACACGTATGGCACATTGGGTAACGGTACTTATGGCCTTAACCAATATTCCAACGTTCCGGTGGCGCTTTTATGTAGCCCAGTGGGTGATATTGAGTCCTTGACAGAAAATAGCTTGAGCGTATATCCAAACCCTGCTCAAAATTCCATAAATTTTGTGATGCCGAATGGCCGTCAAGCGGAACGCGTGGAGATATACAATTATTTAGGGGAAATTGTATATACATCTAAATTATATAGCAACAGCTTGGACATACGCGGACTATCTGCAGGAAGCTATCTGGTAATTTTAAGTGGTAATGAGAATAACGTACAGAGTTGGTTTGTGAAGGAATAAGTTCAACCCGGCTTATGCTCCAGCAAGATTTTTAATTGGAAGCGTATCCTCCTTACGGTGAAAATAAAAATCGAGATGTGTTGCGAGAGGAACGAATCGTGGAAGTGCTGAGCTTGTTGTGTTGGTGTAACTTACTTATATGATACTCAATCATAACTGTATTTATTCTATATCTACGTGATACACATCCGTGCTATTTCTGCGGATGTTTCGTATTTCAAAGCCACCCGGTTCCGGTATTTTCTCCATCAGGTCAAATGATTTGCATTCTTTGGGAAGCCCACTAAATACTAAGGTAAATATTAAGGTCTGGCCATATTCAACCGGCATCCAATCCGGATACAATGATATATTTTCACAATGGATTAAAGCACTTCTTGTTTCTGCATCTCTTGGATAAAGAAAAGTGGATTTCCAAATCCTGATTTGCGAATAGGGGTATGTGGCCTTAAAGGAGCAATGCACGATAACCTGCGATTCTTCTTTTATCTGATCGAGCAGTTGCTTTCGAAGTGCATTTTCTATTTCGAGCTCATGCCTTACAGGAGGTCTTTCAATAATTTCGAGATTTGTCATATAAATTTGGTTGGTATAGTGATTTTGATGAATTGAATGTAAGAAAATACTGATTTAAATTACCGTTCCTCTTTTAAGCGACTAGGTTAATGCATAGAACCGTCTAATATAAACCAGATTATAGAATGCATTTAATCAGATTTTGAATATTTCTTTGATTATCTTTTTTTATATCAATATCAATAAAATCTTTTTTACCATTACTCTCAGTTCGATAAAAACGTATTGATTTAACACTGGAGATAAGGAATTGATTAATTTGATTCTTCGTAACCGGATAACTTACATCGGTCAAATAACACATGTATGTGGGAGGGGGCAGGGCATCTACTTTATTGACACCCATAATATCATCGGCTGAATGAAGTGTTACTATTTCATCTGTTTCTAGTAAGAATACAAGTTGTGTTGAGGTTTGAATACTATAAGGTTTAAAATTTGAGTAACTACTCAACTTGTAATCAAATGTGAAGAAATAAGATGTGTCATTTTTTTTATACTAATTTCGGCACTTTTCATTACAATTTCCCCTATCGTTGTATGAGAGGAAATAATTTTGGACGATACAGTAACCTTAGTATAAATACCTGTAAACTTATCCTTTTCGTTTACTTTGTATTTACAGTTTTGAGAATATGCATTACCGTATGCAGTTAATATGTATAAAAAGATTGATAAAACTTGCTTCATAAAAATAAATTTAAAAAATACCTGAATATTAATCAATGCCTTCTTAATGAATGGATACTTCATGTTCACGAAACACGATCAAAAATCGATCTCCGTTCGTGTGGTCAGTAATTAGTTGGTGCACTGTTGTCAACTGCCGAATTTTTTAATCGCTCTATTAACTTTTTCGGCGTTGCTAAATAAAAAAGGGTTTCGAACCTGATTGTCTGAAACCCTTTCTGCTAATGTGTGGGAGCTACTGGAGTCGAACCAGTGACCCTCTGCTTGTAAGGCAGATGCTCTAAACCAGCTGAGCTAAGCTCCCGAAATTTGGGAATGCAAATGTAACGCTCCGTTTGATTTAAACAAGAAAAAAATTGATTTGTGTCGTTTTTTTTATCGAATTAAGCTCACATTTCCTTGTTTGGAAATCGTTTGCCCCGTAGTACAGATTGCCTCCAGATAATAAACGTAAACGCCGGGTTCCTGTAATTTGCCTCGGTGTGTTCCGTCCCATCCTTTTGATAAGTCTGCCGTTTCAAAGACCAATTCTCCCCAGCGATTGTATATGCGCAGGAAAATCAATTCTTGTATTCCGGTTCCATATGTTTTAAATACTGGATTTACCTCGTCGCCATCAGGAGTAAATGCATTCGGTATATAGATGACCTGATCAGAACAAATAACAAATACCATTAATGAATCCTTATTACTACATCCGTTATTATCCGTGAGTGTTACGGTGTACTGTAAGGTCTGTAATGGTGTAGCCAATGGCTCGGCACAATTCGCACACGATAATGTCGAGTCAGGAGACCAAGAAAATTGACCTGTTCCAACGGCACCAAGTTGCACGCTCTCGCCAAGAAGCATTTGCTGATTGGGGCCTGCTTCAATTTCAGGTATCGGATTTACACAAAGATTAATTACTCCGGTGTCTGCATAACATTGTCCGTCGCTTACTATTGCCGTATAGGTAACATCGCTAAACGGTGAGGCCGAAATACTCGACGAGTCAGTGGCTCCGGCTACACCTATCGGTGGAGACCAATTATAATAATGTGGAACCGATGAGGTGTCGTTAATAGATAAAACCATAGTGCTTCCAAGGCAAACACAGGTATCCGTTGGGAATTCAACATCAAATGGATAAAGGATATTTATGAACAGACTATCCGTTTTCTCACATCCGTTAACATCTGTTACCATAACATAAAAGAACTGTGGTGTTTGGGGATACGCAATCGTACCCTGCTGATTCGGGTTGCCGATATCTGCAATAGGTGTCCAGCTATACTGAATACCACCTGAAGCACTCAGGTATGCGGCTGTTTGTGAGCATATAGTTTGGTCGGGGCCTGCATCTGCATTTGGCAAGGGGTTAATCGTAACAATAACTTCATCAGTATTCGAACAGGTGTTGGCATCAGTTACCGTAAGCGTGTATGTGGTTGTGATGGTAGGGAACACAACAGGTGTTGGAGAGTCAATCAGATCAATATTACCGGCCGGAGCCCAGGCGAATTGAATGCCACCACTACCCTGCAGTTGAACCGAGTCATTAATACAAATAGCCACATCCAAACCGGCATCAGCTATTGGTAAAGGCAAGATCGAAACCACAAGATCATCTGTATTTACACAACCATTTGCATCCGTTACCGATACGGTATAGGTTGTTTGTACCGTTGGGTTAACCGTTGGTGTTGCTGTGTTTGGGTTGGTTATATCCGTAAGTGGCGACCACTGATATTGGATGCCACCACTAGCCTGGAGTTGGGCATTATCATTCAGACAAATTGCGGTATCAATACCTGCAGAGGCATTTGGCAGCGGGTTAACTATCACCACAACTTCATCAGTGAGGGTGCTACATACGCCATCGCTGACAGTTACTGTATACGTGGTTGTTTGCAATGGAGAGGCAACCGGATTGGAAATATTCGGATCGGATAAATTAGTTGTGGGTGACCAAGCGTATTGTACTGAGCCGCTTGCCTGTAATGTGGTGTCTCCACCAACACAAATGGTGGCGTCTGTGCCGGCATCGGCAACAAAGGGTAAAATAATAGTAACAACTACAGAATCATATCGAATGCAACCATTCGTGTTATCGGTTACGGCAAGTATGTATGTTGTATTTACTACAGGAGAAACATTTATAGATATGTTATTCGAATTTGTACCTGCTGGTATTGACGTCCATTGATAGTCGTTTGTTCCTGCAATTCCGGTTAGTATGGCATTTGTGCCAAGGCAGATTGATGTATCTGTACCGGCATCAGATGTTGGACAAGGTGTAACAATAACAACAACCTCATCAGAACTTGTACAGCCATTAGCCCCGGTTACAATAACCGTGTAGGTGGAGGTAACAGTGGGTGAAACCGAAGGATTCTGTAATCCGGGATTAACAAATTCACCTGAAGGCAACCAGAAATACTGAGCACCGCCACTTCCGTTGAGTGTTACTGCATTTCCACTGAATGTGTTTTGATCAGGACCGGCATTGGCATTAGGAAGTGGGTTCACATTGACAATAGTCGTTGCATTGCCGGAACAACCGTTGGCATCGGTATAAGTCAAGGTATATGTAGTATTGATAATGGGGAATGCTAATGGATTAGGTAGTGAGGCATCATCCAATGATAAGGCTGGAGCCCACAGATATGTGCCGGCACCGGCAAATTGAAGTGTTGTTGAATCACCGATACAGATGCTTTGGCTGGGGTTCAGGAAGATCTGAGGTGTTTGATTAATAGTAATGGGATAAATAATAGTATCTGTACACCCATTAGAGGCCGTTACAATGAGCCTTACATCATAGTCGCCGGCTGTGGAGAATGTATGTGTAGGATTGGCCACTGTGGATGTATTCTGAGCACCGCTTCCCGGATCAGAGAAGTTCCAACTGTAACCTACAATCGCACTCGCACTAACCGATGTGTTTGTAAATTGAACAGGAACTGATTCACAAAGTGATAGGAGCGCATTAGTAAAATCAGCAACGGGTGCATCTGTTACCATAACACTATCCAGATACGTGTCGTTACATCCACCGGTGGCCGTGCTGGTCATCGTAATATAATAGGTGCCGGGTGCTGAATAGGTATGCGTTGGATTTTGGGCATTACTAAAGTTGTTTTGACCGCTGTTAGGATCTCCGAAATCCCATTGCCAAGCAATAATTGGAGATAAAGCCTCACTAGAGTCCGTAAAGGATACCGGTCCCTGACCGCATAATTCGTTGGGTGTTAACCCAAATTTAGCGACATTATCTGTGATATAAATCGAGTCAACAAAGTAAGGATAGGTGCATCCAGCAGTATCTGTAAGGAAGACCTCGGCGCGATATATACCTTCATCGGTATAAGTATAGCAATAGGTATCATCATCTGCCTGAACTATAACACCGGTATTCCATACATAGGAAATTGAGTTGGAGTTTGTTGCAGTAAAACATACCTGATGAGGCACACATCCAAATGTATTATCTGCACTAACGGAGGCTGATGCTCCTCCAATAAAAATACAACTATCACATTGATAAGTTTGATTACATCCAAATTGATTGGTTATTGAAAAAGAAATATCAAAATATCCTGCTTCGGTATATAAGTGTGATGGGTTTTCAAGAACCGATTGAACACCATCACCAAAATTCCAGCTGAAAACTGAACTTGGATCAACACCCACAGAGGTATTGGTAAAGTTAACAAGCAAGGGAGGGCAAGAAATAAAAGTATCACTCAATTCAATACTGGCCTGCAAATCACCTACATTAATGTAGGCAGGTTTTGTAATCGAGTCTTTACATCCAAACTGATCTACCACACGAAGGAAAATGGAATATGATCCGATTTGGGTGTACGTATGACAAGGGTTGAATATTATGGAATTATTTAGCGCTCCGGATGGTGGGTCTCCAAAATCCCAAAAGTATGATAGGTTAGTTCCAGTAGATAAACTACTAAAACAAGCTTCCTGGTCAACACAAAGTGTAGTGGTAGGTGAAATAAAGTCAGCAACCGGTTTGTTTAGGTTAATCAATTGAGGTTTCTTAAGAGTATCGGAGCATCCGTTATCATCATAGGCAATTAACCATACATCGTAGTTACCCTGATTATTGTATGTATGTGTTGGATTGGCAAGATTGGAAGTATTCTGTACTCCACTGGCAGGGTCACCAAAAACCCACTGATAGCCAGTTGGGGTGCTCATACTATTGGGCTGTGTCTGATTGGTAAATTGAATGGTCTTAGGTGCACATCCCAAAGAATCGTTTTGGGTAAATTTTGGGGTTAAACCATATACGGTTATGTATGCATTTCTGTTAATTGTATCCTTACAGCCAATCAGATTCGTTACAATCTGCCTTACGGAGTAAACGCCCACGTTGTTGAACGTGTAAAAATTAGGATTACCACCTGGATAGGTAGAATTGGCATTTACCGTAGCAATGGGCACACCGGTGCAAGTGGGCCCGGCATAAATAAAGTACTGTGCTGTAAACAACCCACTACCCGTATGTTGTATTGTACACTTCAACGGCTTACATCCGGTGGTGGGTGTCATCGTAAATCCGGCTACCGGTTTAACTAAGGTAACACTGACTGTAGTTGAGTCTTTGCAACCGTATTGAGAATTAGTTACTTTTAGTTTGGCGGTAAATGGTCCGCCGTTAACCTGCGGCCAACAGACCTTAACAGAGTCTAGATTAGAGGTAGCCGGATTGGCTGCACCTGTGAAAGTCCATTGGTAAATATCAGCTCCTAAGCTTGTTTTACCTGAGAATTGAACACAATAGGGTTCATCGCAAGGTCGATTAACGGTTATCAACGCCTTTGGAGGAGCGACATAGATATATTGCTCAATAATCAATGTGTCACAACATCCATACCAACAGGTGATTAAGGTAATATCCTTATAGCCGGTATCCGTGTATGCTTTTGACGGTTCAAGTGCATTAGAAGTTGATCCATCTCCGAATTTCCATAAATAGGTTACTCCTGGAGGAACCGGATTGGGAGGTGCAACAAAAGGTGTGGAAAGATTCGTGAACGTAACCGGTTCATTAATACAAGGTGTGGTATCGTTTGCTACAAAATTGGCTTGAGGCTGATTACCGACACAAACTAAATTGGGAATGATCAATGTATCTCGGCAATTTTGGCCATTATTAATAATAAGCCCTATAGTATAACAACCCGGCTGGTTGAAGGTATAATTTGGCTGAGCATTATTGGATGGTGGTTGCCATCCATTTGGATTTTGATCGTAATTCCAGTTCCAAATGTATTGTGTGGGGTTACCGGTACTTTGAGTTGCATCGAAGGATATTGTTGCTGGAACACATAGCTGACCTGCTAACTGAGCTGGAGTGAAGAGTGCCGAAAAATTTGCCTGAGGGCAATTAATATTAACTGCATTATCAATTGTATTGCTTGCCTGACACCCAAAGGCATTCGTTACTGTGAGCGAGACAGGATAGTTTCCGCAACTCGAATAAGTAATTGGTCCGGGATTTTGTGATGATGATAAAGGATTATTTGCTCCTGCTAAAGTCCAGGAATAGGTATTACCGGCAGCAGGCAACGGAGAAATTGTTATGGTTTGAGGTGGTTGACATACAGCCTGATTCCCCAATATGCCAAAATTAGCATTAGGAGTGGGGTTAACAACAACAGTTGAACAAGCATTAGCCACACACCCGCCATTAAATTCCATAGTAAGACATACATTGTAATTACCGGCGGAAGTAAATTCCAGGTTCAAAGACGATGAATTAAGATTGCCGGTGTTATTGGCAAAGCCATTGTTTGGATTTACAGTCCATGTATATGCAATAGCCGCTCCGGCAGTAAAATCTACCGTGTTCCCAACACAAACATTTGAACTGCTTACCTGAAAGGTCGCTTGATTATTAGCAACATTGACATAGTTGGTTAACGTGAGTGTATTTGAACAACCATTACCGTCGATAACGGTCAATATAACCGTATGACTACCGGCACCGAACTGAACGGTTGGTGTGGGAGAGGTTGAGGAGTTGGGCACTCCCGTTGGGAATGACCATTGATAAGTTACTGCACCGGAAGGTGTTGATCCAAGGCCCGAGAAGGATACATCCAAAGGAGCGGCACAACCACTGGCAGGTGTTGTGGCTTCTATATCGGCAACCGGGGGACTGGTAACATTGACATAGTTGTTATACGTGGTATCGTATGAACATCCGAACTGATTGGTTACATTCAATTTAACACAATAACTACCCGGAATGGAAAATGTATGGGATGGATTAGTAATTGTTGTGGTGACGCCGTCACAGAAGTCCCACGTATAGGTGAGCGGGCCGGGAGGACCACCGGTGTTAGACTGATTGGTAAAGTTAACCGAGAGCGGTGGGCAACCACTTAATGAAGGACCACCAACAAATTGAGGGTTAGGCTCACAGGCAATATTAATATTTACTGTCTCTGTATTGGTTAAACCATTTGCACCGGTTACTGTAAGCGTTATGGTTTTTGTTCCGCAGCTTAAAAAGGTAGCTGTTGGATTTTGTAAGGTTGATGTTGAAGGGTTACCATCCTGAAACATCCACTCATAGGTGTATGGCTGTACTCCGCCAACCGTAGTATTCGTAAAAACGATAATGGCAGGAGCGCATTGACTATTATTGGTATATGTGTATGTAAAGTTTGCATTGAGTGGCTGGGCATAAGCATTTGAACCCAACAAAATCAATAGCAGTACAAAATAGTATCTGTTTAACATACTTAGATTCGGTTTGTACTTTAGATTACGTAACATCATAACATTACGTTTGTTGTAAATATACACGATTATCGATAAATGTTGCTATGCACATAATCATCAGAATCTAGGACAAAAGACTGTTTTATTAGTTTTATGCGGTAGGCAGCCAATGTATATTACCGAAAATTCAGGACCACCTCGAGCCGCACTTGCTGGCTTTAAAGATGATGTGTTGATATCATAGCTGAACGCAAAACTTAGTTGATCCACATCCATTCTATACACGATAATAAAGGCATCCCCAACACGAACCCAAGAACCGAGATACACTCCGTACTTATTGTTTTTAAACTTATCAAGATCAACACGGGTAAATGTTCCGAATAGAATTTCGCGATTAGTGCCCTGAAAGGAAATATTTGCTTTTGGGTGCAGATCGATTCTGGAATTAATTTTGATTTGGCCGCTTCCATGAATGACGAACTTACGGGGTATTCGTGAGTCTGAATTACCATAAAATGACTTTCTGGGTTGGTTTAAGTGAAATACTGCGGCACCAACCTGAATATGATTATCCCGAGTTTGTGGGATGTAATTGTACTGTATTCCTGCCGAGGCATCCACATAGTTATATCCCTGTGGTATAGCCTGAGTGGATGGTAAAATAGGGCAGGTTGGGCAACTGGGGGCCTGATTTCCAAATCGCAACTTGCTGTATTCGATGCTTCCGGTTCCATAAGCAAGGAACAGGCCGGCTCCAAAATAATTCATTCCAAATCGATCAAAGTTTTTATGGTAGGCACCGGCAAGACCAATGTTGGTGTGAGCAAAGTTTGCATCACCCGCACGGTCGTTGAATAGATTAAGTCCCAATCCGGCAATATCTTTAGAACCCTTGCCCCTTACGAAGCGCATGTCCATACTCGATGCAAAGGTCTGATAGGGAACGGTTACACTGCGCCACTGATTTTTATATATCGCCGTAAATCGATAATCACAGTTAAAATAGCCTGTATTTGCCGGATTTTGAAGTATGGGCGAAACGTGAAATTGTGAGAAATGTATATCTTGAGCTGAAACACGTGCAGCACAAAAAATCAACAAAATGGCCCAAATCAATCTCATTTATGCAAATTACGTGACAATATCAATAGAGGATTGCTGACTTTCTATGAATAGTTAAAACTAAACGAGGAGTGGTTTTTAGGTTATCGTATAACGGGAGATTAAGGAATTTGTTGCTATTGTTATGACAATACACAAGTGATGCAACAATTTCAATGGTGTTGATATTCATTTATTTATTAGGTAACAATTCAGTTTCAATTATAAAAATAGTTGAATTCATCTATAAATCATAGAGTTTGAATAAAGTTATAGATTATTTAATGTAGAATAGTTATCAGTATCAATTATTACAATACAATTACTTTTATCCAAAATCATATCTCAATTGCGTTTTGGAATAGTTCATTTAGCTCAGGCACCAATGCGTGCTGAAGCCTCAGATAAAAGTGAGATGATTAGCCAGTTGCTTTTTGGTGAATGTGTCCACATAGTATCTCATATTCCTAAGTGGCTTCAGGTTCAAAATGTTTATGATGGCTACCAGGGTTGGGTTTCAGATAAACAGGTCCTGGAAATTAGCCCGGAAGAATACGAGCGCGCCAACGCCAGTGCCACAATCCTATGCGCCGATCCAGGGGGTATAATCAAGGTAAATAAACAGCCTTGCCCGGTAACGATGGGCGCAGTATTCCCTCATTATGCCAACGGAAAATTTCAATTGGCCAGCAAACCCGGCAATGTTCAACTATCGGTAATCGACTCTGCAAATAATCCACCCACTGAGAATAACATAATTAATATAGCCACGAAATATATCAACGCCCCCTATCTATGGGGTGGGCGAACGCCGTTTGGTATTGACTGCTCAGGATTTGTTCAAATGGTCTTTCGATTTTTGGGAATCAAACTTTACCGTGACGCATATCAACAAGCTGAACAGGGCCGTATGGTTGAGTTTATTAATCAAACCCAAACAGGTGATCTTGCTTTTTTTGATAACGAACATAAGCGCATCATCCATGTAGGCATCATCCTGCCTGATCGAAAAATCATTCATGCATCAGGTCAGGTCAGAATTGATACCATGGATCACTACGGCATCTTTAACGCTGACACGAATTCATATTCACATAAACTTAGGGTTATACGCCGATTAATATGAAGAAGCTATTTACTAATAATTCCATACGAGCCATTGATAATGAGACTATAAGCCGGGAGCAGATCTCATCCACCGAGCTTATGGAACAAGCAGCGGAGGCGTTTTCAAAACGCTTTAGTCAAATCATTTCAGACAAGAATCCTGTATTAATAGTTTGTGGACCCGGTAACAATGGTGGAGATGGTATGGGAATAGCTAGAATTTTACATGAATTAAATTATACTGTTGAGGTTTTGTATGTTGGAAGTGATCATTACAGTAATGATTTTATTTATCAGTTTGAACGTTTAAGAAATTATCATATCCCCTATTCTGAATATCAGGGAATTACAGACGAGGTTCTCCATCACATTCTAAAAAGTGCCGTTATCATAGATGCATTATTTGGAAGTGGTTTAAATCGTGTTATCGATGGTACGGTTGCTGATTTAATCAGCACCATTAATAAGCAAAATAATATTGTTGTTAGTGTAGATCTGCCCTCCGGTATTGGTGAATCAGTAATTCCTCATTCAGATAATACGATAAAAGCTGATTATACAATTAGTTTTCAGCTACTGAAGTTATGTTGTGTACTCGAAGAAAATATTCCTTTCCTAGGCGAGTTACATCTTGTTGATATTGGCTTATCAGAATCAGCCATTGAGGAGCAGGAGAGCATTTACAATATCGCTGAATTGAAAGATGCCAGAAAAAAATTAATTTCAAAGAAAGCATACCACAACAAATGGGATAATGGTCACGCGGTGCTGGTAAACGGAAGCGAGTCAAAGGCCGGAGCGGCGTTGCTAGCTTCAGAGGCCGCCCTACATAGTGGTTGCGGTATGCACACAGCTATAATACCATCCGGTATAAAATCAGCGTTTAACATCCGCATACCGGAAGCAATGATATTACCCGATTTACATCAGCAATACATTACACAAATTCCGCTCCTCCCATACGCTGATGCTTATGGTATCGGTTGTGGCATCGGAACTGCTGAACTAACCAAACAGGCCATTTTTCAATTTCTGAGACAATATTCCGGTCCATTAGTCATTGATGCCGACGCCATAAATATTCTGGCTACGATCAACGATTTCAGCTTAACGAATAACACCATACTAACCCCTCACTTTAAAGAATTTGACCGACTTACAAAAACGCACACCAGTCATGTTGAACGTATCCAAACCGCACTTGAATTTTGCAAACAATATCAATGCACCATCATATTAAAGGCATCTAACTCCTGCATATGTGATCCTGAAGGAAAAGTCACCTTTATAACCACGCCTGTGGCTTCTCTTGGTAAAGCAGGGTCCGGAGACCTATTAACCGGCCTGATTACATCTCTACTTGCACAAGGATATGATAATAAATCGGCGTGCATTATTGCACTGCATCTGTTGAATCAGTCAGCTCGCCTTGTTGAAAAGAAATATACGGTATTCGCTGCGTCTGCTCGTTTATTGGTTCAGTCTTTACCCAAAGCATTTAAAAAACTGTTACCCTGAATGAACAAGAAGAATAAGACGTTTTCTTTTATGCTGTTCGTATTGAGCTTACTAACTTCTTCCTGCTTATCCTCCAGGAACATCAGTCAAAATAAAACTATAGATCGCGATACCATTTGCATCGATCCCTTGACCAGTAAATCCAATCCGCATTTTAATCATTCAACAAATCAGATTCAACTGAGTAAGCTTAATCCTAAACTTGAACTTGAGGAGAAATACAGCAAGCTGTTGAACGTGAAAACTGCTCAGCTACCCGACTATAAATTGCTTGCTTTCGCCGAATCTTGGATGGGCATACCATACCGATACGGAGGCACCGATAAACACGGAATTGATTGCTCCCATTTTGTCGCTCAACTCTATCGTGATGTTTATGAGATATCTCTAAACGGAAGCAGTAGCACGATGTACGATCATTGCGACCTACACAATGATCAATCACACAAAACAGGTGATTTATTGTTTTTCAAGATAAACCGGGGACGTATTTCTCACGTAGGTGTTTATCTGGCCAACAACTACTTCATACATGCCAGCACCAAGGCAGGAGTAACCATCAGCAACCTCAATGAGGCTTACTACAAGCGTTATTACCATAGTGCCGGCACTCCAAAAGATAAAAAATGAATCATTCGACAAAAGACCAGGTCATTTATGGTGTACATCCCATCGCTGAGGCCTTAGACAGCAACACAGGTATTGAAAAAGTATTTATCAGGCAGGGCTTGAATACAGGTGCTGTAAGAAGTATAATCAACGATTGCAGAGATAAAAATATCCCTTGCGTATACACGCCCAACCAGCGACTTAACCAGATGACCAAGGGCAACCATCAGGGTGTTGTTGCATACTTATCACACGTTCATTATGTAACACTGGATGATATCATTCATGCGGCACAGCACAAAGGCGAACATCCGCTAATTATCGTTTGCGACGGCATAACGGATGTGCGCAATGTAGGTGCTATCGCAAGGAGCGCATATTGCATGGGCGCTCATGGAATGGTTATGCCTGTTAAGTCGGGTGCAATGATCAATGAAGAGGCTGTAAAAACATCTGCAGGCACTATTCTTAAACTACCGTTATGCCGTGAAAAAAGTGTCATGAAATGTATTGAACAACTCAAGTTAAACGGCATTAGGGTACTTGGTGCCGATATGAATACCCGTTCAGAAATTCATCGAGAAGAGCTGAACATTCCTTTGGCATTGCTACTCGGAGACGAAGGCAGTGGCGTCAGCGATGTCATACTTAAAGCCTGCGACCAGGTTGTAAAAATACCGATGTCCTCCGGCGCAGAGTCGCTGAACGTATCTGTAGCGGCCGGCATTATGATTTATGAAGTTATGAAACAGCGAATTTAAACATGCAGTGATTTGTTACCGACGCCGACATGACTTAACATATCTGCAGTCATGGCGTCAAGGTCAAATCGATGCTTCCAGCCCCAGTCATTTCGTGCATAGGCATCATCGATGCTTTCAGGCCAATTGACCGCAATCTGTTGTCTGAAATCGGGGGCATAATCTATTTTAAAGTTAGGGATATGTTTTAAGATAGATTGATACACATCATCGGGTGTAAACGACATCGCCGATAGATTGTATGATGATCGTACCCGTATTTTACTTTTTTCTGTTTCCATCAACTCCATAGTACCCCGAATAGCATCGGGCATATACATCATAGGCAGTCGAGTATTGGCATTTAGGAAACAAGTATAATGCTGATGTTTTTTAGCCTCAAAGTAGATGTCGATAGCATAATCGGTTGTGCCGCCACCACCCGGTGTTTTGTAACTGATTAAACCCGGATAACGAACGCTTCGTACATCCAGATTTTTTTTCTGAACATAATATTCGCACCAACGCTCACCGGCCTGTTTACTGATGCCATATATGGTATTAGGTTCCATAATAGTATACTGTGGCGTATTGGTTCGGGGCGAAGTAGGTCCAAATACAGCAATCGTTGAGGGCCAAAACAACTTATGAATCTGTTCCTCAACCGATACATTCAGTACATTGAGCAAGCCTTTCATATTGATGCGCCAGGCCATCTCCGGATTCTTTTCACCCGTTGCTGAAAGTATTGCGGCAAGGTGATAAATCTGTTTTACGTTATGTTTTTTTACGACGTCGTGTATGCCGCTTTTGTTCAGTACATCGAGACGCTCGAAAGGTCCACTGTTCAGTATATCGTATGATGGGTCTTTAAGATCGCTGGCAATAACTTGATAATGTTCGCGTAAGGCAAGTGTAAGCTCAGAACCTATCTGCCCGCAGGCTCCGATGACGAGGATGGTTTCGGATTTATGCATTCTAATTTTTAACGCTCGAAATATAGTGATATACCACAATATAAACGCAAAGTCTGTATAGTTTATTCTAAGGCAATAAATTAAATTCATTGACAAGGTAAAGAAATTCAGCATACAGAGCAGTGCCGGTTGGATCAGCCATGCATAAAATTAATTTTAGGTTAATTTAAACTTCTAAATACATACGAAGTCTACGTTGGATAGAGGAAAAGCACTAACTTTAACTAAGGTTTATCTAAATGAAACACGTTTTTATTACGCTACTCTTAATTATCTCGCTATCTTGGTTACAATTTTCATGTAAAAAAGAGCCCATTGTTCGCGAGATTCATGGCGATACCATCATCACAGGTAATACAATACCCAACTACACAGGTGTTCCAACGCTTACCATAACACTTTACGTTAATAAACTTTATATCGATCTTATAGGCAGGCAAGCCACACAGAACGAATTAACGAATAATGTAAATCAGTTGATCCAGGCAAATTTATCATCAGCAGCACGTTCAGTACTTGTTGAGAATTTATTTACCGACTCCCTCTTTTACCGAAGAATGTTTGAGACCACCTCAGATGATTTCATCAACGGAACAGGTATTGCCGCCATAGAAAGTCAAATTGATTTTTTTAATTATCTCGCTTACTTCGACTCACTAAACGGCAATCCCCTGAGTTCTATTTATTACGATTTTGAAAATGATAAAATGTATCAGCTTATGTCATCTGCCTATGATTTACAAAATGGCAGTATAGACATCAATACGTTCTATTTTCGATTTCTAAATAACTACTTCTATGATCAGGTGAATATGGGTACAGAAAATTTTGTGAAAGGCACATTTGATGATTTATTCCGACGTCCACCTGTTACCGAGGAGCTGGATGCCGCAATTAAAATGGTAGATAACGTATCCACTACGTTGTTTCTGCAGAGTGGAAGTAATAAAGGAGACTATATGAACATTGTGACCCATACCGATGCTTTTTATGAAGGTATTACCCGCAGATATTATCAGCAATTTTTACTTCGGCAGGCTACATCTCAGGAGATTTTAACCGGTATCAGCATTATTAAACCCAGCGGTGATTACAAGGCTTTACAAAAACAATTACTAATCAGTACAGAATATGCAGGATTCTAAACCAACAATAATACTGTTGCTTCTCTTGTGCTCGTTGTTTGGTGCATGTAAGCGCGATGTTTTTGAAAAACGGATTTATGATAATGTTATCTATGAAGTCAATCCGGTTACGCTCTATCTAAACAATGCACAAAAGACGAAGCAAAAAACATCGCTTCAATATATTTCAATACTGTACACCAACCTATATAATCAAACCATCCCTTCTCAAAAGTTGAATGAATTGAGTGAAGTTTTTTTAAGTATCGGCGACAAAGGTATAGCCAACTCTTTAACACTGAATCGATTTCTGTCGCAGAGTGGCGTTCAAATACCGAGTAATCAGCAAATGCGTGATGATATTCCTGTGTTTGTATCTAATACCTATCTCAAATTCTATCTACGTAATCCAACGCCTTACGAATCCTATCAGTTGAATAAAATGATTTCAGATGATCCTGATATCACTCCGGAAATGATTTATGCCGCTTTTGCATTAAGTAACGAATACAACTTTTATTAGTATGCCTACAAAACGAAACAGCAGAAGACGATTTATACGCAATGCCGGCCTTGCCACGGCAGGTGCATTTATAGCTCCATATATTCTACCCAGTGGCCGACTGTTTGCACAATCCGGAACCCGTCTTGTAAATCACGTGGTATTTGTACTTTTTGCCGGAGGCATCAGACAACAGGAATCCGTAGAACAGGGCTACCTTGCTGATCAGAACATACCTTACACCGGCAACCTTATGGAAAATATGCTTAATGGTGCACCACCGCCGAGCAATTCTTTACTTTATAATCGCTGGCAACCCATACTCAATCAACCCCTGGTCGCTCAGGGCACCTTATTTCGTGAGATGCGATATACAAGTGGTCCAACAGGACACTACAATGGACATACCGCCGCGATTACAGGCAACTATACCAATAATGGCGTTGATTTGAATATTAATCCTGACTTTCCCACCTTATTTGAATATTACCGTAAGCACAATAGCCCTGAAAAAAGTGCAATCAATGCCTGGTGGTTGAGTGAAGGACTTGGACCCTACCCTGCATTGAATTTCAGCAGACACGGCATGTATGGACCCCAATACGGAGCTAATTATTTCCGCCCTGCAAGCACATTTGGATACGTAGGACTAAATCACATTGCTGATGGTGTAGACTTTCAGCCGGACGATGTCGAAAAAATCAGGGATATCAAAAACTATCTGGACGCAAATTTCAATCTTACGGCATCAGATTTACCGGGCATTATAAATAATACTGCCGACCGTGATCAGATCGAAGCTTTTATTAAACAAACCTTACAGCAATCACAGCTAAACAATATACCATTCCCTATGCCTCCGGGAACCGGTTCGGGTGAGATCAACGGTGATCTTTATAACATTGCCTATGCATGGCAGGTGCTGAATCAGCTTACACCGGAACTGGTTGTTATTAATACATTTAACTCCGATACATGCCACAGCAACTTTACCGGTTATTGTCAGAATCTCCATAAAGCTGACTACGGCGTTGGCTGGCTTTGGAACAAAATACAATCGCATCCGATACTGGCGAATGATACGATAATGATATGTATGCCGGATCACGGACGAAATGCTGAGCCCAACAATATTTATGATAATAATGGGCTAAGAGCCTATGATCATACTAGTGATGAGAATTCTCGCCGTGTATTTTCGCTCATAGTTGGCCCACCAAACAAGGTCAAACAAAATCAGGTTTTGGGAAGCATCAGCAATCCGGTTGGTGAAACCATTGATATTGTACCTACCATTGCTCACATCCTAGGATTCAACGAGGCTATACCATCCGGCCTGTTGCCCGGCTCACCTTTATTAGAAGCCTTTGTATAATTGATGAGACGACTCCTGATATTCTTTTTGGTGATTGTTTGCACATCGTGCGTTAAGGAACAGATTATCCGTGATAATGAGCCACTGCCGTTCAATCCTTTCGATACACTCACGTACGATGATAATCAGGTTGCCCCTGTTTTACCAGACTCAAATTCATTCCTGGGGATTCATCAGTATATCCTTTCAGTAAAATGTTCTCAGCCCGCCTGTCACGATGGCACATTTGAACCAGACTTCAGAACAGTAACCAGTGCTTATAACACGCTGGTATATGCGAATGTGTTCAAAAATAGCGCTGATAGCTTGTACACCTTTCGTGTAATTCCTTACGATACCGCTTATTCGTGGCTTCATGAACGCATCACCACCAATGATGCCATACTGGGTCGAATGCCCCTATATGATTCGCTACCTAAAAGGCAAATACAACAAATCAGTAACTGGATATTGCATGGCGCGAAAGATATATTCGGTAATGTACCTCAACAAAGTAATCCTCAACCATCTTTTTTCGGCCTAGTTGCCTATGTAACAACCACAAACTACCGGGTTGACACCATACGAGGTAATTCTCCGGTTAATCCGTTTTTGGTGCCGGCAAATGCTGAGGTTGATATCTGGTTCGGTGTTTTTGATGACATCACCCTACCGCCGTTACTCGGAGTACGAAAAATAAAATTCAGTAAAACATTAACCGAATTCAGTTCTGCGCCGGCATTAGACTTAATTACTGAGTTTACGCCATTTTATGCGCCGGCATTTAACAATATACCTGCTCCCTACTTTTTACATTATAAGGTAAATACAGCCAACTATAATCCCGGTGACCTAGTATTTATGCGTGTTTATGTTCAGGATGGACAAAATGCCTCAACTACTGAGATTCCATCCACATATTCCCCCTCATATTTACAAACCTATTTTTCATTTATCGTACAATGAGATTTGTAATTCCGGCTTGCCTGATTCTTCTTATTGCCTGTAATAAAAAGGAAAATACTCCTGATGCTAATCCACCACTCAGCTCCATACCTGCAATAACGATTAAAGGACTATCCGCAACAACGATTAAAGCGCTCAGCGACACATTAACCATTCAGGTAAGTTATACAGACGGCGATGGAGATATCGGATTTGAACATCCCGATTCTGCCGTAGTCTATGTTACAGACAATCGGTTCCCGATTACAATGAGCTATCACGTTCCCCCATTAAGCCCTTCGGGGACCAATGTGAGTATCACCGGAACCTTACCCGTGGTTGTAAAAAATATAATACTTCAAGGTGATTCAACTCCTGAGATCTCAAGCTTCAGTGTGAGGATCCGCGACCGCAAAGGCAACTGGTCTAATACCGCCTTAACCGGAAATGTTACTGTGGTGCCATAAGTTTGATCAAGTAAATCGGGATTATAAAACTTACTAGTTCATCAATAAATCTTTTATGATCGATTGAACTGATTCATTATTCATTATATCTACATCGCAACTTCATTAAGAAAAGCATCCCAGGCATTTATATCTCCATAAAAACGATTATAATCCACTTTATTCTGAGCACCCAGTAAAGGCTCATCAAGCAGATATTGCTGAAAGGTCCAATGACGATCAACATTAGGATACCTTTTGGTTGACGCAATCCACAGGTAATAATTATTCGTATGCCCCCGAAGGTATTTTCGGTATCCAATTTCATTTGAATACACCATTATATGTTTGAAGCCGCATGATTGCAGATAATCTATACATCGTGTAACTTCTTTTTTTACCTGTTCAACAGAGATTACCGTGCTGGTATTAAATCCTTCTTCCTCTACATCAATAACTAAAGGCAAATCCGGTTGATGTCCATGCAGATTATTAATCAGATGTTTGGCCTGACTGATACCATCGTCACTGAAATCAAAGAAATGATAACAACCCCATTTTAATCCTTCGAGCTGAGCCTTTCTGCGATTATAGTGAAACTGATTATCCGTTCTGTTTTTACCCATCGTACTTCTGATAAATACAAAAGTAAAACCCTGTTCTTTAACCTTCTTAAAATTTACCTGACCACAATAGTGAGAAATATCAATTCCATGTATTTCTCCTCCAGGCACTTTGAATGATTTAATTGATCTATTACTAAAATAATTATTGTTATATCTGTTGTAAAAAAAGAAAATCACTAGGAACAAGCAGATAACGAAAATGAAGAGTACTGCTATAATCATCTTGAAGCTCATAACACGTAGAAACGTAAAAAAGCGCAAGTTGGTATTCTTTGAAGCCTATAGTAAAGCTTCACCTACTTTCGCTTTACGAAGCATTTCTTCTACTTTATCGACCATATCTGTAGATCCGATATAGATGGGAGTGCGCTCATGTAACTCTTTAGGCACCAGATCCATAATTGGAACTTCTCCACTGCTAGCCTTACCTCCTGCCTGTTCAGCTATGAAAGCCAGTGGATTGCATTCAAAGAGCAGGCGTAGTTTCCCTCTTGCTTGTTTGGTAGTAGGTGGATACATATATATTCCTCCCTGTATCATATTTCGATGAAAATCTGCTACCATAGAACCGATGTATCGAAATGAATATGGCCTGCCGGTAGCTTTATCTTCTGCAGTGCAATAGTCTATGTAACGACGAATTGGCTCGGGGAACTTAAGGAAGTTTCCCTGATTAACAGAATAGATTTTCCCCTTGGGTGGAAACTTAAAATTGGGATGTGATAAACAAAATTCTCCAATGGAGGGATCAAGTGTAAAACCATTAACGCCGTTACCGGTAGTATATACCAGCATCGTGGAAGAGCCATAAATGATATAACCCGCAGCAACCTGCTCACGACCTTTTTGAAGAAAGTCTTCACGTGTACATGGTCCGCTCAAAGACACTCTTCTGAAAATTGAGAATATAGTCCCAATGGATACATTCACATCAATATTACCACTACCATCAAGTGGATCGAGATTTACTATGTACTTGACATTTTTACCGGGCAAAGGCTCAAAGGCAATGTAATCATCATTCTCTTCGGTAGCAACACCACAGCATTCACCACTTACTCGTAATGCATTAATGAACATGTCATTAGCATAAACGTCCAGTTTTTTTTGTTCCTCACCGCTTGAATTTGTACTGCCCATGATACCCTGTATATCGGTAACTAATCCTGCTTTATTTACTTCTCGATTTACAATTTTAGCGGCAAGACCAATGTCGCGTAGCAGGCCTGATAGTTCACCGGAGGCAAAAGGGAAATCTTTTTCATTGCGTATGATAAACTCATCCAACGTAATGAGTTTCTTCAATGGATTGCTCATTCTAATCTAAAAAGGGTTGTTGCAAATATAAGGTATGAGTGCTTTATACACAGAACCCGGGTAAATACTTTTAATGCAGATTCATTCTAAAGATTAGTAAGGATGTATTTATAGACCTCATTATACAAGTATGGACGGGTATTGCCGCCATAAATACCGTGATTTTTATCGGGAAATGTCATTTGCGTAAATGAAATATTGTTCTCGTAAAGCGCCTTAAGCATCTCTGCGGTATTTTGATAATGCACATTATCATCGGCTGTGCCGTGTATGAGTAAGTAATTACCCTTAATTCGGTCGGCCATCAACAAGGGGGAGGTTTCATCGTATCCAACTTCATTCTCCTTATTGGTTTGCATATATCGCTCAGTATAGATAGAGTCATAAAAGCGCCAATCAGTTACCGGTGCAATAGCAACAGCCGATTTAAATACAGTGTTCCCTTTTTCAAGGCAAAGGGTGCTGATAAAACCGCCAAAACTCCACCCTATTATTCCAATGCGTGAGCCATCTACATAAGGTAATGTTTGAAGATATCGTGCGGCATCGATCTGATCATTACTTTCCAGTTCACCTAAACGCTTGTAGGTACATTTTAAAAATTCCTGGCCTCGAGAGCCACTACCACGATTATCAAAACAGGCGATGATATACCCTTTTTGACACAGATAATTCAAATTCATATCACGTGAACTACTGAACGAATTCAATACCTGCTGATCGCCGGGGCCACCATATACATGTACTAAAACCGGATATTTTTTTGTGGGATTAAAATCTTTTGGCTTCATGAGCCATCCGTTCAGTTCAACTCCCTCCGGTGTTTTCATTTTTATAAATTCACGACGGGAATAATTAAACTCACTTAGTGTTTTTTTCAGTGCCTGATTATCTTCCAATATTCGCAATGAATTACCATCAGCTTTGCATAGAGCATATGACCTAGGTGTCGATGCATCTGATGACTCAAGCATAAAAAAGGTAAAGGCCTCATTGAAGGAGGCCGAATGAAATCCTGGTGCCGGACTAAGATTTTTCTTTCCCGTGCCATCCAATTTTATAGAATAAACATGACGCTCAAGCGGCGATAATTCTGCACTTTGATAATACACAACCTTGTTCTTTTCATCGCATCCATAAAATGTTTTTACATCCCAGCTGCCTTTGGTAATCTGTTTATTTAATATACCATCAGCACGATAATGATAAATATGATTAAAACCATCTGCCATACTTACCCATAGGAATGAACCATCCTTCAAAAAAGTGAGATGATCTTCAATTTCGATATAGTATGGGTTCTTTTCAGTGAATAATGCACTGGCAGTTCCGTTTGTTGCATCACATAAAAGTAATTCCAGTTCATTTTGCAATCGATTCAGTCTGGTTACACACAACTGATTGGCATTTTTCCATTTAATGCGCGGCACATAATAATCAAACTTTGATATGCGCATCTCATTTTTGGAACCCTTTACGATGTCGTAAACCCAAACGCTTACATCGGCATTTTTTTCACCCACCTTAGGATACTTGTATTCATAGTTCGTAGGATACTGGTCACGATAATAATACTGCAAGGTATATAAAGGTACTTTCGATTCATCAAAGCGAATCCATGCTATACGTTTGGAATCGGTACTCCATTCAAAAGCACGGCTGAATGAAAACTCTTCTTCATAAACCCAATCAGGGATGCCGTTTATGATCTCATTTTTTTTACCATCGAGTGTTACCTGAGTTTCAATACCGGTAAGTAGATCTTTAATAAAAAGATTGTTTTCTCTGACGAAAGCAACAGCATTGCCGTCCGGAGAAAAGGTTGCCTCTTGTTGTGATCCTTTTGCGGATATCTTAAGTACTTTTTTTTCAGCCAAATCAAACACTAAATAATCTGCAACTGTGCTATGCCTGTATACAGAGCGCACATTCGTTGCCAGCATAAAGCGGGTGCCGTTTGCATTCCAGATAACATCATCAGCAGATCCGGGCGCCTGATCACCAAAACTATTTTTAAGTTCTGCCTCGGTTACAAGTTGCTTATTTTTTTTACCGGTAGCAAAATCAAAAAGCCATAAGCCTTTTTCCTTTTCGATGCCGTCATTTACATACTGCACATAACTAGTTCCATCGTGCCAAGGATGAAATGATGCGGCGCCTTTTTCTCTGAACGTTCCGTAATACCAAACGTCATTCAGCGTGATCTCTTTTTTTTGTGACTGTGCTGTTTCTTCAAAATATATCAGGAAACAAAGCACCGGGATGATGTATTTAGTTATTAAGGTCATATTGCAAATGAATGTTTTTTTTCAAAGTCAATGATATTATTTAAAGCGAGATGATGAGCACTTCGGTACGTCTGTTCTTTGAACGGCCCTCCTCGCTTGTATTGTCTGCAACTGGTTTTCCGGAGCCATACCCTTTAAAGTTAAGTCTCGACGCCTCGATACCGGCTTTTACTAGTGCCTCGTATACGGCTTTTGCCCTACTCTCGGATAGTAGTTGATTGGCAGATGCTGAACCGGTATTATCCGTGTGACCGCCAATTTCAATTTTTGCTGTTGGATTGTTTTTAAGAAATTGTACAAGCTTTTGCACCTCAACATCTGATTCAGGTTTCAGTACGGAAGCATTGACATCAAAAAAAATATTGCGTAATACCACAGAACTGCCTAAACTGACCGGCACTAAGTCAATATTGAGTATGAAGGGATGCTCCGCATCAACTTCCTGAAGCAATTCAAAATGTTCAGAGTGAAATAAATAACCGGGCTTGGAAACCGTAAAAGCATAGCTATATCCTGTAGGTAAACTATGAAAAAATTGTCCGTTGCCTCCACTACTCACCGTGGCAATACTTTTTGATGTTTTCAGATCGATTAACTCAACACTTGCCTGAATGGGATTGCCACTGGCTTTATCCTTTACCAATCCCTTTACATAAGTAACCGGAACCGGTCTAAGGGTTTCAGGCAAATCAAACATATATAAGTCAAGATCCGTTCGTCCATCCGGCGTGGATGAATAATACGCCTTTTTCCCATCAGCACTAACAACAAATGCCGTATTATCCCCTCTGGTATTTATTGGGTATCCCAGATTTACAGGTTCTGACCATGAACCGCCCAACTCCCGTCTACTAACGTAAATATCAATGCCTCCCATACCCGGTAAACCATCCGAACAAAAATACAGGGTTTTATTATCCGGATGAATATAAGGATAGCCCTCATCAAATGGTGTATTGATTACTGCGCCCAGATTTTCAGGTATACCCCACTTTCCATCGGCACCTTTATGAGAAACAAAAATATCCCGCAACCCATAAGTGCCCTCCCTATTACTTGCGAAATATAAATCGTTGCCATCGGCTGAAATACTAGGCTGTGACTCCCACGTACTAATCGATACCGGATAACCAAGGTTACGTATTGAAGACCATCCATCGCCATTGCGCTGAGCGGTATATAAATCGCACGATCCATAACCGCCCTTGGCATTACAAACCGTAAAATACAGGGTATTACCATCTGCACTTATTTTTTGCGCTCCTTCGTTATTGGGTGTATTCAAAGGAGAACCCGCATCTCGTGCCAATGACCAATTTGTATTTCTGTATGAACTGATATAAAAATCTTCCTGATGACGGCTTCCGCTAACAACATTTCTATTAAAGATAAGTATGCTGTTATCGAGTGATACTGACGGACTGTATTCATCCATTGTTTTAGTATTTACACTGTCGCCTAAATTTATTGGATTGAACGGTACCGGATTTTTTAGGGCTTTACGTGAGAATAAGGAATTCGCCATTAGCCGCTTAACATCGACAACCCAGGCCGCGTAGGGATCTTTCGACTGTATAAATTTGGTGCCGTTAGAAATGCACTCATCATAATCTTCCGTATTCCAGCTTGACACACTCAGTAAGTAGTAGGTCTTAGTTTTATATGTTGGATTCAATCGCACGACAGTCTGAAAGCAAGGTTTGCTCTGTTTATACTGTTCCAAAGTGAAGTAAACTTCACCGAGCATCTGCCAGGAGTCGATACAGGAGGAATCTTCTTTTATCGCTTTTTGAAGAAAGGTGATTGCATCATTGAGGTTATTAACCAAGATAGCTCCCTTAGCGTCACCTACTAATTTCTGCACTTTATTAGAAGCGGTCTTTTCGGTTGTGTAGGATTGTGATGACGATTGCAGAGCAGATGCCATTAAACCAATCAGCAGAAGAATTATCTTGTTCATCAGGGTATATTCATGTATTTATGCGTCTGTAACGAAATACGCCAACGCGGATTGTCTTTTACAAAATCTATGATTAAGGGCAACATTTCTTTTTCGCGACTCCATTCAGGTTGCAGTAATAATATAGTTTGCTCATTCGTATGATTGGCATTTTTAATTGCCCAATCCAAATCGCTTTTATGGTAAACGATCACTTTAAGTTCATTCGCCTGATTCATCACTTCGGGTAATGGTGCCTTGAATTTCTTAGGTGATACACAAATCCAATTCCAATTTCCACTTATTGGGTAGGCTCCTGATGTTTCCAGATGAGTATGCTTGCCCAAAGCAAGAAGTTCGTTGGTTAGTTCCGCTAAATTATACATCAATGGCTCTCCACCCGTAATCACAACAAGATGTGCCGGATATCGGTTGACCTGACTAATAATTTCCGTTATCGATAGTTTGGAATGTTTCTCGGCTTCCCAGGAATCTTTTACA
>Ga0315900_10001154_pt1 | contig 42494 bp, 25 predicted proteins | sample LakEriMetagenome_FD_203521 | JGI IMG/M metagenome (GOLD analysis project Ga0315900, IMG submission 203521) | Freshwater fungal communities from buoy surface, Lake Erie, Ohio, United States - Buoy 12 MA114 | ecosystem: Environmental > Aquatic > Freshwater > Lake > Lake biofilm | place: USA: Lake... | reverse complement strand
ATCACTCAAGATTATGCAACAAAATCAAATGTAAAATAGTAGGTAAAACGGTCAACGTTTTTTAGGCATTGACAGAATCCCACTAACCACTTCATACTGATTACTAAACACTAAAAAAATCTCCGGGATTTTTTGGGCATGCCCGCCGCCCTGCTGGCCGGCGGTCGGGTGCTCCGCTCCTACTCCGCCTGTGGCGGAATACCGCTGCGCCCCCTCATGCATAATACCGCATTCCCGGTGGCGTCAGGTTGTTGAATAAGTCAGCGCCATGCGTGCAGCCGTTTGATCTGGAAAAAAAATCGCAAACCTCAAGGGGCTGTCTAAAAAGAAATAACATGCCTTCTTCAGAAGAATAATATTTGGCACAGCTGGTCCCAGCGGGACCAGCTATCGGTAGAAATTTTCAGACATAACACAAAAAGTCCCGTAGGGACGAAATACCGGATAAAATATTCCGTCCCTATGGGACTCAATAAACTTGATTATGATGATTAACTACCAACATTTTGTCCCCAAGGGGACAAAAATCAATCTGGCCCAATATTGTTTGGTAAGAAAATTCAGGAAGAGGCTTTTTGGACAACCCCTGAAGAAGTCTGCACCATGCCTGCAATTGTCTGGTTTGGAAAAAATCTGCGAAGCCCAATCGTCAGGTTGAAAAACCTGACGACACAAAGTGTGCATCGGGCAAGAACAAAAAAGGTTCCGTTGACGGAACCTTCTCTCTGTAGCGGGGCGCCAGTGCCGCCGAAGGCGCAACAGGACTCGAACCTCTGAGCCCTCTCCGCCTCAGCCTGGTTGAAAACAAAAAAGGTCCCGTTGCCGGAACCTTCTCTCTGTAGCGGGGCGCCAGTGCCGCCGAAGGCGCAACAGGACTCGAACCTCTGAGCCCTCTCCGCCTCAGCCTGGTTGAAAACAAAAAAGGTCCCGTTGCCGGAACCTTCTCTCTGTAGCGGGGCGCCAGTGCCGCCGAAGGCGCAACAGGACTCGAACCTATGAGCCCTTTCCGCCTCAGCCTGGTTGAAAACAAAAAAGGTTCCGTTGCCGGAACCTTCTCTCTGTAGCGGGGACAGGACTCGAACCTATGACCTTCGGGTTATGAGCCCGACGAGCTACCAACTGCTCCACCCCGCGATTTGGACTGCAAAGGTAGTATTTTTTTTCTCCCCGCAGAAGCAAAAAAATAAAAATAGAATAATTGTCCTCCTGAAGTTTCGGAGGCACGGATTTTGAGCGTGTATTTTTGTTCAAAATTTTTGGAATGAAGCAGTTCGGATGGTTTTCAGTTTTGGTCATCGCGCTCACCGCCAGCCTGGGTGCGCTCTACATCGACCGTACCTTTTTACGCGGCGGATTTCAGGTCTATTCCGGAGATGACAGCCAGACGGAGGACATCTTCAGCAAATACCGCAGCGACAGCCTGCCGGCCTATGGCGCCAACATCAACTTTGTGGCTGCCACCCGGAAGGTGCGCAATGCCGTAGTCTACATCCGGTCCCGCTTCCGGGAAAGCCCCGCTGATATGAAAGACCTGCACCGCAACATTCCGGATTTCGACGATCTCTTCGGCGGACCGGGCGGGCCGCAGGAAGCCGGCGGCTCCGGGGTAATCCTCACGGCCGATGGCCTCATCGTGACCAATTTTCATGTAATCGACGGGGCCAGCGAACTGGAAGTCGTATTGCACAACAAACAAAGTTATCCGGCACGCATCATCGGAAAAGACCCCAGCACCGACCTGGCGCTTCTGAAAATCGAAGCCTCGGGACTGCCGGTAGTGCCCTTCGGAGATTCCGACAAACTGGAAACCGGCGAGTGGGTGCTGGCCATCGGCAATCCCTTTGACCTTACCTCCACCGTAACGGCCGGCATCGTTTCCGGCAAAGGCCGCAACATCAACATCATCCGGGAGCGCAGCAACCTGGCCATCGAATCCTTTATTCAGACCGATGCCGCAGTCAATCCCGGAAATTCGGGCGGCGCTCTGGTAAACCTGCGCGGTGAGTTGATTGGCATCAATACGGCCATCGCTTCCCCTACCGGCTCCTATTCGGGCTATTCCTTCGCCATCCCGGCCAATCTGGTGCGCAAGGTGACCGGCGACCTCCGGGAATTCGGTTCGGTTCAGAGAGCCTTGCTAGGCGTGGTGGTGCGGGATGTGGATGCAGCCCTGGCCGCCGAAACCGGATTGAAGAAAATCGAAGGCGTGTATGTGCAGGAGGTAAATGAAGGTTCTGCCGCCGGGGTTGCCGGCATCAGAAAAGGAGATGTCATCCTGAAAATCAACGGCAAAACCCTTAACTCCGTTCCGGAACTTCAGGAAGAAGTGGGCAGATTCCGGCCCGGAAACAAAATCAAAGCCCTGATCCGCCGCGGTGAGAAAGAACAGGAACTACAGCTGACCCTCAAGGATGTATCGGGCAGCACAGCCATTTCCCGTGCCGGTTCCGCTGAACAATCCTCCGAACTCGGGGCGGTCCTGGTCCCAGCCGATCCGGCCCGCCTCAAAAAGGCCGGACTCCCTGCCGGTTTGCAGATTGAATCGCTGGAAAACGGCGTGCTGGAAGAAGCAGGGCTTGAAGAAGGATTCATCCTGTACCGCCTCGATAAACAGCCATTCCGTTCGGCAGCTGAATTCATCGGCATTTACAGAAAAGGAAAAGGAGGCCTGCTGCTGGAGGCAATCAACAACGAGGGCGAAAGGCAGTATTTTGTGCTCGTCAGGCCGTAAACTCCCTGATCCAGCCTGCCAGACCTTCTGCCCAGCCATCCTCATCGTTGAGGCAGGGAAGCAGATCCCATTTTTCGCCGCCGGCATCCATGAAAACCTCATGGTATTCATCGCCGATTTCTTCGGTGGTTTCCAGGCAGTCGGCCACAAAGGAGGGCGACAGGGCCAGTACCTTTTTTATGCCTTTGGCAGGCCAGGCCTTAATCTGGTCTTCGGTATAAGGCTTGATCCAGGGATCCCTTCCGAGCCTGGACTGAAAGGCCGTAGTAAAATGTTCGGAACTGAGTCCGGCCAGCTGAGCCAGGCGGCGGCTGGTTTCAAAACACTGGGCCCGGTAACAGAGAAAATTATCTTTTCGAATGCTGCCGCAGCAGTTCTCTTTGAGACAGCAGCCGGCAGCATCGCCTTTGCGGATTTGCCTTTCAGGCAAACCATGGTAAGAAAATAGTACCTGATCGTAGCTTCCGCTTTCCCAGGCATTTTTCAGCCTGTCTGCAATGGGCTGAAGAAAAAACGATTCCGTATAGAAAGGCCCCGTAATCCGGAACTCCGGTATGCACTGCCATTTTGAAAAAATCCTTCCGGCTTCTTCCACCACCGAGCCGCTGGTGGCCGATGCATACTGGGGAAAAAGAGGAATGATCTGAATGTTCTGAATTCCGGCTTTGCGGAATTCTTCCATCACGCTTTCCATGGAAGGATTCTGGTAGCGCATGCCCAGACGCACCATGTAATCTGAACCCAGCATTTTCTGCACTTTTTCGGCAAGGCTGAGTCCGTATACCTTCAATGGCGATCCTTCCGGCAGCCAAACTTTTTTATAGACGGCGGCAGACTTGGGTGCACGGAATGGGGCAATGATGCCGTTCACCAGCAGAAACCTTGGAAACCAGGGAATGTCGATGACCCTGCCATCCATCAGAAACTGACGCAGGTAACGGCGTACATCGCCTGTTTTGTACGAGTCCGGTGTGCCAAGATTGGCCAGCACGATTCCTGTTTTCATAGCATTCATTTCCTGATGATTCAAACACAATCAGGCTTGCAAAGTTTGGCAAGGGCGGCTGATTGGGCACAATTATTTTGAAATCGATTACTTTTTCCACATTTCTGCTGAAATATGTAAGTTTGCCGCCTCAAAAAGGGGGGGAGAAACACAGTACAGTATTTCATGACAGACCAAAATCTCAGCTACATGGAAGCCGGCGAAGGATTGCCGGTTGTCTTCCTGCATGGATTTTGTGAAACAAAAGAGCTCTGGAGCAGTTTCTTGCAGCCGCTTTCTTCGGTTTGCCGGGTCATCCTGATGGATTTGCCCGGATTCGGGGGGAATCCTCCGCTTGATGCACCGCTCACCATTGCCGACATGGCCGAGCAGGTTTACAACACGGTCATTTCGATGGGCATTGAACAATGCATTCTGATAGGTCACAGCATGGGAGGTTATGTTGCCCTGGCCTTTTGTGAAAAATTTCCATCGAGGGTAAAGGGACTTGGCCTGTTCCATTCCACAGCCTATGCGGACACGCTGGAGAAAAAACAGGCCAGGGACAAGACCATTGATTTCATTGAACGATATGGTACAGAAGAATTTGTAGAGGAATTTGTTCCTCCGCTCTTCTTTGAAGGCCGCCGCAAAGATTTTCTGGAAGAAATCCGCAAAATCGTTGAAATGGGCAAAAAAGCCCCTAAAAGTACTGTAATAGAGTCGATTAGGGCCATGCGAGACCGCAAAGACCGCTCAAGGGTCCTCGAAAAATGCGCCTGTCCGGTTTTGTTTATTGTGGGAAAAAACGACATTGCGATTCCTTTTCAGGGTAGTCAGGCTCAGTACGCTCTGCCAAGCTACAGTACCATACACATTCTCAACAACACCGGACACATGGGAATGATTGAATGGGAGAAGGAAACCCTATTTATGGTTGAACAGTTCATTCAGCGTGTTAAAAAATTTTACATTTAATTATCAATCAATTACTCATATGATTAAAAAGGCAGCTACCTTGATGATTCCGGCCATTTTCTGGCTGACATCCGCCTTTACACCAGCAGGGAAAACCATTTCCTGGAAAGCAGTTTTACAACTCGAAGGAAAGGGAAAGACATATTCCCTCACCAGTGAGGCAATCTACGGAGGCTATAATCCCGGCAGCCGGAACATTTTCCTCTTCGGGAAAAATCACATGTTCATCAACAATGCCGAAGCTGAAGCCATGAAGGTTTTTCAGGACCTCTGCACCACCAATGCCATGCAGCAATTTCAGTTTGAAGTCAACGGTGTTAACAATCCGGAAGCTTCAGCAAAAGGAAAAGTGCTGGCAGGAAACATCAGCTTCAAAAAGCGCCAGGCCATTCAGGCAGATTTCAGAAGCAGCATGGCCAATGGTAAAAAACAAAACACCATTCAAACGAAAGGAGACCTGAAAGTGAATGGTTTCCAGTTCACGCCAGAGGCCGAGAATCTATTCACCGGCAAATACACCTTAACCTTCCTCTCCAGCAATTAATCCAATGAAACTGAAACAACTACTTTCGGCACTTGCCTTTGGTCTGGTTTCTGTCGGGACGGTAAAGGCGCAGGGAACTACTACCTGTCCTGCCCCGAACCCCGATGATCCGAACTGTTTCCAGACCAGTCGCCCGGACAATGGAAATCCTCTGGTCAACTGGCCTCCCATTCCCAATCAGGATTGCTGCAACGCAATTCCGCTCTGTCTTCCTTACAACGTGATTGAAAATGGTGTGGTTATTCCGGAAGGAGCACCTGCGGGAACGCTTTATCCGGGTTGCGTGGACGGAGAACTTCCCAGTCCCAACAATACCTGCTTCAGTAACAATGAAAAAGGAACCACCTGGTATAAATTCCAAATTCGCCCCTTGAACATCCCCGGCAGCCCGACTGCGGTAGGTTCTCCTGCCGGTAAGCTGCGCTTCAAGATTATTCCTAAGGATGTGCTTGACCTTCCTGAATATGATCCTTTTACTGATAACGGATCAACAAGCTATGGCAATACCGATTATGATTTCCTGCTTTTCAAAATCCCGGCCAACCTTGTAGGCGATGGTGCGGCCTGTACAGCCATCCGCAACAGTACAACCTTTGCTGATCCGAACTCAGTAATTGCAAGCTGTAACTGGACAGGTACCCGTGGACCTACCGGATTGTTCGAGCCGGGTACCGGAACCGAATTTGCTCAGGGTCCTGCCACCCGCTTTAACCTGCCGCTGGATGTAAAAGTGGGTGATATCTTTTACCTGGCCATCGATAACTTCTCTGTGAATACACAGGGATTTGATGTGGATTTTCGTGGTCTTGAGGCACCGGATGACCAAACCGCCATTGTGAATCCGCCCCCGACTGATTCCATCAAAATCAAACTGGTTGAAAATCCGAAGTGCGCAGAAAGGCAGTTCAAGATTATTTTTGACAAGCCGGTTGTTTGTGATTCTGTAAAGCCGGGAAAATTCACCATTACCGGCTTGCTTCCCAACCTCAGCATCGTAACCATCCAGCCTGATGGTGGTTGTAATCCGGGAGGACAGGATACAGCCTTCGTATTCACACTGAATATGCCCCCAAATACCTACGACACTACCCTTCAGGCCTTTATTACGCAGGATATCCGTGATATCTGCGGTAATAAGGTGCTTCTTGAAAGTGCAAAACTGCGCCTGGAATTTCCTGTACCGCTGGTCTTCAACATCGACAGTCTGAAATCACCTTCCTGCGGTGTCACAGAGCTTTCCATCCGATTCGCAAAGAAAGTGTACTGCGACTCCATCGTAGGCAGTCCGGAGAAGTTCAGCATCCTGAATAAAGGTCTTGAATTCGGAAAGGTAACCCGGGTAAGAAGGGCCAATGGTCAGGCCTGTACCGGTACTACCCTGGATTCCCTTTACATCATTACCTTCAATAAAGCCATTAAGGATTCTCTGAATTTCCAGCTGGCACTCAATGGTGTTGTACGCGACTTCTGCGGCAATCCGGTGGCTTTGGATTCACTGCCTTTCCGGATTAATCCATTCCTCCGTCTGGAGGCTTCCAAGGAACTGGCTTGTCCGGATGACAGGAATCTGACCCTAACGGCCTTTCCGGACAGCACCTACTCTAACCTTGTCGCAGAAGACTCTGTAACCTACCGCTGGTTTGATCTTACCTCGAATGTTGAGCTTCTGGCAGATGCAGACTATCTGAACGGAACCATCATTTTCCTTCCGGAGACAAATCCAAAAGCAATCAAAATCAATCGTCCTTCACCACCCAAATCCGGATCTTATACCTATCTGGTTGAAGCAACAGATGCAAGAAACGGCTGTATTGATTCTTCGAGGGTAACCATCACTTACGGTGCTGCTCCTGCAAGAGAAGAGTTCCTATGTCCAGGAGATCTTCTTGAATTCAAGCCAGACTTCCTGAGCGGGCTTGGTACCCGCTGTGATTTTGCCTGGTACTGGAAGAATTACGGCGAGAGCGACACTCTGGATACAGATTCTACTTACAGCATGCTTACACCGGGAGACTTGTTTGCATCTTCCCAGTCTGACTCACTTGTGCTGGCTTATAAGCTCAAGACCGATACAGCAGCTGGATCGAAAAGTTGTCTTTACTACCTGCCTGTTAAAGCAACGGTATGTTCACCTCCGAACCTGATTCTGACAAAAGGTGACTCCATCAATAACCGTGTATTTAAAATCCGTGGTATTTCCAATGGGCAGTATGACTTCAAAATCTTCAACCGCTGGGGTAAACTGGTAGATGAAGGTGCTTTCCCTGCTGAGGGTTGGGATCCGAAGTCTAAAAATGTAGTACCGGGTAACTACTACTACATCCTCACACCGAAGGATCCTGCCAAGGGTAAGCAATTTACCAGCTGGTTCCAGGTAAATGCGGATTAACTGATCAATGTTTAGTAAAGCAGCCGGAAACACCGGCTGCTTTTTTTTGCCTCTTTCGGAACCCAAACTTTGAACTTCCCGGAACTGCTTCCGCTTCTGAACGATTTTCTCCGCTACCGCGAAGACAGTCCGCTGATTTTTACCTCAGCCGAATTCTGGGCCTTTTTTCTGGTTTTCCTGAGCGGCTATTCCCTGCTCTACAAAAACATCCGGCTCCGGAATCCATGGATCCTGCTATTCAGCCTGTTTTTCTATTATAAATCCTCGGGATGGGCTGTTTTGCTGCTGCTTTTTACCATTACCCAGGATTATCTGATTGCCCGATTGCTGGGTAAAACAGCTTCGGCAACAGGCAGGAAGTTTCTTGTTAGTCTCAGCGTGAGCGTAAATCTTCTGGTGCTGGCCTATTTCAAATATGCTTTTCTCCTGGCAGAATGGCTGGGCCTCATGCTGGGTCATGAAATTCCGCAGTACAACTGGCTCGCGGCTTTGCTGCCCTGCCGGGATTTGCTTCAGCTCAATACCGAGAACATTCTCCTGCCGGTCGGCATCTCCTTTTTTCTGTTTCATTCCATCAGTTACACGGTGGATGTGTACCGCAAGGCTGTTCCCCCGCTGAAAAGCTGGGTCGATTATGCCGTGTTTGTCAGTTTCTTTCCGGAACTGGTAGCCGGACCCATCGTGCGTGCCCGCGATTTTGTAGACCAGCTCTCAGCACCCTTTTCCCTGAACAAGGCTGATTTCGGAAAAGGCGTGGCCCTGGTCATGGGCGGACTTTTCAAAAAGATTGTGATTTCGGATATGCTCAGCACCGGTCTGGCAGATAAGGTTTTCGACCAGCCGGAACTTGCCTCCGTACTTGAAACCTGGCTGGCCGTGCTGGCTTATGCCTTTCAGATTTTCTGTGATTTCTCGGGCTATACCGACATTGCCATCGGGCTGGCACTGCTGCTGGGCTACCACCTCAGGCCCAATTTCAACGAACCCTACAAGGCCGTCAGCATCACCGACTTCTGGCGGCGCTGGCATATTTCCCTGTCGGTCTGGCTGCGCGATTACCTGTACATTCCGCTGGGAGGAAACCGCAAGGGCAAAATCCTCACCTATGTAAACCTGCTCATTACCATGCTGCTGGGCGGATTATGGCACGGCGCAAGCCTGAAATTCCTCATATGGGGCGGCCTTCACGGTCTGGCGCTTGCCTTTCACAAGGCATGGATGGAAGCAGAGAAATACCTGCCCTTCCGGATTCCCGGCATTTTGGGAGGATTGCTCACCTTCTGCTTTGTTGCCCTTTGCTGGATTCCGTTCCGTGCTGCAGATATGGATGTTACCCTTCGGATTCTGGACAAACTCCGCATGATTCCGGACTGGACTCAGCTGCCACTTTTGCTCGAGGCTTTCAGTACTGCTCTTGCCTGCCTGCTCGGGGGAATGATCCTTCATTTCCTTCCCTGGAGATGGAAAGAATACCTCTTTTCACTTTGCGGGAAAATGCCGGTCTGGCTGCTGGGAATTTTCTGCCTCGCCGGAATGATGCTGCTTTATCAGTTCAGCAGTGGCGACAGCCAGCCCTTTATCTATTTTCAGTTTTAGAAGGGACTATTTCAAACCGGCCAGAACAAATTCAGCCTGTTTCCTTGCCTGCTGATAATCCGACTCAACCTGCGACCATTTTTCCCTGATCAGGTACATATCATCGTTTGCCTTCAGGAGGCGCTCAATCAGGCTGGTGTGAAAGGCAGTATCCGGCATGCCCATAGCTGAAAAAGTGGAGACTAGTTTATGTACCAGACGGCCTGCCTGCTGAATATCGTTTTGTTCCAGATGGCTCCGGACGGATGCCAGTTCTTTTACAATGTCTTCAATGAATACCTCCAGTATGTAACGGAAGGTCTCGGGATCTTTGCCGAATTTATCCTTGATGAATTCAAAATCAATGGCCCTGTTTTCTTCCGGTTCGGGATGTTGAACCTCTTCAGGCCGGATTTCAAAACCCTGCGGACTGAATTTCCTAAGGACCCGCAGCAGGTCTTTCTGCTGAAAGGGCTTGGTGATGAAATCGTTCATCCCCGCATTCTGGGTGAGCTGCTTGGTTTCGGTGAAAGCATCCGCCGTTAAGGCCACAATGGGTATCTGATTGGCTGGCGGTTTGATGGTTTTCCGGACAAAGCGGGTTACTTCAAATCCGTCAATCTCGGGCATCTGCAAATCCAGCAGAATCAAATCAAAACTGCGGCGCTGAAGTTTGGCGATGGCTTCAAAACCATCATTCGCCACTTCCACGCTAACACCCCAGCCGGTAAGCAACTGCCTGGCAAGCAACTGGTTGATTTTATTATCTTCCACCACCAGCACCTTCAGGTTATGGAAATGGTTAGGCTGTATTACCTCGGCATCCGATTCCAGGACAAGGTCTTTCTGCTGCGCTTTCAGGTAGCTGAGGCTGAAACTGAAAACAGAGCCCTTACCCACCTGACTTTCCACCTGGATGCTGCCCTCCTGCAATTCTACCAGGCGCTTGGTGATGGAAAGTCCCAGACCAGTGCCCTGTGAATGGAAGCGATTATTGCGGTGAACCTGGGTAAAACTGTTGAAAATGTTGGAAAGCTGACTTTTCGGAATTCCGATGCCGGTGTCGGTCACACTGAAATCAAGTTTAACTTCCGTCTCCGATTCTGAAGCAACTTCCACAGAAAGAATGATCTTTCCGGATTTGGTAAACTTAAGGCTGTTGCCCAGCAGGTTCAGCAAAATCTGCGACAGGCGGACGGAATCGCCCCGGAGAAAGCGGGGCATGGATGGGGTGATGTGGAATTCATACACCAGGTTTTTATTCTGGGCTGAAACCTGAATTCCCTTGTTGATTTCCTCCAGCACCTGAAATAAATCGAAAGGATGTATTTCGAAACTGAATTTACCTGCCTCAATTTTTGAAAAATCCAGAATGTCGTTGATGATGGCCAGCAGGTTGTTTGCCGAAAAACGGATGGCCCTGAGGTTCTCAATCGATGGATCTTCCAGCCTTTGCTGCAACAGAATTTCCGTAAGGCCCAGGATGGCATTCATGGGCGTACGGATTTCGTGGCTCATGCTGGAAAGGAAGGCCGATTTGGCACGGGCATCCGCCTGAGCTGCTTCCTTTTCCGCAAGAAGCTCCCTTTCGGTAGCTTTACTGGCACTTGCATCCCGGATGAAAACCGAAATACCGCAAACCTGACCCATGGGATCAAAAATAGGGTTGAAGCTGCCATGCGCCCAGATTCTTTTAATTTCAGGACTCCCGAATTCAAAATAAATGCTGTTGGGCTGACCTGTATACGCCTTCATACAGGCCTCACGGAACTCCCCGGTATCATAGCGGTGACAGGCCATGCTTTCCGGGTCCATGTCGGGATGAATTTCCTGCCCGTAGCACTCGAGCATCATCCGACGGTGCGCTTCGTTGAACAGAGAATATTTCCCTGTCATATCGGCAGCAAAAATCTGGTCTCCGGTACTTTCCAGAACCAGTTTCAGCATGTCGGTCTGAATGTCAGCAAAAGGTTGAGTCAAGTGATTGGGCGCCTAAGTTAAAAAGCTAAAATACGGCAAGTTTTCTCAGCATCCTTCTTTAGCCTGCATTCTGGCATGTGCTTTTTGACAGGTTCGAAAGCAGCTTTTATTGGTATGAAAGCCCGGAATCAGAAGGATTTTTTGAACATTTTTTTTGTATCAATTTGATATTCAACAATGAGTACATCCAAATCATGCAAAAAATGATATCCGGGGCGAATGCAATATTCAGTGAAATACCGTCGGGAACCGGCCCTTTCAGGAATTCCTCACCCGACTGTAAAAATCGTCCGTGCCGCTTGGCTTTTTGCACTATTTTTGCCTTCCTTTTTTAAAGAAGGATAGCCCTAACGATATTCCCCATGATGAACCTCATTACCAAAGCCATTTCGGCTGTGTTTGGTACCAAAGCAGATAAAGACCTGAAAGAACTTTACCCCTTCGTTCAGAAGATAAACGATTCCTGGGCAAAAATTCAGGATATAAGCGCTGACCAGCTCCGCGAAAAGACCCAGGAGTTCCGTCAGTTTCTGGCCAAAGGTCTTTCAGATACAGATGCCGCCATCAAAGCAATCCACGAGCGCATTGAAAAGGAACCTGACATGAATGTGTCGGAAAAAGAGAATCTTTTCAGCCAGATTGACAAGCTGGAACTGGAGCGGAACAAACGCCTCGAAGAACTGCTCCTGGAAATCCTGCCGGAAGCTTTTGCTGTAGTAAAAGAAACCGCCCGCCGCTTTGCAACTTCAGAAGGAATCGAGGTTACAGCTTCTGAGTTTGACCGCGAACTGGCCTCTTCCCGCGATAGCATCCGCATTGATGACAATAAGGCTTTCTGGAGTTCTACCTGGAAAGTAGCAGGCCATGATCTTCGCTGGGATATGGTGCATTACGATGTGCAGCTGATCGGCGGCACCGTGCTTCATCAGGGAAAGATTTCGGAGATGGCTACCGGTGAAGGTAAAACTCTGGTTTCCACCCTTCCTGCCTACCTGAATGCCCTCGGCGGAAGAGGTGTTCACATCGTAACGGTGAACGATTACCTGGCCAAGCGTGACTCCGAATGGATGGGAACGCTTTTTGAATTTCACGGATTGCGGGTGGATTGCATCGATCGCCATCAGCCCAATTCTGATGCACGCCGCCGTGCCTATCAGGCCGATATCACCTGGGGAACCAACAACGAGTTTGGTTTCGACTACCTGCGTGACAACATGGCGCACGACAAGGAAGAACTGGTGCAGCGCCGTCTGCATTATGCCATGGTGGATGAGGTTGACTCCGTTCTCATCGACGATGCGCGTACACCACTCATCATATCGGGCCCGATGGCTCAGGGCGACCGTCAGGATTTTGAAGTCCTGAAACCCCGCATCTCCAAGCTGGTGGAAGCCCAGAAAGCCCTGGTACAGAAACTGCTCGTAGATGCCAAAAAACTCATCTCAGAAAACAATGAAAAAGATGGCGGACTGGCACTCTTCCGTGCTCACCGTGGTCTTCCGAAATACAAGCCCCTGATCAAATACCTGAGTGAACCCGGCATCAGGGTAATCCTTCAGAAGACCGAAAACATCCATCTGGAAGACAACCAGAAAAAAATGCCGGAAGCCGATAAGGTTCTGTTTTTCACAATTGATGAAAGACACAACAGCATCGACCTCACCGAACAGGGCATTGATTACATCACTGCTTCCGGCGAAGATCCGCATTTCTTCATTATGCCTGACATCGGTGCTGCCATGGCCGTAATCGAAAACGACAAGTCCATGAATCCGCAGCAGAAAGTGGAGGCCAAGGACAAACTGGTAACCGAATACGGAGAAAAGGCGCAGCGCATTCATACTGTGCAGCAGCTGCTCAAGGCCTACTGCCTGTTTGAAAAGGATGTGGAATACATCATTGTGGAAGGCAAGGTGAAAATTGTGGATGAGCAGACAGGCCGAATTATGGAAGGCCGCCGCTATTCCGACGGACTTCACCAGGCCATCGAAGCCAAGGAAAATGTAAAAATCGAAGATGCCACCCAGACCTATGCTACCGTAACCCTGCAGAATTACTTCCGCATGTACCACAAGCTGGCTGGTATGACCGGAACAGCCGAAACCGAAGCGGGTGAATTCTGGCAAATCTACAAACTGGATGTGGTGAGCATTCCGACCAACCGCAAGGCGGTGCGTCAGGATGCCGAGGATAAGGTTTATAAAACCGTAAGGGAAAAATTCAATGCGGTGGTGGAAGAGATTGAAACGCTGACCAAAGCCGACCGGCCAGTGCTGGTGGGTACTACCTCGGTGGAAATCTCCGAACTTCTGAGCCGTATGCTGAAAATCCGGAATATTCGTCACCAGGTACTGAATGCCAAATACCACCAGAAGGAAGCTGAAATCGTAGCCGAAGCAGGGAAGCCAGCCACGGTTACCATTGCGACCAACATGGCCGGCCGCGGTACCGATATCAAACTGACGGATGTCTCGCGGAACGCGGGCGGGCTTGCCATCATCGGTACCGAGCGCCACGAATCGCGGCGCGTAGACCGGCAGCTGCGCGGCCGGTCCGGCCGGCAGGGCGACCCCGGAAGTTCCCAGTTTTTTGTGAGTCTGGAAGACGACCTCATGCGGCTTTTCGGTTCCGAGCGCATCTCCAAACTCATGGACCGAATGGGCTTCAAGGAAGGCGAAGTGATTCAGCATTCCATGATTACCAGTTCCATCGAAAGGGCGCAGAAGAAAGTGGAGGAAAACAACTTCGGCATACGCAAGCGCCTGCTTGAGTACGACGATGTGATGAACTCCCAGCGGGAAGTTATCTACAAGCGCCGCCGCAATGCCCTCATCGGCGACCGCCTGGAACTAGACATCCAGAGCCTCATCTGGGATACCTGCAGCAGTCTGGTAGAAGGAAACAAAAGCACCCAGTCTGATTTCGAAAATTTCCAGCTTCAGTGCCAGCACAACTTTGCCTTCGTCCCGGAAATGGACGAAAACACTTTTGTAAACGGCAAAAAAGAGGCTCTGATTCCGGCTCTTTACGCTCAGGTGAGCCGCGAATACCGCGGCCGCTGCCAGATGCTGAAAGATGGCTCACTGCCGGTCTTTAAGCAGATTGACCAGGAGCAGGGCGGAAGAATCGAGAATGTTCTCGTACCCATCACCGACGGAAAGCGCTTCCTGCAAGTGTCTGTGCCCCTGAAAAAAGTAATTGAAAATGAAGGGAATGAACTGATCAAAACCATACAGCAGCAGGCTACGCTGGTTTTCATCGATCAGGCCTGGAAGGAGCACCTGCGCGACATGGATGACCTGAAGCAGTCGGTAAACAATGCCGTTTACGAACAGAAGGATCCGCTGCTGGTGTACAAGTTTGAAGCACTCAAGTTATTCCGCACCTTCGTGATGAAGGTAAACGAAGATCTGGTTTCCTTCATTCTCCGTGCCACCATTTACGCCGAAGAACAGGCGCCGCAAAGGCCTGCTCCGGCACCGCGGCCCGAACCAAAACCCCAGCTGAAAGAAAGCCGGGCAGAGGCTCCGGGAATGCCGGACGAGAGGGAAGAAGATCAGCCGGCATCAAAGCCTCAGCCTGTACGGGCGGAGAAAATCGCCAGCCGAAACGACCGGGTTACCGTGCGTTATTTCAATGGTGAGCTGAAGCGGGATGTAAAATACAAGACGGTGGAAGAAGACATTCTTGCCAACCGATGTGTGATTGTGGATATGTAATCAGCTTTTCTGTGCATGCAGGAAGCGCTGCTTTCCGCTCATATCTCCGATAAGTTCTGCTGACTTTATCCAGTATGCTTCCCTGAAAAGCTGAAGTAGTTCACTTGCATACATCGGATTGATTTCTAAATAAATTTCACCGCCCGGATTCAGGTGTTTTTGAGAAAGCTCCAGGATCCGCCGGTAAAAGCACAGGGCATCTTCATCGGGAACAAAAAGCGCCAAGTGTGGTTCGTGGTCCAGAACGCGCTGATCCATCGCACCGGCTTCTGAAGCCGCCACATAGGGCGGGTTGGAAACCCAGAGATCCCAGCATGCATTTTCTGAAAAAGACTCAGCAAGCAGGTCAAATTGAAAGAATGAAACTTCCGCCCCGAGGTTCCTGGAATTGAAGCGGGCCGTTTCCAGTGCTTCCGGGCTGACATCCAGCGCCTCCACAATGGCAAAGTTACCTTTTGCCTGCAGGGCAATCGCGATGCAGCCGCTGCCGGTACAGAGGTCCAGTACTTTTCTTCCTGCCGGTCTTTTTCCCTGCAGGATGGTAAAAACCAGTTCCTCGGTTTCCGGACGCGGAACCAGCACCGAAGGGTTCACCCTGATCTCCAATCCCATAAAATGCGCTTTACCAAGCAAATACTGAAGCGGCTGACCGGCTTCCATACCGGAAACAATTTTCTCTAGCTCTGGCATACGCCTGTCTTCAGGTATCTGCCCGGAAGCCGAAGCAGTTAGTTCCGGATAAAGCTCCCGCATGATTTCCCGGAAAACTGCCCTTCCTTCCTCAGGACCCAGCAGGATGTTGAGGCGTTCTGAAAACGGAAAGCTATCTTGTGCCATTATTTGATTACGCTATGGAAGAACCAAAACCGGATCGGTTCGCTGAATTTCTGGTTCGTAAAAATATCGATGCAGAATCCTTTTCCCTTGCTGAACCTGCGATTTTTCAAAAATGGAAGGAACTTTTTTCACAGTTGCACGAGGAGAGTTTTCTGATGATGCAGAAATTCCGCCTGAATCCGCTGCGGAGGCGGTTTCCGCTGGTAAGGCATGCCTCTGTTCACCCTGCTTTGCAGCCCGGTTCAGAATAATTTCATTTCTGTTAAAAATTACTTTTGAAAAAGGCTTCCTCCCTTTACCTTTACGGCCCGTTCGGAGAGATGCCTGAGAGGCCGAAAGGAACAGTTTGCTAAACTGTCGTACTGGCAACGGTACCGCGGGTTCGAATCCCGCTCTCTCCGCCAAACCTGATTGAATGCCCCGTTTTTGCGGGGCATTTTTATTTTCCGGGATTTCCAGCTTTTTCTATTCGTCCAAACCAGCAGGACCGGCTTTGTATGGCCTGACAATAAAGGCACCAGAGCCGGCTACCTTGAGGGAAATAATTCCCGCCCTGCTCCGTTTTCGCAGGTAAATCCAATGCACTATGATGAATTCCCTCATCCTCAGTTTCATTGCTTTCTGGCTGGGTAGGGCTCAGCCGGAAACCAGCAGCACCGGGATTTCCTGGCAGCAGGCAGAAGATGGCCTTGCCTTCGCCGAAGTGGCCATGCCCCTGAAATCCTCCATCGGAAACTCAAGAATCAACCTCATCCGGATTGACCCGGAAAAGTTCATTTTCCGCCTGCTTTGTGCTACCGAAAATGGTTTTCAGAAAAAAAAGATTCAGGAATGGTGCGAACCCCGCAACATCCTTGCAGCCGTAAATGCCGGTATGTTTCACGGCTACAACGCCATTGAATCGCATCAGGGACTCACCAATACCGGTTATACCCGCAACTACAAACACCTCAATAATCCCGCCCTGAATTCCGACAAGGCCTGCATCTGCTTCAATCCGAAAGACTCATCCATGCCTGCCTTCCAGATTGCCGACCGCAGCTGCCAGAATTTCCAGGCACTAATGAATTCTTACAATACGGTTATCCAGGGAATCCGGCTCTTCGACTGCAATCAGAATGTTGTATGGCAGAAAGACAAGAAAAAATGGAGTATGTGCGTGATGCTCACCGACCGAAAGGGCCTTGTCTATTTTGCGCACTGCCGCTCTCCCTACACGGTAAACTCTTTCTGCAATCAGCTCAAAATGCTGCTACCGGAACTCAAGCGCGGGATTTACCTCGAAGGCGGTCCGGAAAGCAGCCTTTACCTGAATACCGCTTCACAGAAATGGGGACTCATGGGCAGCTATGAAACCGGATTTTGGGAGGATGATTCCAACCAGGATCTCTGGCCCCTGGCCAATGTGGTTGGAATTGTCCGGCCGACAAGATAAAAAAAGGGGCTGCAAAACAGCCCCCCTTTCGGTTCACATATTGATAGTCAATTAGGGATAAGTCTGGTTTTTAGGATCGAAAGTTGCCCAGCCATCGGTCCAGTCGGTACTGCCGAATGCACCGTGATAGGCTACCGGTGTGAAGAATGATCCGGAAAGCTTGTTGTGGGTAAAGTTCGCCCCGGTGCTTATTACACCACCATTAAGTCCAAAGGACGGATTGGCAGGATAACTTGCATTTTTGGAGAAAAAGAGATTCACATTCAGGCCAATGGCTGCATAGTCGGCCTGCGATGTTCTGGAAATGAAACCTGCAGGATTTCCGCTGAGGTAATAGTTCTTTACGGAATCAACTGTTACCGGTGAAGTGGCAGCAAATGGCGCAGCAGGTTTTCCGAGGGAAATCAGCAGGTTGTTTTTGATTTCACCTTCAGCTGAAGTATAGTTGGCCATCGTGGCGTTTCCATCCAGGAAAATTCCGGTAGGGAAGCCGGTTATAACAGAATTGAAAACAGAAGTGGCTGTGTTCCTTCTGAAATGGATGGCATTGCGGTAACTAGCTGATACAGAAGCAATGGAATCATGACGCGGCCCCAAAACGGTCACATTACAAAACACAGGTGCCGTCTTCGGACTGGCATTGGTACCGCTTGCATCGTTATCAGATTCAAAGGCATTGGAGCCGGATTGATCGGCGTTGAACGGATCGCGCAGCGCCAGTGCAAACTGGACTTTGCCTGTATAGCCAAAATCGGTGTCAAAGTCATCATCCCAGGTGCCATAGGCAATCAGGTTTTTGCAGTTTACCGTTCCGCCAAACCACTCAAAGGCATCATCCCCGGAATAGGAAACCTGTACATTTTCAACCACCGTACCTGAACCTACACCTCCAAAGGTAATGCCGTTGATTTCATTGTTCGGGGAAAGTGCCACGCCGGCATATTCAATCCGGACATATTTGAGAACACCTGAACTTTCAGCATCGTTCGCCGTGCTGTTGAAAGTTCCAAAATTAACCGAAGGTGTTACGCCTTCGATGGGTGTACTGGCCTGGTTCACATTGGCATTACCGAGGATGATGATGCCGCCCCAGTCGCCTTTATCGCGCTCACCGGGTCCGAATTTGGATGTGAACACAATGGGCTTTTCGGCCGTTCCTTCCGCTATGATTTTACCTCCCCGGTTGATTACCAGCGTTCCTTTGCTGGCCTTGTCGCCGAAAATTACCGTACCGGCGGGGATGGTTAGAACCTGACCTGACTGAACAAAAGCATATCCTTTCAAAAGATACTTTTTTGTGGCATCGAGGGTCTGGGTGGGGAGATCACCGGTAAGTTCCACATAATTTACAGTGGATACCGGAGGTGCCGGATCTTCGTCCTTTTTACAGGATGATAATGTCAGGCTGCCAAGAAAAACCGCAACTGCGAGTGCTTGAGAAAATACTTTTTTCATAATTGCTTACAAGAATTTTTACGCAAGGAATCCTGCTTTTGTTACCTGATTATTACCTGATTTTTAGGCTTACGCTATTAAAATAGTTCTTGTGTTACGCTTTCATTAAGCGCCCGGCCTACAGCCCGATCAGCACCGTGGTGCTGAAATACGAACCCCGCCTGAAAGTAGAAATCAGTTCATCGCGATCCGAGATTCTTCCGTCCCGGTTGGAATCCTGAACAAAGCGGCTCCGGTAATTAAGAAGATCGTTGGCGGCCAGACGAAGGGTGATTTTTCCGCTGATTTTCTTGGAAAGACTGAGGTCAATCACATGCCTTGGCATCTCATAAATGGAAGGGAAAAGTGCATCGCCCACCATGAAAATCCGCTTACCGAAAACATTGTACATGGCAGTAATGCTCAGGTTCTTCTTCTCATCATTGAAATAAAATCCGCCATTGACCACATAAGGCGACTGACCCTGCAGGGAACGGATCCGCTCCTGTGATCCTACAACTCCGAGATCCACCCTGGAGCGGATCAGACTTGCGTTGCATACGAATGCAAGCTTGTCGCGGAAGGACGAGCCCCCCTGTACTCCCAGCGCCTTTTTCACCTCAAGTTCCACGCCGTAATTGCTGGCAGAACTGGCATTGGAGTAGGTAAACTGAGGGGAAAGCCCGACAGGCGCAATCTTGGTTTCAATCGGATTCACAAAATACTTGTAAAACCCTCCAAAGGAAATCATCTCACCTTCCCTCGGATAAAATTCGGTACGGAAATCCAGGTTATGAATATCGGCCACTTTCAGATTGGGATTTCCCACGAAGTTGGCATCCAGGTTGAAGTCATAATAAACAAATGGAGCCAATTCGCGAAATTCCGGGCGATTAATGGTTTTGCAGTAAGCCAGGCGCAGAACCCAGGCCTTTGAAAATTCTCTTGACCAGTTAACAAAGCCCAGCGGACTCAGCACAGGATTGCGCACCTGTACCCTGCCGGCAGAGGTGGCAGACTGCAGGCTCTGAATGTTGAACTCAGGACGGAAGCCAAGCGTAATTTTAGTCCTGCCAAACGGAAGCATGCACTCAGACCATAGAGAATGCAGCTGGTTCTGTGCGGCATAAGAATCCTGAGGCCGGGTTCCTTCTTCCAGCACAAACTTATCGGTGCCCATGTTTTCCGGGTTGAAAATCCGATTCAGGGGCAGACGGATCAGATCTTGATTGGCCGAAGGATTTTTCAGGATGTAGGCAAAAAAGCGGGCATCGAAACTGCGGTCTTTGTATTCGTTGTAGCTGCCTGCACGGAACACCGCAGCAGTAGTATCCCAGGAAACGCGGAAATTGTGACTCAGTGATAAAGAAGCGGTAGCCGTGTATTCATTGAGGGAGGAAAAGAAGCGGCCGGTTTCGTCCAGTCCGCCAGAACCTGCAGCCGGCACCAGCTGATACCCTTCATTGGTGCCTTCAGGCTGAACCGTGCGCACCCTGCGGAAATCGGGCTGATTACGCCTGGTCATGCTGCCGGCCATAACCCATTCGATGCTTGTATTTTCACCCGTCTGATGTTTTCCCAATAGCTGCGAACTGAGCAGAGAACGGCTGAGGTAATTGAAACTGTAGTTCCGGAACTGATCATTGCCGCGGTCGGCGATTTTTCCGCTGCGGATTACCGTTTCATTGTCGCTGATCTGGTTAAAGAGATTCTTCAGTTCGTACTGCGATTTGCCGGCCTTGAGCATCCAGTTGGAAATGGCCGAAATGCGGATGTTCTGATTCAGCAGCTGGTCCTGATAGCGGAACAGCGTATCCATACTTTTTCCGAGTTCCGCATTCCAGGAGGCATAACGGTAGCGGCTGGTCTGCTGTGCCTGCCAGGTAGAACTGTAGTTGAGAGAATTAACGGTTGATAAGTGATAATCACCCAGATCCCATCGCTTTCCTCCCTGAAACCCGAGCCTGAAATCAGGTGAAACACGAAGCGGACTGGTATTGAAATTGCTGTTCAGGCTTTTGGAATAGGGAAGCTGTGCAGAAGCCGGAAGATTCTGATACACATCTGTAGATGGAAAAGAGGAAGGAAGTGTGCGCCCTCCGTTGTCAAAAGCCAGAAAATCGGTGCCAAAACCTTCTGAACGGAGAGAAGAAGAAAGCGTTGTAGCCGGACGGAAAGAGGTGGAAAAGGTAAGATTGGCAAAGTCCTCACCGAAAGTGTTGCGGGTGTAGATTTTCACAACTCCGCCGGCAAACTCACCCGGCAGGGATGCCGCGCCGGATTTGAAAACCATCATGCGCTCAATCATGGAGGAGGAAATCAGGTCAAAGGAAAATGCCCGTGTATCTACTTCGGTTCCGGGCGAAATGGCATCGTTGATCATCACCGAATTATAGCGCTCGTTCACGCCGCGGATCATTACGAAGCGATTGTCAGTAATGGTTACCCCGGGAACACGGGCCATTACCTGCGCAGCATCCCGGTCCTGGGTCTTGGCCATCTGCTCTGAAGAAACGCCATTTACCACCATCTCGGCCTTTTTCAAATCAGTAATGAGACTGATATCGGTATCCTTGCGGCGGGTGGCGGTTACCATTACCTCCTTGCTTTGTTTTGCTTCTTCTTCGAGCAAAACTTGAAGGGTGCGGTTTTCACCAGCCGGAATGGCTTTCAGGGGAATCACTTTTTTTGCGTAACCCAGATTCCGGAAAACAAGGCTAAGCTCCCTTCCGGCAGGAATCTCCAGCCGGAAACGGCCGTCCATTCCGACATTGGCTCCCTTCTGTGTGCCTTCTATGACAACGGTAGCACCGAAAAGAGCTTCCTTACTTTCGGCATCTTTCACGGTTCCGCTGATTACAGCCGTCTGTGAAAAGGCAATCAGGGGAAACAGGACTACGAGTAAAGAGCTTAAAATTAAACGCATGACATCAATATATGATGCCACAAAAGAGGCGCTGCCATTTTAAGTACCGGTTCAGACAGCGTAAACAAATCGTTAAGAAACCGGCCGCTTTGTTACGGCAATGTTATGAAGGGAAGACTGGTTTATTTTTTTTCCGGGACTTGTAAAAATATCTCCGGCCGGTCTATATTTGCAGCCTCGAAGCCTCCTTAGCTCAGCTGGTAGAGCAACTGACTTGTAATCAGTAGGTCGTTGGTTCGATTCCGACAGGAGGCTCAGGTAAAAGCCGGATAAACTGTCCGGCTTTTTTATTGCGGCAGAGCATCCCGACTTCAGTCGGGAAGGTCGTTGGTTCGATTCCGACAGGAGGCTCAGGCAAAAGCCGGATAAACAGTCCGGCTTTTTTTTAGGGCTAAAGTGAAAAGTCAGAAGGAAGAAGGCAAAAGTAAATTCGGAACGCTGGTTCCTTACCGCTAAACTTGCCTTATCACTTTTGACTTCATTCTTTTCATTTGGGCGCCAATTCCGGCTTTCGCTACTCGTACCGCCTGTTGGCTTCTGCAGGCTCAGCCAACAGGCCGCACTCAGACAGGCCGCTCAATCCGGGGCGCGGGAAGTGCTCCGTAATGTTGAAATTCCGCGGAGGCTGTCCAAAAATCCTTTTCCGGAATATTCTTAACAAACAAAATTTAGCCTATTGGATTTTTGTCCCTTTGGGGACAAAATACTGGTAGTTAATTATCATGATCAAGATTGTTGAGTCCCATAGGGACGAAATATGTTATCTCACCGTAGCATCAGAAATTTCAACCTGCCGCTGAGCAGCCTAAAACACATTTTAATACCATAAAAGAAGCAATTCATGAGAAGGACTTGTGAAAAAAATAAGAACTTTGAAAAGATTCATCGGGTGAAGACCCGGAACGGAGGAGGAGATTGTCAAAGACCAGCCGACACCTGAATATTTTCTATTGGCAATGCGCCTTAATATTTTCTTCTGCCATCTTAAAACCAAGTTCTACCGCTCTGTTCCAGTCCAGGCAGGCACCTTGAATATCTTTTAAAATAAACCTTGAAAATCCCCGGTTGTAAAAAGCTATTTCAACATCAATATTCAGGTCAATGGCTTTTGAAAAATCGATAATAGCTCCTTGATGATCATTCAATTTACCCTTGGCACATCCCCTGAAAATGTAGGAGTTCGAATTCTCCGGATCAAGCTCAATCGCCTTGTTAAAATCAGCTATTGCACCCCCAAAATCTTCCGTTTCATCGTATTTGAACATACCCCTGGAATAATAAAGTGCAGGATTATTTGGATTTGATTTTATGGCTGATTTCCAATCTGCCAGTGCTGCTTTTCTTGCTCTGTTATACTTCCAAATGCTGCAACCGAAACTCATTTTTTTTGCAAGGCCTCGGTAATAATAATTTTCAAAATCACCGGGATTCAACTCAATTGCTTTTGTATAATCTGGTATTGCGCCATGAAAATCCTGCAGATTGGATTTTGACAAAGCTCTGTTCTTGTACGCCCTTTCGAATTCCGGATTGGCCTCTATGGCTTTTGTGTAGGATGCAATGGCACCGGCATAATCCTCCAGACTATCCTTTTGTAATCCGCTTCTAAAATATTCTTCTGCACTCTGGCTGAAAGAATTCAGACTCAGACAAAACAGAAACAACGGAAATAATTTTTTCATAATAGATTGACCTTGATTTACAAGTTTCCCGGCTGGCAAAACTAAAAAATCCGAGACAAAAGGGAAGACCAAGCGTGACATCAGCTTTTTTTAACCCGAAAAATGGAAGCATAAAGCAGTTTCCTTTGCCGGAAAAGAGGCCAAAAATATGATATATCTATGGGTGCAAATCCATAACAGAAGAACCAGAACAGAGGAGGAAATGGTCAGAGACCTGAGAGACCTGATTGTGAAGTCGAAAAACCTGACAACACCTGAATGAAGTATGTCCCGATTTCAGCGCTCCGGATTGAACGACCTGTCTGAGTGGCCCCGCAGGGTCACGAGTAGCGAAAGCCGGAAATGGCGACCATAAAAGTCAGAAGAGACCTGTTAATAGGCAAAATTTTATGAATCAAGATGTTGAACTACACTTTTCCTATTGACATCATCTTGTATCCATCCACCCCCTTCAAAATCAGCCCTAAAAAATTAGCTTCGGCCATAGTTCCATTACGGGGAATATTCAATGGCACATGATGGATTGCTCCTTTGATTAGCAGGAAATTGAATTGCTGAGCGAAACAATTCATACCGCCCCTAAGCGCACATTTGGAAACATGGTGGAAATGGGCATACTTTTGTTACTACCTTTCAATACGCGATGACCGATACAATTCACTTTCCTGTCACGAAAACAAGCCATTCCAGAATTTCTGAAGTTGATTTCTCCAATCTGAAGTTCGGAGCTTCTTTTTCCGACCACATGTTTGTGGTGGATTATGCCGACGGCCGCTGGGGGCAGGGCAAAATTGTTCCTTACGGTCCCTGGTCTTTCGATCCTTCCATGGCTGCCCTGCATTACGGACAGGCTATTTTCGAGGGACAGAAGGCATATCGTTCGCCCAAAGGAGAAATACTGGTTTTTCGGCCGCATGCTAATTTTGAGCGATTCAATTTGTCGGCCATCAGGATGAGCATGCCTGAAGTGAGCGAAGAACTTTTTATCGGAGGCATGATGCAGCTGATTCAGCTCGACAGAGACTGGGTACCTTCCTCAGAAGGCTCATCTCTTTACCTCCGCCCTTTTATGGTTTCAACCGATGAGTTTCTGGGTGTCCGTACTTCTGAAAACTATCGCTTTGCCATCATCTGCTCGCCGGTGGGTCAGTACTATTCCGAGCCAATCCGAGTAAAAGTGGAGAAGGAATTCAGCCGTGTAGCAGATGGCGGAATCGGAAATGCGAAAGCCGCCGGTAATTATGGAGCTTCGCTTTATCCTACAAAACTCGCCCAGCAGGCTGGTTTTCATCAGTTGCTCTGGACCGATGCCGCCACACACACTTATTTCGAAGAGTCCGGAACCATGAATGTGATGTTTCTGGTTGGCAACACCCTGATCACCCCTTCCATCGGATCAACCATCCTGAAGGGCGTAACCCGCGATTCTGTTCTTACCCTGGCCAGAGAAAGGGGTGTTACGGTTGAGGAAAGACGCGTTTCGGTAGAAGAAATAGTACAGGCCTTGAAAGAAGGCCGGTTGAAGGAAGCCTTTGGTGTTGGCACCGCCGCCACCATTGCACCCATCGCCATGATTCAGAATGATGGCATCGATTATCATCTTCCTCCGTTGGATCAGCGTCCTTTTGCACCTTCCATACTCAAAGAACTGACGGATATCCGGACCGGCGCTGTGGAAGACCGGCATCACTGGATGATGAAGGTTCAGTAATACGGTTTTTTCTCAAAGCCCTTGCCGGCTTCCTGATTCGGTGTATCTGCGTGCATAAAAATGCGCTTTCTCCTCCTTTTTCGTCCTTTTTTTACACCATCGCTACTGTAAGTATGTCCCTGTTTTTTACATCCGGGCAAATGCCATAAATCTTGAAATTGCCATATCCGGCCCTGAAAATTGGTCAATTTGTCCCTGAGGTTTTTCCTCCGTTCGGGTCAGGCATCATGTGTTTTAAAGCTTAAATCCGGAATTTTCAGTTTTTTCTTACAGGTAATACGAGCGAAATTCCGGCATGAATGAGGCAGATTTTATCCTTATACATCCTGTAAGGATTGGGCCGATTCTGTAAAGCAAATCCGGAAGGCAAAACCGAATTTTGAAGCACGGCAAAAGAGCTGCCTTTCCCGCAGCTTTTTAAACGGCCTCAACTACTAAATCGTCAATATGCAGAAAGAAAAAATCCATACTTCCGGCCGAACGCTGATGCTGCTCATCCTGATGATGAGCGTATTTTTTCTTTCTGATCAGGCATTCGGTCAGTGTACCGCCATTCAGAATCCTGCCACAGGTGCCTTTACCACCCAGCCCATCAAAGTACTGCGCTGCCCGGGCCTGAACGATCCCATACCGGGTACTTTCAACCTGACCTTTCAGAATTTGGTATCCAATGTAACCGTGAACTGGGGAAACGGCGATATTCAAACCTATCCGGGACCGGTACTGGTGATTCCCTATACCTACAATACTGCCGAGCAGTTTAATTTCAGCATCGTTATAGCGGGTTGTCCGGATACCCTGAAAGGAACCTATGTGAATGAGCGCAATGTAACGGCTGCTGGGGTAAGCGTACCGGGTGTTGGTTTTATAGTTCCTCCGGCCGGACTTACCAACAAGCGCTGTGTCCCCGAAGACCTTACCATTACAAACGGCTCGCCGGGAATGAACGGGTACACCAACTGGATTGTGACCTGGGGAGACGGCGAACAGGATACACTTGGTTCGGAGTTTTTCAAATCCTACACCCACCGCTACGAAAAAGGAACCGCCGGCTGCTCGCTTCAGATTTGCGTCACTTATTTCAACGGCTGCGGAATAAATCCGGTAAACCGTCCCAGAGCCTGTTACGGTGATTATTTCTTCAAAGACATTGACTCGGCCATCGTGACACCGGCATCCGTATTTCTCTGCGAACCAACCGATGTTACCATCAGTGATATTTCCAATCTGAATTGCCTCGATTCTCTGGACCGGGAGATTCTCTGGACCCGCCTGAGCGGTTTTGCCAATCCGCTGCCCAATCCGGGAGATAATGTATTCCGGCCATACAATCCGGTGAACCGCAATCTCACCATTCCGGCTTCGGCCTTTTTTCCCATTCCTGCCGACTCCAGCTATTCCCTGCGGATGGTCATCCGCAATACCTGTGGCGATGATTCAGCGGATGCTTCCATCCGGATTGTTTCCCCGACAAAGCCGGTTTTCTCCAATCTCAATAACAATACCTGTCCGGGAGAGGCGATGAATTTCGTCAACCAGACCTCAAACCGCCCTTTTCAGAGTTACCAGGTTGATTTCGGAGACGGCACGGTCATCACCACCGGATTTCAGGCGAATTTCTCCCATGTGTACACCATCGGCGGCACCTACACGGTGAAAATGTCTACACTGGTAAATGGTTACAACGGGCAAACCTGCAGCCTTTCCGACAGCATTGTAGTGAATGTGAAAACCACGGTAAGTCCGATTGTGACGGTTTCCGATACGCTGGGATGCGACTCTCTGACCGTGCGTATTGAAAACAACTCACTTAATACCAACGGAGTGGTTTGGGAAGGATGGAACATTGGAATTACTCCGGCATCCTATATTTCCCTGGGAACCGGTGTTCTTCCGAATGTGGTCAGCAACTCTCAGTTTCAGGTACTGAGTACAGACCTGAATGATTCCTCCGCCCTGATTAAGTTCAAAACACACGGACGATACTTTATCAGGCTCAAGGCCCGCTCACTTGGATGTCCCTCCCTGGCCGATTCGGTCAAAGTGGAGTTGTACCCAGCTGCCAAAATCCGCTGGAAGATTTCGCCAAGGACCGTTTGTCTGGGTAATCCTGTTATCAGTCGTGACAGTTCCAGCGTACTTTCCTCCACCATTCTTGCCTCCCAGCGCCGGAATCTTAGAACCAACTGGAATCATATTTCCTGGAAGCTTGATATGGGCGATGGAACGCTTTATCAGTCAACATCCAACATCACCACGAATTTTAATCTTGTAGAAGCAACCAACCGCCTAACTTCCCATACCTATGCCAACCCCGGAACTTATGTGGTAAAACTCACCGTTCAGTCTCCCAATCGCTGTCCAAAAACGGATTCGGCCACCATTACCGTACTCCCCAGCACCGTTCCCTCCTTTACATTTGCCCGGGATTCCTGCAATCCCGGCCTCATCACGCTTCAGAATCAGACCAGCGGTTTTTCCCAGCGTTACATCTGGACCATCAAGCGCGGAAACAACCTGTTTTCAACCGAAACCAGACTCAATAAGGATACCTTTCAGGTAGCGCTTCCTTATTTTCCTCCCGGAGATTCCACCTCTTATTTTGTAACGCTCACCGCCATTTCCGGAATTGCTCCCGATACCTGTGCTTCCACTACGGCACCGCTGCTGATCAAAATTCCGCCTGCCAAACAGGCTGCCTTTTCAGTTTCGCAGACGGATGGATGTACCCCGATCCGCGATTTGCAGATCATCAACCAGTCCATCGGAATTCCTTCTGACGGAAGCCATGTTTACCAATGGACCTTTGGAAACGGCAATACTTTCACCGGTGAGAATCCGCCACTGCAGACTTACATCAATAATGGTACAGGATTTAAAAAAGACACCATCCGGCTGCGCATTACCAGTGGCAGCATCTGTGTCTATAATGCGCTGAAGGTCATCACGATTTACCCGAATCCGGATCCGGTTATTGTGGCCCCCGCGGAAGTATGCCACAACAGCAGCGTTACCTTCTCCGCCACCGGAAATGGCATCGGTGCCTATGAATGGGATTTCACCACCCTGGACGGCACCACCAGCAGCCAGCCTACGCCGAGCCGAACCTTCCAGAATACCGGCACTACTCCGGTGCAGTACAGCATCAGCCTGATTGCTGGTTCGGTGGCAGGTTGCGTGGATACGGTGAGCAAATCCATTACAGTGAATCCGCTGCCGACGGCCTCCTTTACGGCAGATCCGGAAGCGGCCTGCGGTGCCTCCCCTGTTTTGTTTGATGCCTCCTCTTCCGTAGCCGCCGACCTGTACAGCTGGAATTTTTCAGATGGTACCAGCGGGATTCAGGATACCGCCGCACCGCTTGTTTCCAGGTTCTTTCCGGAAAACATCTCCAGCATAGACAAAACCTACAACATCAGCCTGACAACCAAAACGACGAAGGGCTGCCAGAGCCTGCCTTTCAGCCGGACCGTCCGGATTCGCCCAACGGTGAGAGCCGCCTTTGCGCTGGACCAGGATACAGGATGCAGCCCGCTGACGGTGAACTTCATCAACCTTTCTACCCAGACCGATAACAATTTTACCTGGTTTGTAAACGAACTGGGAGCTCCGGGTCTGGGCATTCCAAATGCATCCAACCGCCCGAATTTTGGTTTCAATACCAAGCTTGTCAATCCCGGATTTACCTCGCCCATCCGCTATGTTGTTACACTGCAGGTACGGGACGACAATGGCTCACCTGTCTGTGAATCCACTTTTTCGGATACCATTACTGTTCTTCCGCAGCCGGTTTCTGCTTTTGTGAGGGAAAACATCAACCCGGGAACCTTTTGTGCACCGGTCGGACTGCAGGTAATACCCCGGGGAAGCCAGGGTGCAGAAAGCTACACCTGGAACTTTGGCGACAGTTCCGCCGAAGTAGTGAAAACCGATACCCTGCCCCTGCCGCATGTGTATGTCAATAACGGCACTTCATTGCTGCCTTACAACCTCAGTCTGCTCGTATCCAATTCCTTCGGCTGCACCGATACAAGTTCACAGATTCTAAGTATTCGTCCTGAGGTTCAGGCTGCTATTTCCGCCGATAACCTGACCGGCTGCTCACCGGTAATTTCAAATTTTACCAATAATTCTTCTGCATCTGCGGTGAGCTTTACCTGGTTCAGCAATGGTGCCCCGGTCTTCTTCAACCGTGATCTGCCGCAGCAGAGTTTCCTGAACAACTCTTCCACCGACTCGGCCTTTTACAATGTTTTTCTGGTAGCCAGAGGAAGTGGCGATGTATGCCTTGATACTTCTTCGGTGCTGAAATTTACAGTGCTCCCCAAGCCTGTAGTGCAGATTTCTGCCAGTCCCGGAAACGGATGCTCGCCACTTGCCACGACACTGAGTGCAGCCGGAACTACCGGAGGCAGCACCTTTACCTGGTACAAAAAACTGTCTTCCGAAACAGATTTCACCCTGATTGCCGTACGCAACAGTCCGGACGGCTTCCCGGATACCCTGGAAAATTCCGGCCTTTCTCCGGTAAATTATGTGGTGAAAGTGGTGGTGAGCGGTCCGGGCGGATGCCTCGATTCGGCGCAGACCAACATTACTGTTTTCCCGGATGTGAATCCTGTTTTCTCCCAGTCTGCCAGCGAAGGCTGTTCTCCGCTTTCCGTAGATTTCGCGGTAACTTCTTCCGGGCCAAGCGGTACAACCTATGTGTGGAAAATCAACGGTGTTCCACAGTTCGATCCTACACCGCTGAATTTCAGCAATTCCTTCACATCCACATCTGATACCGCCGAAACCCAGTACCTGGTGTCTCTTCAGGCCATCAGTCCGGGAGGCTGCATCCGGGAAAAGCTCAGCCAGGTGCGGGTATTCCCTCAGCCGGCACCCGATTTCTCCTTTCTGGCAAATCCTTCCACTTTCTGCTCGCCGGTAGACATCCGCTTTTTCCCTCAGGTGAAGAGCAATGTAGACCAACTGACTTGGTTTTTCGGCACCTCAGATTCTTTAGTGAGTTTGCAGGACAGTGTCGTTTCCAATTTGTTTGAAAACAATGGAGCAGCTCCGGCAGACAGTCAGGTAGTGCTGAAAGTAAAAACCCTGAACGGTTGCCGGGCAGAAGTCAGCAAAGGCTTCACCATTAATCCCCGGATTCTGGCCGGATTCAGCCAGTCGGCCACCGAAGGCTGCAGCCCGCTTCAGGTTACCTTTACCAACGACGCTTCTTCTCCGGGAGCCAATACCTTTGAGTGGCTGGTGGATGGAATACTTGTCGGTTCCAATCCGGTGGCTGTTTCACAAACCTTTACAAATGGTTCTTCCACCACTGCACGGGATGTAAAAATCCAGCTGGTGGCACGAAATTCCGCTTCTCCGGCCTGCTCAGATACGGCCACCCGTTTTGTAAAAATTCTCCCGAATCCGGAAGTCTTCGCTTCTGCCTTTCCGGCCAGCGGCTGCTCACCGCTCAGAACGCAGTTTACCGCAGGCAGTACTTCCGGAGGAAGCCAGTTCAGCTGGTTTATCAAGAAAAGCAATGAAAGTTCTTTCCAGCAGGATACCATCGTAAACAATGCGCTGCCATTTGAAAGAGTACTAGTAAATACCGGAAACACGCAGGTGGTATATAATGTAAAACTGGTGGTGGCCAATGCCTCCGGCTGCCTGGATTCTAGCAGTTTTGATGTGACGGTTTCACCGGAGCTGAATTCCGCCTTCACCATCGGGCCGGATTCAGCAGGCTGCGCGCCATTTTCTGCCCTGATGGGAAATGCCACAGCCAGCCCTGCAGCCAATTCCTTTGCCTGGCTGGTTGACGGCGTTCAGATGAGCAATTCTCCGGCCTTCCTGAACTATACATTTGAAAATACTTCCTCCACGGCCGTAAAGGAATATAAGGTTCAGCTCGTGAGTTCCAATGCCGGTTTCGGCTGTCCCGATACAGCAACCCGTACTGTCCTGGCTTACCCGATACCGCTGGTTGATTTTACCATTGGTCTGAATCCGCTTACCGGCTGCAGTCCGCTATTGGCAAACTTTACCCCACTGAACATCAGTGGCGCTGACACCCTTTTATGGAATCTTCCTGATTCGCTGCTCACTACTTCAGATACCGCCGTAAGCCGGATTTTCAGCAACCCGACGGTGATTCCTCAAACGCGATTCATCAACCTGAAAGGGCTCAATCAGTTTGGATGCAAGGCCGAAAAGTCGCGCAGTTTTCAGGTTAATCCCGGCATCGTTGCCGGCATCCTGGCCTCCGCTGATTCCCTCTGTACGCCAGCAGAAATCACCTTCACCAACAATTCCTCGGCTGGTGTAAATCTGGTAGAATGGTATGTGAACGGGCAGTTCCGCAGCAGCAGTCTTTCTTCCATCAACGAAACTCTGGTCAATACCGATTCTGTTCCGAAGCAGTTTGTGATTCGTCTGGTAGGAAAGAATTCCATTGCCACACTTTGCCAGGATACCGCCGAAATTTCCGTAACCATTTTACCGAAGCCCATCGGAGGCAATATTCAGGCTTCCGCAGAAAACGGCTGCGCTCCCCTGCCGGTTCAGTTTACCGGAACAGCCCAGTTTGCCAGTCGCTATTTCTGGAATTTCGGTGACGGAGTTAGTTTTGACAGTAGTTCCCAGAACATCCTGCACATTTTCAACAACCTCAATCCGGTACAGACGGCTGAGTACAATGTGCTGCAGGTTTCCACCAACGATTTTGGCTGCAGCGATTCAGCTTCCCTGAAAATCCGGGTAAGGCCGAATGTGACCGCCGGTATTATTGCCAATGATTCTGCAGGCTGTTCGCCCTTTACAGTTTCGCTGTCCGGTTCGCCTTCGGTCAATGCCAATTCCTACAACTGGGATTTTGGCGATGGCAACAGTGGGTCGGGCGTGAATGTGAGCCGCCTGTACTCCAATACTTCTGATACAGTTCAGACCTTTCTGGTGCGGCTGATTGCCGACCGCGTATCGGTTTCCTGTCCGGATACCGCCTACCTGCCCATCCGGGTGTTTCCACAGCCGACGGCCGAATTTGAAGCTACACCAGTTTCAGGTTGTCAGCCACTGGCGGTCAGCTTCACAAGTCAGGCCCAGCGGGCAGATTCCCTCTGGTGGGTGATCAGCAGCAATGGCGTGGAAGATACGCTGAGGGGAGCGGCTGCCACCGGATTTGATACTGTATTTCAGAATCAGAGTTCCCAAAACATCACCATCAAAGCAGAGCATTTCGCTCAGACGGCGCTGGGCTGTAGTGCAAGCCTGTCAAAGAACATTCTTGTAAGTCCGTTTGTAAATGCTGATTTCGCTCTTTCCGCCGATTCTGGTTGCACACCACTGGCAGTGAACCTCAGCAATCTTTCGGCGCCCGGCGCATCGGTTTCCTGGTTTGTAGACGGCAATCTGGTGAGCAATTCGCCTTCCCAGTTCAACTTCAGTTTTGTCAACAATACCCAGGAGCTGAAGATTTTCAAGGTTTTGCTTCAGGTGAGCAATGTGCTGAATGGTGCCTGTACCGATACCATCAGCAGGCTGGTGCGCGTATTTCCCCGACCGCAGGCCGGAGTACTTGGCGCCATCCCCGAGAATGGCTGCTCGCCCGTGAAAGTGGATTTCTTCTCGAATGCCACCGGTGCTACCCGTTATCTCTATGATTTCAATGACGGGACCATCCTTGATACTACAGCACCTGCTGCTACCCATGTTTTTGTGAACAATGCCAGTCTCACGACAAGATCCTTTACGGTACGCCTTACAGCCGGAAACGAATTTGGCTGCAGCAGCGAAAGCAGTAAAGTCCTGAACATCAAACCAACGGTAACTGCGCTTATCTCTGCGCCGGATACCCTGGGCTGCAGCCCTTACTCCGCAGGTTTCAGCGGTGTTAATTCCGTTAATACCAATCTATATAACTGGGATTTCGGAGACGGCGGAAGCTCTCAGCTGGCTACGCCGGTGAGGGTATTCCAGAACAACTCCGATTCGGTACAGACCTTCCTTATCCGGCTCATCGCAGACCGCAGCGGAGTAGGCTGTCCGGATACCGCATTCACACAAATAAAAGTGCTTCCCAGACCACAGGCTGATCTTTTACCAAATCCGCTGCAGGGATGTAATCCCCTGGCAGTTTCGCTCACAAACCTGAGTACAGGAGCACAGAACGCCGTCTGGACCCTTTCCGGGAACGGTCTGGTAGTAAGCCATCCAGCCGGCACTCAGCCGTTTGATACCGTGCTGGTTAACAGCCTCAGCAACCTTAAATTAAATGTAGATGTTTCCATCACGGCCACCAATCAGTTTGGCTGCAGCGATTCAAAATCCAGGATTGTTACGGTTGCTCCTTATGTGGAAGCGGCCTTTGCGAAATCAGCCGATTCCGGTTGCTCACCGCTGAAGGTACAGTTCATTAATCAGGCTCCGGCCGGCAATCTGGTGGAATGGCTGGTAGACGGACAGGTGGTTGCTGGCGGCCTCAATTCGCTGTCATATACCTTTGAAAATAATGGTCCGGGTATCAGGGAATTTGAGATTGCCCAGATTGCCAGCTCTGCGCTGTCACCGGAATGTAAGGATACACTGCGCCAGACGGTACGGGTATTTCCCAAACCGCAGTCCGGTGTGCTGAATGCCATTCCGGACATCGCCTGCAGCCCGGCCCGGATTGATTTCGTAGGCTCTGTTACCGGAGCGGACCGTTTCCTCTGGACCTTCGGTGACGGCAGCGAACTGGATACCAGCAGCCAGAATGTTTTCCATGTTTTCAACAACAGCAGTGCCAGTAACAACCGCAATTTCAATGTGCGTCTGGTTGCCATAACCGACAAAGAGTGCAGCGATACTTCCTTCCGCACCGTCACCATCCGTCCGCTGGTGAAAGCCGGCATCTTCGTACTGGATTCGGTGGGATGTACTCCTTTTCAGGTGAGTTTCAGTGCAGCACCATCCGTAAATGCCAATCAGTTTCAATGGGATTTCGGCAACGGACAGGGCAGCAATTCCAACAACCCGAATTTCACCTTTACCAATTTGTCTGACAGCACCGAATGCCGGCAGGTCAGGCTGATTGTAAGCAAGAACGGCATTGAATGTGCTGACACCACTTACCAGACCATCTGTGTGAAACCGGCACCAGTACCGCAGTTCAGCCTGAGTCCGGAATCCGGCTGCCAGCCGCTGGCCGTTTCGGTACAGAACCAGACACCGGATGCCGACAGTACGGTATGGCAGTTCATTTCCGGAGGCTTCCTCACCGAAACAACGGGAGCATCCTACGACACCATTGTTGAAAATCCGGGATTCCAGATCAAGACCGTAAGGGTAATCCTCAATTCCTACAATAGTGAAGGCTGCGTTGGCAAACTCGAGAAGCAGTTCAAAGTATCGCCTGCGGTACTTGCAGGATTTACGGCTTCGCAGGATTCCGGCTGCTCACCGCTTGCCGTGAGTTTCTTCAATCAGTCTTCCATTGGAAGTGTACCCCGCTGGTCCATTGATGGCAGCCCGGTAGCCGGTACCAGTTTCGGTCTGAACCAGACTTTTGAGAATTCGGGACCCGGTGTAAGGGATTTTGAAGTAAAGCTGATTGTGCGTTCCGGACTTGATTCGAACTGCACAGACACTGCCACCAGAAGAATCCGGGTATTCCCGAGGCCGCAGCCTGTCTTCAGCCTTTCGCCCTCCGTCCTGCAGCTGCCTCAGACGATCGTCACCATCAACAATCTTACAGAATTCCGCGACAGCTGGTCTTATGTGTGGGATTTCGGTGATTCTACAGGAAGCAATTCAGGTGTGGCCGTTTTAAGTCATGACTATGCCGCCCTCATGTCTGATTTATCCGGCCTCTCTGTGCCTGTGAAGCTTACTGCTACAAGTCTGCAGGGGTGTAAGAAGGATACAACCATGTTACTGAATATTATTCCCGTTCCTCCTGTAGTTGATTTTGAGCCGGATACTCAGGGATGCTCTCCATTGCCGGTGGTTTTCCGGAACTATTCCAAATATGGAAATCAGTTTGAATGGACCTTTGGAGACGGATCGACCAGTACCGAACAGAATCCGGCAAAAGTTTACGAGAACCCGGGCATCTACACGGTTACTCTCAAAGTCACCGGTCCCGGCGGAAGTACCACACTGAGGAGGGATAATATCATCAATGTTTTCAGGGATCCGTCGGCAGATTTCACGCCGAATGATCCGGTGATTGTTACCATTCCAAATGATCCTTACAAAGTTCGGGGAACAAATCCGCCAGCGGGTGAAAACTGGACCTACGAATGGGATTTCGGTGATGGCGGTACCGGAACAGGTCAGTCGGTTAGCTACCTGTATAAAGAAGTCGGCTCATATGACGTTACCTTAAAAGTAACCTCTGATAATGGTTGCGAAAACACCAAAACAGTCCCGGGTGCGGTAAGAACAAAACTGGGCGGACTGATCAGACTTCCCAATGCCTTCATCCCGGGAAATACGCCGGAAGGCTTCACAACCTACGACCCTGCGAACAGGGAAAAAAATGAGATTTTTTATCCCCTGAGTGAAGGAGTAAAGGATATCAAAATTGAAATCTTCAACCGCTGGGGAGAGCTGATTTTCTATTCCGACAAAGTCGGAAAAGGCTGGAATGGCTGGTCTGAAGGAAAGCAGTGCAAATCGGATGTGTATGTGTACAAAGTACAGGCTTTGTTTTCAGACGGCCGCTCGGAGACCCGCGTAGGGGATGTCACGCTCATCAGGTAAGCCGCGATTCATTTAAACCCGGATTCCGCATTAGAGATTTGTGATGAGAGGGGAAAGTGCAAAAAATCAGAGACTTATACTCGAAATTCGTAGCAGCGCTACGGATGCAGAGGATAAGTCTGCGAAGCTTCTGATTTGCAGCAATTTACCCTCGGAATAGAATTTCTAATGCGGATTCCGGGTTAAAGGAAAAAGCCGGAGGCTGTAGCTTCCGGCTTTTTCAATTCAGGGTTTGGTATTTCATTCCCTTTTATGCTGATTTGACCGTCGTTTAACCAATTTCTGAATTATGAGTTTCCTTTCCGAATTCAAACAGTTTGCCATGCGGGGCAATGTCCTTGATCTTGCCATAGGGGTGATCATAGGCGCTTCTTTTGAAAAAATTGTGAGTTCCCTCATCGAAGATGTCATCACCCCTTTACTTCTGAAGCCAGCTCTTGAAGCCGCACATCTGACAAAGCTGCAGGACTTAACGATGTTTGGTTCGGTGAAATACGGTGTATTTCTGGCTGCTACCATCAATTTTATTCTGGTGGCATTTGTACTGTTTCTGGTTGTCAAAGCAGTAAATGCATCTAAAAAAGCCGAGGAAGCCGCATCACCGCCTCCCCCGCCGGCACAAGAAGTATTGCTTACCGAAATCCGTGACCTGTTAAAAAACAAATAATGCGTAAACTGAATATTTGCCTGACCGGCTTTTTGCTTTTATCGGCCGGGATTGCCCTTGCCCAGAGTACTCCGGCTGAAATTTCGAGGAAGGAGGTAGAAGAAAAAGCCATGAAAACCAAACTCATTGACGAAAAACCCGACTCCCTAAAAGATTGGAAAACGGGTGCAGTACTCAATGGAAATGTGACCAATACCGGCCTGGTGAACTGGCAGGGTGGTGGACAGCCGGCGCTAACAGTCACTGGTATCTTCTCCGGTTTTGCCAATTATGCCAGCGGAAAAAACAAGTGGAACAACCTGCTCGAACTTGGATATGGCATAACCCGTCTCGGCCAGGATGGTGACGCCCAGCTTCGCAAATCGGAAGACAGGCTTGTTTTTACATCCAAATATTCAAGGGATCTGGGTCACTCCATGGGCTTCGCCGCCCTGCTGGATTTTCGCTCTCAGTTTGACAAAGGTTTCAAATATGATGTAAAGGTGACAAGGCCGGATGGTTCTACCATTCTCACCAATGAGAGAATTTCTGATTTCCTTTCCCCTGCTTACTCACTTGCCTCCATCGGAATTGACTACCGGAAAGATGAGCGTCTTTATGTGCTTTTCTCTCCGCTTACGGCCAAAACCACCATAGTGATGGACGAAGAACTTTCAGCAGCAGGGGCCTATGGCGTGGAAAAAGGAAAAAACATCCGTCATCAGGTAGGTATGTTCCTCAATGTCGGCTCTAAACTGAAGCTGATGGAAAATGTATCCTGGCAGAGCAGCCTGTATTTGTTCGATGATTATAAAACGCTTGACCGGATTGATATTTTCTGGGACAATGCCGTGTTGCTGACCGTCAACAAGTTTCTTCAGGCCAGCTTCAACACCAACCTGATCTATGACGACGACATCAAAATACCGAGGGCTGACGGCACTCCCGGCGGGCCAAAGGTTCAGTTCAAGCACGTGCTTGCGCTCGGTCTTGTTGTAAAACTGAAGTAGAAAATCCGTGTCCGGACCCGTGAATGGCCTGTAGAATCAATGCACCGTTTTCGGGAATCCCGCTGCTGCTTTGGCTGCTTTTACTGGGAGCATGTACCATTGAAAAACCGGTTTCAGAACAAAACCTGGCCCACCTTTACGGAAGAAATCCACCGCTAACGGTGGATTTCTCTGTTGTTGCATCGGGAGATGAAGTACTTGTTTTTTGCGGACTAAAGTTTCAGTTTCCCGAATTTCCGGCGGAAAAAGCCAGTTTCTGGGAGAAATACTGCATCAGCTATCAGCTTCGTCCCGGCTTCGAATCTTCCCGGATTTTGCTTAAAGACACTCTGAGCCCGGACATGATGATCCCGGGCTCAGGTATAAGGCCTGTTTTCCGGATTTCTGTTCCGGGCGCAGACAAAAATCGCCTGCTGGTGTTAAAAATCCGACATCGCTATGCGACCGAAGAATCTGCATTTTTTTGCCAGATTCCGGCGCAGGACTCACCTGATCTGAGTCCGTTTGCCTTGTTCAGAGGAAAAATCCCGGTAATGGGAAGCCGTGCTAAAGCCGGAGATACGCTGAACATACGCTGTTTCGATTACCGGAAAAATTCTGTCAGGGTGGAATTTAACCCCTTTCCTGATGCCGTGGCCATGCCACCCATGGCTACGGTTGCCCTGCTGGATTCCACCCCCCCCGACACCTATCCGGTGATTACCTCCCTGAACGAACCGCGGGTTTACCGTAAACCTGGTTACTATCAGGTGAAGGATTCTGAAGGAAACGCGGGATTCGGCTTTATTCTTACTGAATCAGATTTTCCATTACTCACACAGCCCCGGGAACTTATTCCGCCCCTGGTATACATCAGTTCCAGAGACGAGCGCAGAGAACTGCAGAATCCGGAAAATCCTAAACTTGCCCTGGATCAATTCTGGCTGAAAATTACCCCGCAAAAAGACCGTGCAAGGGAAATCATCAGGAAGTATTACCTGAACATCGAAGATGCCAACCGGCACTTTTCCCAATACAAGGAAGGATGGAAAACGGACAGGGGCATGGTCATGGCCATCTTTGGTCCTCCCTATCAGGTTTTTCGTTCAGAAGATGCCGAAGTATGGATTTACGATAAGGGGCACGGACCAGAAAACTCTGTATTTTACTTTTTCCGGAAGCGGGCAGGCAATTTCGCCGATATTTGGGAGCTGAAGCGCCTGAGTGATTACGATAAAATCTGGTATGGCGTGGTGGATTTATGGAGAAAAGGCATCATCGACCGCTGAGAAAGGACAGACCTCCCGGGCGGAAAACATCCAGCGAATTGCTGGTAATAGGGCTTCGGCCCGTGGCGGAACTGCTCCGCTCAGAAAAGGAAATCGACCGGGTTCTGCTGAGCCGGGAACTGCTGCAACGTGCAGAAGGAATGGACATCATGGCGGCCTGTCGCCAGCGCGATGTACCCTGCATGGCCGTGCCGGTGGAAAAGCTGGCCCGCATTACCCCGAAAATGCATCAGGGTGCTGTGGCCTTCATCAGCCCGGTGGCCTATCAGAAAATCGAACATCTTCTCCCCATCCTTTTTGAAGAGGGAGAAACGCCCTTTGTTCTGGTTCTCGACCGGATTACCGATGTGCGTAATTTCGGTGCCATAGCCCGAACCGCAGAGTGTGCCGGCGTGCATGCCATCATCGTTCCTGAAAAGGGAGCAGCCCAGATCGGGGAAGATGCCATCAAAACTTCGGCCGGCGCATTGCATCACATCCCTGTTTGCAGGGAAAAAGACCTCGGCAGAACTGTGGACTTTCTCATGGAAAGCGGACTCACCGTGCTGGCATGTACCGAAAAAGGCGATGAATCCTTGTTCGGGCTTGACCTGAGCGGGCCGGTTGCAGTAGTGATGGGTTCAGAAGAAGATGGCATATCAGAATTTATCCTGAGAAAAGTGCATCACTGCGCCTCCCTTCCCCAGGCAGGAAAAATCGGTTCGCTCAATGTAAGCGTAGCCGCCGGCATCGCCATGTACGATGTTCTGAGACAACGCATTCCTTCAATAAAATGACCATAAAGCCGATTCTTGCAGGATATTTCAAACTCGATGGAGGTGCCATGTTCGGAGTGGTGCCTAAAACCATTTGGAGTAAACTGGTAAAGCCGGACGAAAACAACCTCTGTACCTGGGCACTGCGCTGCCTGCTGGTGGAAGAGGGCGACACCAGGCTGCTCATCGATGCCGGAATGGGTGATAAGCAGGATGCGAAGTTTTTTTCGCATTATCAGCCCCATGGTCCTTCCCTTAGCGAATCACTTCAGGCGGCGGGCTGTACACTGGAATCCATTACCGACATTCTCCTCACACATTTGCATTTTGATCATTGCGGCGGTGTGCTGCGCAGGGAGGGAGATGGATTCGCACCAGTATTTCCAAACGCCCGGGTCTGGGTAGATAAGTGCCACTGGGAATGGGCCGTTAAACCGAATGCCAGAGAAAAAGCATCTTTTCTGAAAGAAAATCTCCTGCCTTTACAGGAGCTCGGGCTCTTGCATTTTCTGCCGGAAGGTGAAAATTCGTCCTGGCCCTGGCTTACACTTTTCCGGGCTTACGGACATACGGAAGCTATGGTACTTCCGGTGGTGGCGAAGGGTGAAAAAAAAGTCGTTTTCTGCGCCGATTTATTTCCCTCAGTTCATCACCTTCCCATGCCCTATGTAATGGGATACGATATGCGTCCACTTGAAACGCTGGCTGACAAGGAACGGTTTTTCAGTAAAGCAATGGAAGAAAACTGGCTGCTCTTTTTTGAGCACGATGCAGATAACGAGTGTGCCCTTTTGGAACAAACCGAAAAGGGAATTCGGGCCGGAAAAGGAATGAAACTGGCTGAAGCCGGCTTTTAAGGATTAATCCAGGAAGCATCAAAACCGTCGCCCTCGTAACTGATTCTGGCACGGCGGTGACCCTGTGAATTCAGCACAAGCCAGTCGATGCTGCGGATTTTAAATTCAATTACCAGAAAATTACTGATGCCGCTTTCACTCTCGTGCGGTAAAGGATCTTTACCCCGGAGGTGCTCAGGAAGGCCATCGTCCGGCATACTGAGCTTTTCACCCGGAGCCCACTTACTCAGATAGGATTTGCGCGAGCTCATGTTGGCCTCTTTCCACAGTTTTGAACTTGTTTCCGTTTTAAGATGCAGGACAGCTTCGGCATACAAGCGGAGCTGCACCCTCCGGACAGGGTCGTAAAGCAAAAGACTGCAGCTCGAATTTTCCCCGATCTGCATGGACTTGGGAGAACGGGCATCCGTGTGGGTAAACAGGGAGAGATTTGATTTTTCTGCCTTGCGAAGAACCAGTGTGCGGAGTTCGATTCCGTCCTTCCCTCTGGTTCCCAGCACAAAGGTGTGAAAGGGAGATTTTCCCTTCGAAGCCCCTTCCATCAGCATGTTCCAGCACTCTTTTTCAATGCTTTCGAGGCTGCTGCGATGGTTTTCCGATATTTGCTCGCGTAGGGAGATTTCTCTGGCAGGCAGGTTCATGACAATCCGTTTAAATTCCCTTAACAAGGACTGTGTTTAATTGTTTAAATTATTTTTTTACAGATGATTCCGCAGCAGATTAACCGCGCCGTGCTGGACTTTTGCCGCAGGCTTGAACATGAGGAGGCCGGCAGACTTCCCTTCCGGAAAACGCTGTTTGAAGGAATCTCAAATGCCTGGCTGGCGGAACAGGCTTCCCTGCAGCGACTGGCCACCTCCAAACTGCCGGAATGGGCAGGCCTTGATAACATAGTCTTTCCCGACAGGCAGGCACTGGAACAGTGTACTTCTTCACTGGCAGCAAACTGGAAAAAGTCGCTGCTTCCCCCCGGAATACGGGTTCTTGCCGATGCTTCTGCCGGTCTCGGCGTGGATGCTTTTTCCCTGGCTGAGAAAGCTGAAAGGACCATTCTCTTTGAACCGGATGCAAACCGCGCTGCAGCCCTGCGTTACAATTCGACTGCGCTGCAGAGGGCAGATGCAGAAGTAAAGGAGCATGCCTTATCCGAAGAAGAACTTAAGAAGCTGGCAGAGGGCGGCAGCGGATTTCTTCTCTATGCCGACCCGGACAGGCGCAGGGAGGATGGAAAGCGAAAGGTGCATTGGACCGAATGCACGCCGGATGTGCGGATGTTTCACCGGATGCTGAAGTACACAGAATGCCGCCTTATGGTAAAATTTTCGCCCATGGACGATCCGGAAGAAATTGCGGAAGCCCTGCCCGGTGTTTCGGCCGTGCACCTGATTTCAATACACAACGAGGTAAAGGAGGTGCTGATGCTCTGGGATTTTTCAAGCCCTGTTGAACCATGCTATCAGGCCGTGGATTTACGCCGCAACGGCGAAGTACAGCAAATTTCCATTCCGGTAAGGCTTGAAGGCCGGCCCGTTATCGGGCAAGTTCGGGCCGGCCACTACCTTCTCGACCCGCTGGCTTCCCTGCGAAAAGGCAGGTTTGCAGTTTGTCTGGCAGAAGAACAAGGCTGGAAACTGATTTCCGCCAGGGCCAGGCTCTTTGTTTCTGAAAATCAGCCGGTGAGTTTTCCCGGAAGGGTATTTGAGATGCTGGGAACCTATCCATCAGGATCAGCGTTCCGCACTGCCTTCGGCCGCAATTCCTGCCACCTGGTTTGCCGGGATTCTGGTCTGAGCGCAGACGAGCTGAGAAAGAGCCTGAAACTCCGGGAAGAAGGAGAAGATTATCTGTTCTGCTTTACGGATGAAGCCGGACAAAGGCGCTTTGTGCATACGCGCCGCTGCTGAAGGCTGCCGGATTTTCCTTTTGCCAATGCGGCAGCTTTTACTACTTTTGCAGCAGATTTTGGTGTAATACCGATTTCAGGGCTTGTAGCTCAGCTGGTTAGAGCACCTGACTCATAATCAGGGGGTCCATGGTTCAAGCCCATGCAGGCCCACCCCTAATAGAGTTATCTCATGAATATGAGGTAACTCTTTTTTTTTGATGCTTTTTGAATACAGCATAATCCTCGTTCTGGTTCGTCTCCCGACGAACCAGCTGATACAGAGCACCTGTTTTCCTGATACAGAGCACCTGTTTTCCGGTTCGTGAGGACACGAACCGGGACGGGAGAAAAGCAATGGCATCAGATTGCAATTACCCGTCCTATCCGTTCTGGTTCGTCTCGCGACGAACCAG
>Ga0315900_10001152_pt1 | contig 42506 bp, 35 predicted proteins | sample LakEriMetagenome_FD_203521 | JGI IMG/M metagenome (GOLD analysis project Ga0315900, IMG submission 203521) | Freshwater fungal communities from buoy surface, Lake Erie, Ohio, United States - Buoy 12 MA114 | ecosystem: Environmental > Aquatic > Freshwater > Lake > Lake biofilm | place: USA: Lake... | reverse complement strand
TGTTCCCGCCGAGCTGCTGCATGCTCGAGGCCTGGCACATCGGGCCCGTGCCGCCGCCCCACTCCTCGGTCTGGATCAACTTCTTGGCGTCGTTGCTGAAGGCCGCCGTGTGACGCCCCTGGAAGTTGTTCGTGTCCATGATCGCATTGATACGGAACGGCTTCTCGGGGTTCTTGATGTCCACGAGAATCGAGTGCGTCGAGCAGGACGCGAGCAACATGTTCATCTCGGGGTAAGCCGTCACGTCATGGCAGTTGCGCGGACCGGCCGGCATGTCGGCCGCGGGCTGCGGACGCCCGGCGCGCGTCCCCGTGCGCGTCGGCACGCAATACCGCTGGCACTCGCCAGCGCCTTCGAGGTCGGCAAAGATGCGAGCGCCCGGAATGACCTCCGACTTCTCCGGGGCGTTGAGGTACACCTTCACGATGTCGAGTTGGTACAGCGAGTTCGTCGGATCCTTCGGATCGTTGCCGTTCTTGCACCCGGCGAGCTCGGTGTCCGGACGCGCGCCCTGCTGCCCCGACACATAGAGATAAATGATGTTCTTGTTCGTCGGGCTCGGCACCAGCGTGTGCGTGTGCGAGCCTTTGCACGTCTCGACGTTCTTGATCAGCTTGGGCGCCTTCGGGTTGGACACGTCGAAGATGCGAATGCCGGCCATGTGATCCTTCGGATCCTGCACGCCGCCCGCCCCGCAGTCCTTGCGATTGCCGGCGCCTTCGGCCGAAAGGAAGAGGAGCGTGCCGTAGATGGTCGGGTCGCCCTGCGAGGTGATGCACTTCGTAACCGACGCGATGACCGGTTTCGCGGGATCGGTGATGTCCCAGATGGTGAAGCCGGCGAAGTTGGCCTGGTAGACGTAGTGCGTCGCGAAGGCCACATCGGAATTGATGAACGTCAGCCCGCGGACGGTGTCGAGCTCGGCCGGCTTGGGCGAGAACGACACCTGCTTCATGCCGTTGATCGCGATGCCCGCATCGAAGCGCCCGGGTTTGAGCGTGCTGCGGGGATCCTTGTTGGACGGATAGGTTTGCGCCGAGAGCGTACCGGGGGCACTGAGCGCCGGCACGGCCACCGCCGCGGCGAGCAGGAGCAGACTGCGGACTACACGCATCGATTCACCCTCCAGAGGTGAGGTGCAGCGGGAGAAACATCGTGGCGCACCGGGCCCGGCGCACCACGACCCGGATTGTGCGGGTTACAGCTTGGGCAACTGGGCGAGCAGGCGCTTCATGATGCCGATCTCGGCGGTCTGCGCTGCGACGACATCGTTGGCGAACACGTTGGCATCCACTTCCTGACCGGCGCCGGGCGACTTGAAGAGCTCGTCCACCATCTTGATGGCGCCGGCGTGGTGCTTGATCATGCCGACGAGAAACAGGCGGTCGAACTGCACACCGCGCGCCTTGTTCATCTCGGCCAACTCTTGGTCGGTGAGCATGCCTTCCATGCGCACGTCGTGCCACGACGCGGTATCGGGGGCGAACTGGTTATAGCGGCGCAGCCAGTCCTGCATGATCTGGATTTCGGGCATCTGCGACTGGTCGATCTTGCGCGACAGCTTGAGCAGCTGTGCGTTCGTGCTGTTCGATTCGGCCAGTTTGGCCATGACGATCGCCTGCGCATGATGCGCGATCATCATCTGCATGAATTCCACATCGGCCTTGGTGTACAGCGCCCCCTTGGGGATGACGATTTCCGGCCCCATGCGGTGCATGCTGTGATCCATGCCGTGCTGGGCGGATACCGGGGAAGCGAATCCAGTCGCAACGAGGAGTGCGACCAGTGAGGAAATGCGACGGGCCGTCATGAGGGCTCCGGAGGTATGCCGACTGCACATCGGCGGGCGGATGATTGGGCTGGTACCACAGAGAATACGGCTCTGGAAGCGCCAGCGTTAGGTCATGGCCTCGTGCAGGAGCGAGTGAAAGTGATGCACCCCCGTCTCGTGTTCGGCGGAGTAACGGCCGCGGTCGTAGATCCGTGAGCGCAGGTTGCGCTGCACGACCTCGCAGATGGCGATGTCCTCGTCCTGCACTTCCGTACTGAAGGCCATGAGCTTGAGCCAGGCCGGGTCGGTGGCGGCATCGGCCGGGGGATCCACCGCGTACCAGTCGAACACCACGCGGCAGCGGTCTGGGCCGAGCGGGATCACCACGTTGGTCTGCATCTGTCCCAGATACACGTTGAGCATGGTGTTGGGAAAGAGCCACGCATAGACCGCTTCGGGGACGTCGGTGGTGGCGGGATCGTACTGGCGGTCGGGGTTGCCGCCATGCACGGGGCGCAGCGGCGCATGCTGCAGCGAATACCAGCGGTGCGGCTCCACCCGGTAGCGATCCATGTCGAGCTCCTTGTTGAGCCCCGGATGCACCACCGGTACGTGGTACCCTTCGAGGTAGTTGTCCACGTACACCTTCCAGTTGCACGCGATCTCCCAGCTGCGCGACGTGACGAAGCGCATGCGTTCGCAGTGGAACGGCGCCACGCGAGCGGGCAGATCTTCGAGCACCTCGGCGAGCGGCGGCGCCTTGCCGTCGAGATTGACGAACACGAGCGGCCCCCAGGTGGTCACGGCGACCGGCACCAGACGCATCTCCTCCGGCCGGAACTGCGACGTGCCTTCCATGCCGGGGGTGCGCTGCAGGGCCCCATCGAGGCCGTAGGTCCAGCCGTGATAGCGGCACTGCAGCGTGTGGCGCTTGCCGCACCCCGTGGCCACCGGGCCGGCGCGATGCAGGCACACGTTGTAGAACGCCCGCAGCTGCCCGCCATCGCGGACGACGACGACACTGTTGGCCCCCACGTCGGCGGTGAAGTACTGCCCCGGCTCCATGACCTGTTCCATCCGGCCCACCAGCTGCCAGCTGTGGGCGAAGACGCGCTCCATCTCGAGCTCGAGATAGACCGGGTCGTGATACAGGCGCGCCGGCAGCGTGGCGGCGCGCGCAATGTCGGGGTCGAACGGAAAGGCGAGCGGCATGATCCAAGCTTGCGGTCTCGCGGGGAGGTGGCAAGTTGGGCGATGCGCGCCCCCTTTCGAATCCGACTGCCGCACCCCCTGCTCCTGCTGCTGGGGGGCGTGGTGGCCGCCGCCTTGTGCACGTGGCTCCTCCCCGCGGGCAGCTTCGAGCGTCGTGCCGACGCGGCGAGCGGCCGGGAGCTGGTCATTCCGGGCACCTACGGCACCATCGCGGCCACACCCGTGGGGGCGTTCCAGACGCTCCTGGCGGTGCCGCGCGGCATGGCGGCCGGTGCCGACGTGCTCATCACCATTCTGTTCGTGGGGGCGGCCTTCGCCATGCTGGAGCGCACCGGCGCCCTTGGGCGTCTGGTGGAGGTCGTGGTGCAGCGCAGCCGCCGTCCTCAGGTGGTGCTGGTGGGCGTGACCCTGGCTTTCGCCACCTTCGGCGCCCTCGAGAACATGCAGGAAGAGATCGTGGCGCTCATCCCCACGCTGCTGGTGCTGTCGCGCGGGCTGGGCTTCGGTCCGCTCACCGCGCTGTCGGTGAGTGTAGGTGGTGCCGCCGTGGGGTCGGCGTTCGGCCCCACGAATCCCTTCCAAACGGGGATCGCGCTCCGCTTCGCGGAACTGCCCCCGTTCAGTCAACCGGTGCTGCGCACGGTGGCCTTCGTGCTGGCAGTCACGGTGTGGTGCGGCTGGGTGGTCTACGGCGCGGCGCGCGAAGCGCGCGATGTGGCGCGCGCCGCGGCCTCCTCGAGCACGCCCTCGGTTTCACCCACCGCCACCCTGTCCGGCGGCGCCGTGCCGATCGAGCGACGGGATCTGCTCCTGCTGCTGCTGGCCGTCGTGCCCTTCGCGCCGTACGTGTACGGCGTGCTGCAATGGGAGTGGGGCTTTCACGAACTGTCGGCGCTGTTTCTGGTGGCCAGCTACGCCATTGGTCTCACCGCCGGGTTTTCGCTGGCCGCCTGCACGGAGGAGCTCATTGCCGGCATGAAGGCCATGCTCCCCGCCACCATCTACGTGGGGACGGCGCGTGCGATCGGGTTGGTGCTCGCCGACGGGCACGTGCTGGACACCATCATTCACGGGCTGTCGCTGCCGCTGCAGGTGGCGCCCCCCGTGGTGGCGCCGCTGCTCATGATTCCGGTGCAGGCGCTCATGCACGTGGTGGTGCCGTCGGTGAGCGGGCAGGCCACGCTCACCATGCCCATCATGGCCCCGCTGGCCGAGCTGGTGGGGGCAGGGCGCGACGCGGCGGTGCTGGCGTTCCAGACCGGTGCCGGCCTCGCCGATGCGCTGGTGCCGACCAACGGTGCGGTGCTGGCCATGCTGGCCGCCGCCGGGGTGAGTGTGGCACGCTGGTGGCGCTTTGCGGGCCCCGGCCTGCTGCTCGTGGCGCTGGTGGGAGCCGCGGCGGTGTGGATGGCGGCGTAGCACGGAGCGCGTTGCGCGCGGACCGGGCCCTCGCCGTGTCAGCGCCCCGAATGCACCCACCCCAGGAACCGCTCGCGCACCCGCTCGGCAACCGGAGCCCGCAGCGCGTCGATGAGCACGGCCGGCGTACGTGGCGTCTGATACCAGATCCCGAACAACGCGTCGATGGTGGGCCAGCGCTCGTCGCTACGAGTCACGATGCCCGACACACCGGCCTCGATCGCTCCTGGCTGCACCACGCGCGCGTAGGCCCCCGGGCGCGCGGCGTCGGCGAACTGCTTGACGAACGTGGGCACGCCCATGCGCCCGGCGAGCGTGGCGCACGGAATGCGCGGCGCCGTGAGCTCCAGCAGCACGTCGCCGAACTGGACGCGGTCGCCCACGCGGGGCGACGGCCACCACCGGTCGATGGTGAGGTTGTCGCCGAAGAGTCCCGGGCCGCAGGGCCGGCCAAGAGTGGTCGTCCACCACGCGTAGTCGTGGGCGCTGTACACATACAGGGCCTGATCGCGGCCCCCGTGGTGCTTGGCGTTGCCGACGGCGTCGCCCACCAGCCCCATGGCATCGCACAGCACGGGGCCTCCCACGGGGTGTTTGTGAATGCCGGTACGCCGGCTCGCGCTCGCGGAGAGCGGAGCCAGCGTGCCGATGTTGACGCTCTCCAGGCGAATCATGCGAAAAAGATAGCCCGTGCCTCCCCGCGCCGGCCGGAAGGCGAGCGCTGTCGCGTGACGGCCCGATTATCTTCCGCGCCATGTCCATTTCTCCATCGTCCATGCGGGTCGCGATCGTCGGGTCGGGCCCGGCCGGTTTCTATGCCGCCGAATCGCTGCAGAAGGCGGCGCCCGGCATCGCGATCGACCTGATCGATCGGCTCCCCACGCCGTTTGGTCTCGTGCGCGGTGGCGTTGCTCCCGATCATCCCAAGATCAAGTCGGTTACCCGCGTGTTCGATCGCATCGCCACGCAGCCCGGATTCCGGTATCTGGGCCATGTCCGCGTGGGCGAGGATGTCACGGTGGACGAGCTGCGCGCCCGGTACCACGCGCTCATTCTCTGCTACGGGGCCGAGACCGATCGCATGCTGGGCATTCCCGGCGAGTCGCTGGCGGGAAGCCACGCGGCCACCGAGTTCGTGGCGTGGTACAACGGACACCCCGACTACGCGGGCGCCACCTTCGACCTGACGCAGCGCGACGTGGCGGTGGTGGGGATCGGGAACGTGGCCATGGATGTGGCGCGCATTCTCGCCAAGCCACCGCAGGCGTTGGCCGCGACCGACCTGGCCGACCATGCCCTGCAGGCGCTTGCCAGCTCCCAGGTGGCCACCATTCACCTCATCGCCCGCCGCGGGCCGGTGCAGGCAGCCTGCACGACGCCCGAGCTGCGCGAGCTCGGCGAACTCGAGGGGGTGGATGTGGTCGTGGATCCGCGCGACCTGGAGCTCGACGCGGCCAGCGAAGCGGAGCTCGCCGCCATGGAGGATCGCAATCCGGCGAAGAACCTCGACGTGTTGCGCGAATGGGCGGCGCGCCCGCTCACCGGCGCGGCGCGGCGTGTGGTGCTGCACTTCAACGCCTCACCCGTGGCCCTGCACGGCAGCACGCGGGTGGAGGGCATGACGATCGTGCGCAACCGACTGGAGTCCGACGGACGCGGCGGCGTGCGGGCGGTGGCGACCGACGACACGCGTGAGCTGCCGGTGGGGCTGGTCTTCCGGTCGGTGGGGTACCGCGGCAAGGCCTTGCCGGGGGTACCATTTGACGACCGTGCCGGTGTGGTGCCGAACGTGAAGGGGCATGTGGTAGCGGCGGCGGGGAGCCAGGCCGTGGTGCCCGGGCTCTACGTGGCCGGGTGGATCAAGCGTGGCCCCCAGGGGATCATCGGCACCAACAAGCTGTGCGCCACCGACACGGTGACGCAGCTGCTGGCCGACGTGGCCGCCGGCGACATCCCCGCCTTGCGCGATGATCTGCCGTCGATCGACGCGCTGCTGGCCGAGCGGGGGGTCCGGGTCACCAGCTGGAGCGACTGGCAGACACTCGACAAGGCGGAACAGGCGCGTGGCGCGGCGGCGGGACGCCCGCGCGTGAAGCTGACTAACGTTGCGGAGATGCTGGAGATCGTCGCCGCGAATCGCTGAGCAGCGCGTCAGGCGCGCGCCAACTGCCGCGCGTGCTCGCGCACGTCGGCAGGCCACGCGGCCATGTGGGCATCCATGCGATCGAGGTCACCGGCAAAAAGCGCGCGGGTCACCTCCTCGTATTCGGGCAGATGGCCAGCCATGGCGTGCAGGAAGTGATACGCCGCCTCCCGCGCGTTGCGCGTGTGCTCATCGGCCGCGCCCGCCTTGCGGGCATGCTCGACGATCTTGCGCAGCGTGACGGATGTTCCACCCGGTTGCGCGCCCAACCACTCCCACTGGTGTGGCAGCAGCGTGACCTCCCGCGGGACGACACCGAGGCGCGGGCGCCCCGGACCCCGAGGCGTTGCTGGGGCCGACTCGGCTGCCGCGTAGCGCGCGGCCACTTCCGCCGGTGAGCCCCGCGTGTCGATGTCCACCTGCCGCCCGGTTGCGTTCTCGAAGAGCAGCAGCCACTTCGACCCGCTGCGGCTTGCCTCCAGCAGAGCCACGGCCATGTCCGGAAGCGAACCGGCCGCGAGCCGTCGATGCCCGTCGAAGAGGGTATGTGTCATGGATGAATGGGTTGGTTTTGTCCGGGTATAAGTAGAGTTTATACCCGGATCAATTGTCTGCGCAAGAGGTTGTACCGTGCGTTCCGCGCTCCTCCCGTCGCTCCGGGGGTGGCTGGCGGCGCAATGCGATGTTCATTCCCACATGCTCTGGAAACCGACCCTTTGGCCAGGCCGGCGCCGTCCGGCGTGGCGGCTCGCCATCGTCGTTGCCGCCACCACTGCGGCGTGCACACCCCGCACGGCGCCGTCCCCGGCGCCCCCGGCCTCGTCCGTGTCGTCGGCGTCATCGTCGCCCGTGGCCGCGGTACGCGATACGACCCCGCGCGTGGCGATCATGTCGGCGTTCGATGCCGAGTGGCAGGCGTTACGCGCCGCCACGGCGATTACCCGTACCGAGGTGGTGAACAATCGCAGTTACCACTTCGGGCGGCTGCGCGGGCACGACGTGGTGCTGCTGCTGAGCGGCTTCAGCATGGTGAACGCCGCCATGACCACGCAGGCGCTGCTCGACCGGGTTCCGGTGCGCGCCATCGTGTTCAGCGGCATCGCCGGCGGCGTGAACCCCGGGCTCAACGTGGGGGATGTGACCGTGCCCGCGCAGTGGGGGAACTACCAGGAACAGCTCTTCGCGCGCGAAACGCCGCAGGGATTCGTTCCGTCGCGGACGACGACCGCGTTCGGCGGCTACGGGATGATGTTCCCGCAGGGCACGTCCGTGACTGCGCGCCACGCGCCGCCGGACTCGCTGGAGCGACGCTTCTGGTTCCCGGTGGACTCACTGGCGCTTGGCATTGCGCGCACCATTGCCGGTCGCTTCACCCTCAAGCGCTGCGTGCAGGCCGATCGCTGTCTCGATCACACCCCGAAGCTGGTGGTGGGCGGCAACGGGGTGAGCGGCCCCATCTTCGTGGACAATGCGGCGTACCGCGAGTGGGTATGGCGCACCTTCCGCGCCGATGCGCTCGACATGGAATCGTCGGCGGTGGCGGTGGTGGCGTATGAAAACCGGGTACCGTTCATCGCCTTCCGCTCACTCTCGGATCTCGCCGGCGGCAACGAGGCACCCAACGAGGCGCGCATCTTTGGCCGGCTGGCCTCCGAGAATTCGGCGGCGGTGGTCATGGCGTTCCTCGACGCACTGCCGCGCGAGGCCTTCGCCAGGGCGCGCGATCGGTGAAGCGGTACTTCGGCTTCGCGACGCACGGGACCACCTGGCGCACCGAGATCATGGCCGGTGTGGCCACGTTTCTCACGATGGCGTACATCATCGTGGTGAACCCGGCCATCCTCGAGGCCGCCGGCCTGCCGCGTGAGGCGTCCATCACGGCCACGATTCTCTCGGCCGCCTTCGGCACCCTGATCATGGGGGTGTACGCACGGCGCCCGTTCGCCATCGCGCCCTACATGGGCGAGAACGCCTTCATCGTGTTCACCGTGGTCAAGGGATTGGGGTTCCCCTGGCAGACGGCGCTGGGCGCGATCTTCCTGGCCGGCGTGCTCTTCACGCTGCTCACCCTGCTGGGCGTGCGCCGCTGGCTCGCCGCCGGCATTCCGGCCAATCTCAAGCACAGCTTCACGGTGGGGATCGGGTTGTTCCTCACCTTCATTGGCCTCAATGCGATGGGTGTGGTGCAGCTGGGGGTTCCGGGCTCGCCGGTGGCGCTGGGGGCGCTCAATCGCGCGACCACGCTGGTGGCCATTGGCGGGTTCTTCGCCACTGCCGTGCTGCTGGCCCGGAAGCATCGCAGTGCACTGCTGCTGGGCATCATCATCACGTCGGTCCTTTCCTTCGGTGCAGGCATCACGCCGCTCCCAGCGGGGGTAGCGAGCGCGCCGCCGTCGCTCGCGCCGCTCTTCGGGCAGCTCGACATTGCGGGCGCGCTGACGCTCAAGGCGCTCCCCGTGGTGGTGATCGTCTTCGTGATGGCCTTCGTGGATACCATTGGCACCCTCATTGGCCTGGGCGCGCGTGCGGGGCTGCTCGATGCCTCGGGCAATCTCCCCGACATGGAGAAGCCCATGCTCGCCGATGCCGTGGTGAACATGGCGGCGCCGGTGTTCGGCACCACCACCTGCGGCGCATTCGTGGAGTCGGCGGTGGGCATCGAGGCCGGTGGGCGTACCGGGGTCACGGCCATCGTGGTGGCCGTGCTCTTTCTCGCGTCGCTGTTCTTTGCGCCGCTGTTCACCGCCATTCCCGCGCACGCCACCGGCGTGGCGATCGCCTCCATGGGCGTGCTCATGCTGGGTGCCATGGCCGCGCTCGACTTTGCCGACTACACCGAGTGGGTGCCGGCCTTCCTCACGATCGTGCTCATGGCCTTCACGTACAACATTGGCGTGGGGATGACGGCCGGCCTGCTGGCGTATCCGGTCCTCAAGGTTGGCACGGGGCGCGCGACGGAGGTGCCGGCCGCCATGTGGTGGTTGGCGGCCATGTCCCTGCTGTTCTACGCGGTATACCCATACCACTGACCGGCCCCGCCCGCGAGGCGCTGCATGGCGGCCAGCCCCTCGTCGCCGATGTCGAGACTGTGGGCGTTCACGTAGAGCGCGATATGCTGCGCACACACCTCGCGTGACATTTCCTGCGCGTGTGCGCCCACATAGTCGCGGCTGGCCTCGGGATGATCGAAGGCGTACTGCACGGAATCGCGAATGGCGCGCTCGAGGTCGACGCGCAGCGCGGCGTCCAGATCACGGTGGGCGCAGATCCCCGCCAGCGGCACCGGGAGCCCCGTGGTCTGCTCCCACCAGTCGCCCAAATCGACCACCTGTACCAGGCCGTGCGCGGCATAGGTGAACCGGCTTTCGTGAATGATGAGGCCCGCATCCACCTCCCCGTCGGTCACGGCGCGCAGGATGCGATCGTAGCGCAGCTCGACGACCTCGCTCAGTTCGGGGGCGGCGAGGCGCAGCAGGCGATACGCCGTGGTCTCGCGTCCCGGGATGGCCAGTCGGCCGCGGGCGGCCTGAGCCAGCGACTGTGCCTCGCGTGCCACCACAAGCGGCCCCACGCCCATGCCCAGCGCGGCCCCGCTGCGGAGCAGCGTATAGCGGGCGCCGACCGCCGCGAAAGCGCCGACGCTCAGCTTCGTGAGATCGAAGGCCCCCGCATGGGCGCGCCGGTTGAGCTCCTCGATGTCGAGCAGCACCGGCCGGATGCGCACCGGCGCGTTCACCAGCCCGTGCACGAGCGCGTGAAAGGCGAACGTGTCGTTGGGGCAGGGCGAGAATCCGAAGGTCAGCTCACGCATGGTGCGGCCGTGTGGTTCGCAGGGCGGCCACGAGCGGCGGGGTGATGTCCACGATGGCGGCGAGGGCAACGCCGAACTGCCAGCGCGTCCGATCGGGCTCCTCGATGTCATTCGAGATGGCTCGCACCTCGATGGCGGGCACCCCGGCGAGTTGTGCGGCCCGCAGGACGGCGAAGCCTTCCATCGCCTCGACGTCGCAGTCGCTGGTGCCCCCCACGCGGCCGCTCGTGCCAATGCACGTGCATCGGGCGTGCGGGAGCTGGTCTCGAACGAGTTGCAGCAACGCTGCCGAGGGGGTGAGGTCGCGCGGCGCCCACTCGGCGGGGAGGTCCCCCAGATCGCAGTAGCGCGACCGCTCCCCCACCACGAGCGTGCCGGGCGCGCAGCCCCAGCGCCGCCGGGCGCCGGCAATGCCCACGTGCAGCAGCACATCGGGGCGATGCTCGGTGATGGCGCGCGCGGTGCGCACGGCGGCTTCCACCGGTCCCACGCCGCAGAGCGCGCCAATCCAATCGCCAGGTGGTGCCAGTTCATGGCTGGTGGCGGCAACCACGAGGATACGAGCGGGCGAAGTCATACCGGGAAGTGTAAGCGGATCGGCGCGGTGTGCCGGGACCCGGTGTGCCGGGACCCGGTGTGCCGGTTCTCGGTGTGCCGGGACCCGGTGTGCCGGTTCTCAGCGCGCCAGGTGGCCGCCCCACGCGGCCGGGTCGACGTCGGCCATGGACTGCGACAACGCCCACGCGTGTCCGGCGGGATCGCGCACCACCGCCTGCCGTTCGCCATCGGCGCCGGTCGCTGGCGCGGTGAGCGGTGTGAAGCCCAGCCCCACCGCGCGATGCCAGGCGGCATCCACGTCAGGGACGCGCACCACCAGGGTGGCCGGGGGGCGTCCTCCACTGGCCGGCGCGCCGGTGGCGTCCCAGGCCGCGAGGACCACGGCCCCGTTGCCCAACGTGAGCTGCACACGCTCACCGGGCACGCGCAGGCGCTCGGTGCACCCCAACAGCTCCACCAGCCACTGCACCGCCGCGTCCAGATCCGGGTAGCTGCGGGTAGGGATGAAGGTGCTGTCCGGTACCGAACGGTTGACCGGCAGGCCACCAAACCGTTGACGCACCTCCGCCCACGCCGCGGGGGTGACATGGCGCAGATGTTCGGCCTGCGCCGCGAGCATGCCGGACCAGGCGCTGGCGTGCCGGTCGCAGGATTCGGCGGTCGCGAACCCCTCGTGCCGCAGCGTGCAGCGGGTCACGGCGGCATCGACGGCCTCCAGCGAAACGGTGACCAGCGTTTCCACACCGCCGGTCCCCGAGGGCCCTGACACCCACGTGAACTGCACGGTGGAGGGCGGGGTGAGGGTGCGGAAGCGCCCGTAGTGCGGGTACCGCTGGGCCGGGGCGCCCGCCGCCCCCGGCACGACCACATCGAACGCGAAGGCCGCACCAACTCGGCACGTCAGGTGCACCGTGTCCGGGTGCGCGAACCAGAGCCCCCAACCGCAGGTCCACGCGTCGTAGACGCGGTCTACGCCCACAGGGAGCTCGGCCGTGCAGGAGAGCGCATGCATGCTGGATGATATCGCCCGTGCCGCACCCCGTGGAGTGCGCTGTTGTGACGTCGCCGACTCCGCTAGCATAGAAGCCATGACAATGACTGAGTATCAGGCACGGGTGGACCGCTGGATCAGCCAGTTCGAGGAAGGCTACTTTCACCCGCTCACCAATCTCGCCCGACTCACCGAGGAAGTCGGTGAGTTTGCGCGCGAGGTGAATCACCGGTTTGGCCAGAAGCCGAAGAAGTCCGAGGAAGCCGAGGCCGATCTCGCCATGGAGATGGCCGACATTCTGTTCGTGCTGATCTGCATGGCGAACCGCGAGGGGATCGATCTCGATGCTGCCTTCGATCGCATGATGCACAAGGTCGAAACCCGCGATGCCAACCGGTGGACGCGGAAACCCACCGCGCCCTGAACCGTACGGCACTCCGCCCGTAGCCTGGACGCCCGTCTGCCGCCCCCCCGCCCATGCCATCCCGACTCTCTCCTCTCCGTTTCGCGCCGCGGGTTCTGCGGCACCTGCTGGCCGCGACCGCCGTGGTCACGCTGGCCTCCTGTGGCGACAGCAGCACTGCACCTGCGGACTCCGCACTCTTCGGAACCGTGGTGGTGTTCGGTGCCAGCCTCGACGACACCGGCAATGCGTGCAACGCCCTGCCCACGTCGTGCCCGCCGTTTCCGTATGCCAACGCCCGGTTTTCCAACGGGCCGCTGTGGGTCGAGCAGATGGCAGACCGGCTCAACGCCCGCGTGGCTCCGGCGCGTGGCGGCGGGACCAATTACGCCTTCGCCGCAGCGCGCACCGGGCCCATTGCCGGCCTGAACAACGCGGCGCCCAACATGATCCAGCAGGCGGATCTCTATCTCCAGGCGGGGAACACGACCGGCCGTGACGTCACGCTGTTCGTGGTGAACGCGGCCACGGTGGGCAACGACATTTCCGACGCCCTCACGCTTGCCCGCACCAACCCGCAGGCGCCCGCCGCCGTCCTGTCGGGGGCCGTCGCCAACATTGCCAGCATCGTAGGCAAGCTGTACACGGGCGGCGCGAGGCACATTCTGCTGCTCAACAGCACCGATATCGGTCGTACCCCGCAGGTGACGGCGTTGGGCGCACAGGCGGCGGCCACGGCATCCGCGCTGTCGGCGCAATTCAACAGCGCCCTCAGCACCCAGCTCGTGTCGCTGCGCGCGGCGTCACCCGGGCTGACGATCTATCTGGTCGACCTCGGCGCGTTCACGGCGCAGGTGTTCGCCAATCCTTCGTCCTTCGGCTTCACCAACATCACGGCGCCCTGCGTGTCGGTCTCGCCGCCCTCGCTGTGCGGCACGCCGGGGAGCTTCTTCTTCTGGGACGGGTTCCATCCGACCGAGGCTACCGGGCGTCTGGTCGCCCAGCGCGCCCTCACCGCGCTGGGGCGCTGAAGCCGGCGCCGGACCGCGCGACGTCGCTGTTGCACACAACGCCCGGTCGTGCGCTCAGCGCGCGATCGGGCGTTCCTGCAGGCCGTCCAGCGACTTCACGATACCGCGCGTGGCACTCGCCCGATCGCGGATCGCCTCGGTCGCATCCGTGGAGCGCCCGCTGCCGCGCACGCCACGCGCTGGCCCGCTGGGTTGCTACCGAGACCGCCACGCCGGCTTCAGTGACGCGTCGGGAGCGTTCCCCGGAACAGCAGTGAGTCCTTGTCCATCTCGAGGAGGGTGGCGCCGCGGATGGGATCACCGGAGCCGTCGAATCGATAGCTGGCGAAGGCCCCGTCGAAGGGGGCACCGGTGCGCAGTGCCGTGGCGAGGGCCATGCCGCTCCTGGCGCGCGCACGTTCCGCCGCGCGGGCAATGAGCCGAATGGCGTCGTAGGTTGCGGCACCGGTGGCACGTGGGCGCTCACCCAGATACCGCGCGTTCCAGCGGGCACGGAAGGTGCGTACGCCTTCGCGATCGCTGCGGCCGTCCCAGTTGCCCACGATGATGCTGCCGTCGATGTCCTGGCGTCCGCGCAGCGCGATGGCATCCCAGGCGTCGCTGCCGAGAAAGGGTCCGCGAAAGCCGGCCTCACGGAAGAGGCGCACCTGCGACGAGTCGCCTAGCGAAAGGTCGGGGAGCAGCACGGCGTCGGGGGCCTCGCGCATGAGTCGCTGGATCTGTGCTGCCTGGTCGCCCGTGTCGTTGATGTGGTACGTATCCGCCGCCAGCATGCGTCCGCCGCGCGTCGTGAACGTCCGTCCGTAGCGCTCGACCATGCTGCGGCCGTGCTCACTTGCGGCCGGGAAGAGGGCGGCCGTGCGCCGCCGCCCCAGTGAGTCGAAGGCGTACCGAGCCAGTACTTCTCCTTGATCGGCGTCGAGAAAGGTGAGCCGCATGACGTACGAACGTCCCGTGGTGACCTGCGGACTGGAGGCCATGGGAGCCACGAGCGGCACCTGCGATTCCTCGGCCACCGCGCCGGCGGCAATGGCGAGCGCGCTGAATTGCGGGCCCACCAGGACATCGACCGAGTCGAGGGTGATGAGGGCGCGAGCCGCCGCGGCCGCGGCATCCGGCCGGTTGGGCGTTTCCCGCTCGATGAGGATGAGGCGATGCGACACGCCATCGATGAGGGCGCCGCCAGTGGCGTTGATCTCGTCGATGGCCATGCGGGCCGCGAGGCGCGCCGGCATTCCCGACGAATGGCGCGCCGGTCCGTCGAAGACGCCGATGAGGCCGATGCGCAGGGCGGGCGGTGGTGGCGGCGACGCGCACGAGGCGAGCAGCGACGCCACGCCCAAGGCGCAAAGGAGGCGTGCCACGGTCATGGGGGCACGTTAGGAGCCGCCTCCGGGGTGCGCAACAGCCCGGAAGCGGCGCGACGGTCCATGTCGCATGTTGGGCCATGCCTGTTTCCCGCAATTCCAGTTCGCGAACGCCTCGGCCGTGGGCGGGTGTATGCTGACCGTCTGGGCGTACGGCATGGTGATTGTCTTCATGACGCTCATCATGACCCGCCGGCTTTCTCCGCTCACGGCGCTGATTCTGGTGCCCACCGTGGTGGGGGGGCTGGCCGGGTTCACCGGGGAGCTGGGGGGGATGATGGTGCAGGGGATCACCCGGCTGGCCCCCACCGGCGTGATGCTGCTCTTCGCCATTCTCTACTTCGCGGTCATGATCGACGCGGGGCTGTTTGCCCCGTTCGTGCGCCGGCTGGTGACCGTCGTGCACGGCGATCCGGTGCGGGTGGCCGTTGGCACGGCGGTACTGGCGCTGCTGGTCTCGCTCGACGGCGATGGCTCCACGACGTACATGATCACCACGGCGGCCATGCTGCCGCTGTATCGGGCGCTTGGCATGCAGCCACTCGTTCTGGCGTGCGTGACGATGCTGGCGTCGGGCGTCATGAACATCCTGCCCTGGGGCGGCCCCACGGCGCGGGCCGCCAGTGCCCTGGGAGTGGACGTGGATGCCGTCTTCATTCCCATGGTACCGGTCATGGCCACGGGGATCGTCTGGACCCTGTTCGTGGCGTACCAACTGGGCATGGGCGAACGCCGACGGCTGGCGACAGGCGATACGGGCGCGGACGGTGCGCTCCCTGCGGCGTCAGGGCCAACCGGCCCCGATGCTGCGGCGGGGGCGTGGGCGGGGAGCACCGGCGATGCGGCGCACTCCGGACGTCCCGATCGTCTGTATGTGAATGCCCTGCTGACCGTCGCGCTGTTGGTGGCACTCATGACCGGCGTGCTGCCGCTGCCGGTGCTGTTCATGCTGGCCTATGCGGTCGCGGTGCTCATCAACTATCCCGCGCTCGAAGACCAGAAGGCCCTGCTGGCGCGTCATGCCGGCAATGCGCTGGCCGTGGTGGGGCTGATCTTCGCCGCCGGCGTGTTCACCGGCATTCTCTCGGGTACGAAGATGGTGGATGCCATGGCGAACAGCGTGGTCACGCTGGTGCCACCGGCACTGGGACCGTACCTCGCCGTGGTCACGGGCGTGCTGAGCATCCCGTTCACCTTCTTCATTTCGAACGACGCCTTCTACTTCGGCGTACTTCCCATTCTTGCGAAGGCGGGCGAGGCGTACGGCCTGACCGCCGCGGAAATGGCCCGGGCCTCCCTCGTTGGACAGCCCGTGCACCTGCTGAGCCCCCTCGTGCCCTCCACCTTTCTGCTGGCCGGGCTGTGCGGCGTGGAATTCGGTGAGCATCAGCGGTTCACCCTGCGGTGGGCGCTGCTGTCGGCGCTGGTGATGCTGCTGGGTGGCGTGACCATGCTGGTCATCCCCTTGGTGGGGACGCGCTGAGGTGAGCGCGGGCCGTCACGACCCCGGCGGCTGCATGGCGAGACGTTCCAGCAGTACGTCGGTCTCGCCTCGCGAGTCATCCGAGTCGCTCTGGACCGTGATGGCGATGACCCGGAGCGACGAGAGCGGGATAGCCGGGTAGGCGCGCTGCACATCCGCCGCAAGATTCCGCTCCACGGTTACCCACCGCCCTTCCGCATCGGGGCCGCCGATGTTGATGAGGCGGGCTTCCGGCAGCACCGAAAAGCCGATGCGCCGGCGCGAGGCGCTGCCTTCCATCAGCGAGTCGGGAGCCGGTACGGCTCCGTTCGCATCGCGACCGGCCCAGGTGTAGCCGAACAGCAGCCGCTGGCCAGCGCTGGCCGGGCGCTCGTCGCGCAACACGTACCACAGCTTCATGGTCGCGTCGTTGCGCCCGCGCCCCCCCTTGTCGGGCGCGACCCCCGTGACGGCGCGATCCACGCGCAGCCGAAGCGTCAGGCGCGGAAACGCCGCGGGGGCAAAGCGAAACGCCACGGTCGTCATCTTCATCGCGCTGCGCCTGGTGCGCAGTCGGCAGCCCCGCCCGTTTTCCGTGTCCGACGTCACCATGGAGAAACCGTTGGTCGGACTGCCCTCGGTGCCGCCGTTCCCCGCGTCGTATACGAACTCGTACTCCTCGCGGAACTGCCGCATGTCGTCATGGTCACACCGCATGTCGATGCCGTGGGGGAGCAGATCACCCGTGGCTTCCACGGCAGGGCCGCCCGCCAGCGACTCGAGTTCGTTCATGCGAAAGGTGCGGGCGGGCGTCCACCCGGAACGCCCGGACGGCAACGGCTGCCGTGGACGGCGTGGCTGCGCCGAGGGTTGGATCGGGGCGGGCATGGCGGTCGGTGCCTGGGAGGCCGTGGCGCGACGCCACGTGCTGTCGGCCCCAGGCGCCAACGCGCCCAATTCATTGAGCGTGAGCACGACGCTTTCCAGCACGCTTTCCTGCGGAAAGGCCGAGGCGCTGCGGGCCGCGATATGGTCACCCCGCAGCGCCCCGAGGTGTACCGAAGGCAGGCCATCGGGAATGCGCGCGGCGCTGCGGGTCACGACCCCGTCGTTCTCTTCCGCAAATCGGCCGATGCGCTTGGTGAGCTTCATCCACGGATGCGCTTCGCGCATGTCGGCGTGCAGCGACAGCGTGTAGACGGGCACCTGCGCCACCACGCGCTGGCCTTCGTTGCTCCAGAAGGCGGCGCGCGTGGCGGGCCACAGCGACTCGACGGCGCGGCTGGTGTCGCAGGCGGCGGCGCGTGGGCGCGTGATGACCGCGCGCAGCAGGGCATCCGGCAGGTCTGCCCGCTCGGCCACCGGGGTGCCGCCATGCGGCGTGGCAATCGTCACCACCGCCGCCACCTGGCGTTCGGCAAACTGCGGGTCACGGGCGAGGGCGTGCAGGGCGTCGAGGCCGCCCTTCGAGTAGCCCACCAGCAGGTACCGTGGCCGGGCATACCCGCGGGCGAGACGGCGCTCGGTATCGTCGCGCAGCTGCTGCAGCAGGGCGTTGGCATTGTCGCTGCTGCTGCACCGGCCATCGGTCACGGCGGTGATGGTCCGCATGCCGAGCTGCTCCCGCACGCTGCGCACGCCGCGTCGCCAGATCTCGTCGTCGAACAGTTCGCCGAAGATCCCCGGGACGTACACCAGTGCCACCTCGGGAACGGGCGCGTCGTACAGGGTGGCAACCGAGGGCTGCTCCACCTGTCGCAGCAGCTCGCGCTCCTTGAAGACCTCCCCGAAGAGACGCGACGGGAGCGTACTGTCGAGCGCCAGCGGGGCGAGGCCGCGGTGCAGGCGGGGGCGCAGCTCGTGGTGCCACTGCTGCGCGAACGCCATGTCGCGCGGGTCGCTGATGGAGTCGGACTCCGGCGCCGAAAGCACCGCATCGAGGTAGTACGGCAGCGTCCAGGCAGCCATGGCGGCGCGACGCAGCGCATCGCCGGCCCCGGCGGTCGCGGTGTTCGGGGCGGCCCCGCGTGCCGTGGCGCGGGCGGCGGGGGCACGCCACACGTCGCGGAGCGCAGCCAGCGGCGCCAACTCCGGAATGCCGCGCAGGCGCGCTTCGGTGCGCTCGAGCAGGCGGGTGAGGCTGTCGCTGTTCAGCGAAGCCGGGAGCGGGTCGAAGAGCGCAAGCAGCGTATCGACGTGACCGGTGACGCCCTCGACGACGCGGGTCTGGCGCAGGGCCGCGCGCGTGCGATCGACGGCCCGTTGGCGCGTGGCGCGCGCGGTTGCGCTGGGGCGCACGGCGGCGGCCAGCGTGCGTGCGGTTTCCTGATCGAAGTACTCCGCCGAGAGCGTGATGGGCCGGACCCGGCGCAGGAAGGCGGCATCGGGGTGGTCATCGTCCCGGTGGGTGGCAATCTGCCGCGGGGCGGAGGCGAGGCTGTCGGCCACGGCCCGCGCGTCGTGTGGCGCATGGGCCACGGCCCGGTGAAAGAGTTGCCGTTCGGAGAGGCCCACGACCTGCATCACTTCGTGGCTTCGCACGTGGGCCGGCACGGTGGTGTGCGTGCTGGCCACGAGACCGAGCGTGGAGCGTGCCCCCAGCGCACCGTGCGTCCGGACCATCTGCACGAACCGACCGAGCGACCCGGCCCAGCAGAAGCCATCGCGCAGGTTCACCACGAGATCGGGGGCGTTCTCCACCTGCTTGTCGGCGCTGCGGATGAGCCGGAACGGCGCATCAGGGTAGGGCCCCGCCATGGTGGCCCCGCGCATGACCGTGTCGGGGACCCAGCGGGCCGCGCCGCTCTCGGAGACGAGTGAATCGGGGATGGCGAGCGGATTGCCGGTGACGCGCAGGTACTGCACGGCGCCATCGGGACGCCAGCGCAGCCTGGCCTCCCCGCGGTCGGCACTGTGAATGACCACGTAGCGGTCATCCGCACGCACTTCGAGCCACGTGATCAGGTCCACCCCCGGCAGGCGCTGCGCGGCCTCGGCGAAGGTGCGGCGGCGCTGCAGGTCGGCGAAGTAGACGTTGACCATGCTGGCGAGTGCCAACGTGACCACACTCACTTCATCCGCGCGCGTCAGGCGTCCCGAATCGCGGCGCACGAGACCCGCCCGGCGCAGCGCCGCGTCGAGCGAGACCGGGGTGAGCCGGCGCTCCGGCTGCCCTTCGCGAAACGCCCCGGCGTTGCCGTGGTCGGAGACGATGAACTGCCGCACTGCCGTGTCGCCCCGCGCAGCCAGCGAATCGCTCACGCGCGTCATCATGGCGTCGAGCCGCTGGAGATAGCGGTGCAGCCCGCCCAGGTGCGTATGCGCAATGGCGTCGGCGCCACCCAGAAACACCACGTGGTGGTCACGCGTGAAGTGCTCGAGCACATCACGCTCGGCATCCGCGAGCTCCCGGTCGGCCAGCCGGTCCCCCTCGAAGTACATGAGGGGCTCCGTGATGGGATCGAAGAACCAGTCGAAGGCGCGCATGTAGTTGAACGGGCTCGCCTGCCGCGCGAAGACCTGCCGCGGGTCGTCGTTCACCTGCATGGCGTCGAGATCGAACCAGCTCGCTTCCACCGAGCGGAGGGTCCCGCGGGGACCGAACAGCCGGCTGGCACCCATTACCTCGGTCCACGCCGGGTGACTCATGGACGGATAGGGCGCCACATGGCGCCCCGCGTGGTCGAACGCGCGAAAGAGGCCGCGGCGTCGCGCCTCGATGAAGGCGTCGTAGCTCAAGCCATCAACGGCCCAGACAAGCGTGCGCGCGCCGCGCGAAACGGCCGCGCCCTGCACCGCGGCCGCGCCCGGCGCTGTCGCAGGGGGTGCCGCGACCGGTATGCCGGCCAGGGCGGCCGGAAGGAGAAGGCCGAGGACGAGGCGCCGGCCGTGCTCCATGGTGTTCAGGGAACGATCTTGGCCGGCGGCACCACCTTCACCCCATCGGCGAAGGTGGCCGTGAGCAGGTACAGCAGCTTGGTGCTGGGGAGTGCGGTCGAGGCGAGCGCATACTCCGTGAGCTGGTGTGCGCCGTTGGCCTTCGAGCCGCCAATGGCAATGGAGGGGATCTTGCGCACGACGCCCGGGTTGGCGTCGGTGGCGCCGGTGGCGACGGCTTCCATGGCCCCGGGCATGCCGGTGCTGATACCGAGTGCCCGGTTGATGTCGACGGCCGTCTGCACGAGCGGGTGCGCACGAGCGCCGGCGAGCTGCTTCTCGGTGCCACCGGCCTGGTTCTTCTGCTCGATCTCGACGCGCAGCCCGACCTTGTACTCGGTCGCCACCTCCTGCGTGACCCGCGTGATGGTGCGATCGAGGGAGTCGAGCAGGACCGGGTCGCTGCTGCGGAGGTCGACCGTGAAGTAGAGCTCCTGCGGCACCGCATTGAAGATGTTGCCGCCGTGGATCTGCCCGATGTTCATCACGGCGCCATCGGGGAGGGCGGGAAACTGCAGCTGGTACAACCGATCGATGGCCGCGGCAACCGCGCGGACGGGCGTGGGACGGCCGCGCGAGGCGAGCGTGTGCGCGCCGGGGCCGGTGAACACGTACTTGGTCCAGTAGATGCCCAGCGCGCCGTAGGCGACGCTGCCGAACGCCCCGTCGGGCACGATGAGCAGGTCGGGGCGCGGGTTGGTGCGGAGCCAGTACTCGGCACCCTTGAGCCCCAGCTCCTCCTGCGTGGTGCCGATGAAGATGATGTCGCCCTTGCTGGCGAACCGGGTGGCGTTCATGGTGCGCAGCGTGGCCAGCATGTTGGCCACCGAGGCGGTGTTGTCACCCACCCCCGGCGCGAACAGCGTGTCCCCGCTGCGCCGCACCTTGCGCGGCGTGTCGTTGGGGAAGACCACGTCCATATGCGCCATGATGACAATGGTCGGCCCGCCGCCGGTGCCCTTGCGGACGGCCACGACGTTGCCGATGGAGTCCACGGTGGGCTTGAGTCCCTCCTTCTCGAACGCCGCCTTCACGTAGGCGCCGCGCGCCTGCTCCTGCCCCGACTTGCCGGGCATCTCGGTGAGGCGCACCCACTCCTCGAGCTGTTGCGGAAAGTTCTTCTCGAGCATGGCCATGGCCGACTTCACGTCGGCACGCGCGAGGAGGGTGGGATCCCAGCTGGTGGGGTACGGGGCCGGCTGCTGCGCCGCGAGCGGGGCGGCGGCGAGGAGCAGGGCGGACAGGGCGACGGAGAGGGGGCGCATGGGATCGTGATGGGGAGATGACGCGGCACCCGAACCCCGCGCTCGACACCCGAAACGGCTCCGTTCCGGGTGCCGAGTTGGCGGTGCGGGTCGTTGGTTTTCGCGACGCTGGTCAGGCCAGAATTGGCAGACCCTTGGCGATCTTGTCTTTCCACACGGACGGTCCGGTCTCGTGCACGTTGTCGCCGGTGGCATCCACCGCGACGGTTACGGGCATATCCGCCACGTCGAACTCGTAGATGGCTTCCATCCCGAGGTCGGCGAAGGCCACCACCCGCGACGACCGGATGGCCTTGGAGACCAGATACGCGGCGCCTCCCACGGCCATCAGGTACGCGGCCTTGTGCCGGCGTATGGCCTCAAGTCCGGCCGGTCCGCGCTCGGCCTTGCCAACCATGGCAATGAGTCCGGTCCTGGCCAGCATCATCTCGGTGAACTTGTCCATGCGGGTGGCCGTGGTGGGGCCGGCCGGGCCCACCGCTTCGTCGCGCACCGGATCCACCGGGCCCACGTAGTAGATCACGCGATTCGTGAAATCGACGCCGTCGGGGAGTCCTTCGCCACTCGCAAAGAGATCGGCAATGCGCTTGTGCGCCGCGTCGCGGCCGGTGAGCATCCTGCCGTTGAGCAGCAGCCGGTCACCGGCCTTCCACGTGGCGACGATCTCCGGCGTGAGCGTGTCGAGATTCACGCGCTTGGCGTTCACATCGGGGCGCCACGTGATGTCGGGCCAGTCGCTCAGCTTGGGCACCGGCAGCTGCGCCACTCCGCTGCCGTCCAGCCAGAAGTGTGCGTGACGAGTGGCCGCGCAGTTCGGAATCATGGCGATGGGCTTGGACGCGGCGTGCGTGGGATAGTCCCAGATCTTCACGTCGAGGACGGTGCTGAGCCCACCGAGTCCCTGGGCCCCGATGCCGAGGGCGTTGATCTTGTCGTGCAGCTCGATGCGCAGCTCCTCGATCTTGTTCTGCGGCCCGCGCTGCTTGAGCTGCGCCATGTCGATGTGCTCCATGAGCGACTCCTTCGCCATGAGCATGGCCTTCTCGGCGCTGCCGCCAATGCCGATCCCCAGCATGCCCGGGGGGCACCAGCCGGCGCCCATGAGCGGCACCGTCTTGAGCACCCACTCCACGATACTGTCGCTGGGGTTGAGCATGGCGAACTTGCTCTTGTTCTCCGAGCCGCCGCCCTTGGCGCCCAGCTTCACCTCGACCTTGTCGCCGGGGACGAGCTCCACGTGCACCACGGCCGGCGTGTTGTCGCGCGTATTCTTCCGTCCGAAGGCCGGGTCGGCCACGATGCTCGCCCGCAGGATATTCTCGGGAAGCAGGTACGCGCGGCGGACCCCTTCATCGACCATCTCCTGAATGGAGAGCGTGGCGTCCCACCGGACGTGCATGCCGACCTTGAGGAACACCACCACACTGCCCGTGTCCTGGCAGATGGGCCGATGCCCTTCGGCGCACATGCGCGAGTTGGTGAGAATCTGGGCGATGGCATCCTTCGCGGCGGGGGACTGCTCCTTCTCGTACGCATCAGCCAGCGCGTGGATGTAGTCCAGCGGGTGGTAGTACGAGATGTGCTGGAGCGCGTCCGCGATGGACTGGATGAAGTCGGCCTGAGTGATGGTGGTGGTCATGCCCTAAATAAAGCAGGGGGCCGGGAGCCGGGAGCCGGGGGCGTGGGGCAGGCTGCGGGTGAAGAAACACCGAATGACATGAAACCCAGGAGCGCCCTACGATTCTTCGGATGACACTCGCCCAGTACGCTGTCGATCCGGTCACCGGGTTCGTGCCGCCGGTTCCGCTGCCGCCACGGCTGCCGACGCCCTTTGCCGCGTGGGATGCGTTGGTGCCGGAATTGAGTGCGCTGATTCGGTCGCGCCGCCTGCGCGGGGTGCTGCGGGCGCTACCGGTGGCCGATGTGGCGGCGCTGGAAACGGAAGGCGACCGGGAGCGGGCCTTGCTGCTGCTCACGCACTTCGCGAACGCCCATGTCTGGGGTGGCGATACTGCGGCCCTGCGATTGCCCGCGTCCGTGTCGGTGCCGCTCTGCACGCTGGCCAACGCCATGGGGCGCCAACCCATTGCGCACTACGCCACCACCACGCTCACGAACTGGCAGCTGGTGGACGCGGCGCAGCCGCTCTCGGTGGACAACGCCCGCACGATCATCCAGTTCCTGGGCGGCGTGGACGAAGACTGGTTCTTCGTGGCCAGCATGGGGGTGGAACTGGCCGGTGCGCCGCTGCTGCCGGTCGTGGCGGCCGCGGTGCAGCACGCGCACTCGGGGACCGACCAGGAACTCGCCGTCACCCTCGACGCGTTCGCGGCGGGCATGACGGCGGTGCACGAGGCGCTCGAGGCGGTGCGGCGATGGTGTGACCCGGCCACGTACTACTTGCGGGTGCGGCCGTTCGTTGCGGGGTGGCCGCAGCCGGGGGTGATATACGAGGGCGTGTCCGACGAGCCGCGGCGGCTCATCGGCGGCAGCGCCGCGCAAAGCGCGCTGCTGCAACTGTTCGATGCCATGCTGGGCGTGCACCACGCTGACGCGCCGGCCGGCGCGTACCTGCGCACCGTGCGTGCGTTCATGCCGCCACGGCATCGCGCCTTCGTGGAAGACACGGAGCGCGACTCCCGGGTCCGCGAACGCGTGAAGCGTGGTACGGTGGCGCTCCAGGGGGCGTACAACGCGGCGTTGCAGCGCATTGCCGCCTTCCGCGATGCACACATGCGGCTCGCGCACGATTACATCGTGGCGCCGTCGGCGTCCGGGCGCGATACCACGGGGACCGGTGGCACCGCGCTGGACACCTTCCTGCGGGGCGCGCATCGCTCGACCAGCGATGCGAAGCTCTGATCCTCTCACGCCTTGATGTGCTCATGACCCCCCTTCCCACGGCCGCCGACGTGGCGGCGCTCGACGCGGCCGATCCGCTGCGGCACTTCCGGGAACGTTTCACGCTCCCCGAGGGCGTGATCTACCTCGATGGCAACTCGCTGGGCGCGCTGCCGCGTCAGACGCCCGACCGTGTAGCCGGGGTCCTGCACGGCGAGTGGGGGGACGGGCTCATCCGCAGCTGGAACAGCGCCGGGTGGATCTCGGCCCCGCAGCGAGTGGGGGCGAAGATCGCCCGCCTCGTGGGCGCGGCGCCACACGAGGTGATCGTGGCGGACTCCACGTCGGTGAACCTGCACAAGCTCATCGTGGCCGCACTGTCCGCGCAGCGGGGGCGCCATGTGGTGCTGTCGGAGCCTGGCAACTTTCCCACCGATCTCTACATGGCGGAGACGGCCATCGGTTCGCTCGGTGCAGGGCACCGGCTGGCATTGGCGCCGCGTGACGTACTGGTGGCGCACATCACGCGCGATACGGCACTGGTGATGCTCACCCACGTGCACTACAAGACGGCCGACATGTACGACATGGCGGCCATCACGGCGGCCGCGCACGCCCAGGGGGCCCTCGTGCTCTGGGATCTCAGCCACTCGGTGGGTGCCGTCCCGCTGCAGCTCAGCGCCTGCCAGGCGGATCTGGCCGTGGGGTGCGGCTACAAGTTCCTCAACGGCGGTCCGGGGGCGCCGGCGTTTCTGTACGTCGCCGCGCGACACCAGGCCGCCCTGCAGTCACCGCTCGGGGGGTGGATGGGGCACGCCCGTCCCTTCGAGTTCGTGGACGGGTACGAACCGGCTCCGGGCATCGCCCGCTTTCTGTGCGGGACCCCACCCATCCTTGCGGTGGCGGCGCTCGAGAGCGGCGTCGATCTGCATCTGGAAGCGGACATGGGACAGATCGCGGCCAAGTCGCGTGCGCTCGCGACGCTGTTCATCGAACTGGTGGAGGCGCACTGCCACGCGTACGACGTGACGCTGGTTGGGCCGCCGCCGGGCGCCCCGCGCGGCAGTCACGTGTCGTTCCGGCATCCTGCCGGCTACGCCATCATGCAGGCGCTCATCGATCGCGGCGTGATCGGCGACTTCCGGGCGCCGGACATCATGCGGTTCGGGCTGACCCCGCTCTACCTGCGCTTTGCCGACGTGGCGCGCGCGGTGGAGATCCTGGCCGACGTGCTGCGCACCGAGGCGTGGCGTGCGCCCGCGTATCAGGTGCGTCGCGCGGTCACCTGACTCGCGATGAGTCCAACGGCGGGATCGGGACGCCCCACGCTGCTCGGCGTGCCATACGATGCGTCGTCCTCGTTCCTGCGCGGCACCGCGTTGGCCCCGTCACACATCCGGAGCGCGCTGCGGGCCGCCTCGTCGAATCTGTCGACCGAAGACGGGCGAGCGCTCGACACGCTGGGGTGGGACGACGCGGGGGATCTCGAACTGCCCCCTGGTACCGAGGCGCGGTCGTGCATCGAGGCCGGGGTCGCGCGCCTGCTCGCGACGGGTGGGCGGCCGCTCGTGCTGGGTGGCGATCACTCGGTGACCTACCCGGTGGTACGGGCTGTCGCCCGCGCGGCGGCGCCGTTCACGATTCTCCACTTCGACGCACACGCGGATCTGTACGACGCGCTCGATGGCGATCGCTACTCGCACGCCTGCCCCTTTGCGCGCATCATGGAAGAGGGGTTGGCGGCGCGGCTGGTGCAGGTGGGCGTCCGCACGCTCACCGCGCACCAGCGCGAGCAGGCGCATCGCTTCGGCGTGGAGATGCTCGACATGCAGGCGTTCGCCGCCGGGGTACGCCCGGCGTTGCCCGGCCCCGTGTATGTCTCGCTCGACCTCGATGTGCTCGATCCGGCGTTCGCCCCCGGTGTCTCGCACTGGGAACCCGGGGGGCTCAGCACGCGCGAACTGCTCACCATGGTCCAGGCCATCGAGGGACCCATCGTTGGAGCGGACCTGGTGGAGTACAACCCGCTCCGTGATCCCACGGGTCTCACGGCCATGGTGGCCGCGAAACTGCTCAAGGAGATGCTGGCCGCGATGACGCGGGAGTGATGCCCACGCCAGCCCCCACGGTGGGCGGCCGGACAGCCCGGTTACTTGAAGTTTGAAGTAACGGGTCGTAGCATAGCGCATGCGAATCGTCTGCATTGGCGGCGGGCCGGCGGGGTTGTACTTCGCCCTGCTCATGAAGAAGGAAAATCCGGCGCACCACATCACGGTGGTGGAGCGCAACAAGCCGTACGACACGTTCGGCTGGGGTGTGGTCTTCTCCGACGCCACCATGGAGAACATGCGGCGGTGGGACCCGCCCACATGCGAGGAGATCGAGCAGTCGTTCAGCCACTGGGACGACATCGAGCTGCGCTTCAAGGGGCGTCGCATCCGGTCGGGCGGGCACGGATTCGTGGGAATCGGACGCAAGCGGCTGCTCAACATTCTGCAGGCGCGATGCGAGGCGTTGGGAGTGGAGCTCCAGTTCGAGGCCGAGGTGGACTCGGATCTGGCCTTCCCCGACGCCGATCTCATCATCGCCGCCGACGGGATCAACTCGCGCACGCGTACCCTGTACGCCGAGCAGTTCAAGCCGGACATCGTCACCCGCCCCAATCGCTTCATCTGGCTGGGTACGCACAAGCTCTTCGACGCCTTCACCTTCGACTTCCGGCGTACCGAACACGGGTGGTTCCAGGCGCACATCTACAAGTTCGACGCGAAGACGACCACGTTCATCGTCGAATGTCCCGAAACGGTGTGGCGGGCGCACGGCCTCGACACCGCCGATCAGGAGGCGTCGGTCGCGTTCTGCGAACGGCTCTTTGCCGAATCGCTCGAGGGCGAGCGGTTGATGACCAACGCCCGGCACCTGCGCGGGTCAGCGTGGCTCAACTTTCAGCGCGTCACCTGCGAACACTGGTGGCTGCGCAATGCCAATGGCGCGCACGTCGTGCTCATGGGCGACGCGGTGCACACCGCGCACTTCGCGATCGGGTCGGGCACCAAGCTGGCGCTCGAGGACGCGATCGAGCTGGTCCGGCAGTTCCGGCAGCACGGTGACACACCGGACCGGATCCCTGCGGTGCTCGCGCAGTTCCAGGAGCTGCGGCGGGTGGAGACGCTGCGCATCCAGAACGCGGCCTGGAACGCCATGGAGTGGTTCGAGGCGTGCGGGACGCGCTACTGCGATCAGCTCGAGCCGGAGCAGTTCATGTACTCCATGCTCACGCGCAGTCAGCGCATCAGTCACGAGAACTTGCGCCTGCGCGACCGCACCTGGCTCGAGGGGTACGAACAGTGGCTCGCCGAGCGCGCCCGCCGTGCCGCCGGCGTGGAGACGGAGCCGGCTGCCGCCCCGGTGGCGCCCGTGCCCCCCATGTTCACGCCGTATCGCGCCCGGTCGGTGCTGCTCAAGAACCGCGTGGTCGTTTCGCCCATGGCGCAGTACTCCGCCGTGGACGGGATCGCCGGCGATTACCATCTCGTGCACCTTGGCGCCCGCGCCATGGGGGGCGCCGGTCTCGTGTTCGCCGAGATGACCGCTCCCAGCCCCGAGGCGCGCATCACCCCGGGGTGTCCGGGGCTGTGGAACGACGTGCAGATGCAGGCGTGGCAGCGCATCGTGCACTGGGTACACGAGCATACCGACGCGCGCATTGCCATGCAGTTGGGGCACAGCGGTGCCAAGGGCTCCACGCGGCGGGCGTGGGATGGCGAAGACCGGCCGCTCCCCGACGACGGCTCCGAACCCAACTGGCCGCTGGTGAGTGCGTCCACACAGCAGTATCTGCCGGGGGTGAGTCACCCGGCGCGGGAGATCACGCGCACCGAGATGGACGCGGTGCGCGACGAGTTCGTGGCGGCCACCGTGCGGGCGGCCGCCGCCGGGTTCGACTGGATGGAACTGCACTGCGCGCACGGCTATCTGCTGTCGAGCTTCATTTCGCCGCTCACGAACCAGCGCACCGACGCGTACGGCGGCTCGCTCGAGAACCGGCTGCGCTATCCTCTCGAAGTGTTCGCGGCGATGCGGGCCGTGTGGCCCGACCATCTGCCCATGTCGGTGCGCATCTCCGCCCACGATTGGGTCGAAGGCGGCATCACGCCCGCCGACGCGGTGGAGATCGCACGCGCCTTCAAGGTGGCGGGCGCCGACCTGATCGACTGCTCGTCGGGGCAGGTGAGCAAGCGCCAGAAGCCCACTTACGGCCGCATGTTCCAGACGCCGTTTGCCGATCGCATCCGGCAGGAGGCCGGCATCGCGACGATCGCCGTGGGCGCCATCAGCGAGGCCGACCATGTGAACTCCATCATTGCGGCCGGACGCGCGGACCTGTGTGCCGTGGCCCGTCCCCATCTCGCCAACCCGGCGTGGACGCTCACCGAGGCGGCCCGTATTGGCTACACGGCGATCGCGTGGCCCAATCCGTACCGCTCCGCCAAACCCCAGTTGGAAGCGGGGTTCGCGCGCGAGAAGGCCCAGTCGGGGCGCCCGTGATGCGCTCCGCCGATGCCAGCGCCACCCCTCCGGTGTCGCCGCGTCCGGAGACGGTCCATGCGGTGATCACCGGGGCTGGCCGGGGGATTGGCGCGGCCATTGCCCGCCACCTGCACGAGGCCGGCATGCAACTCACGTTGCTCGGGCGTACGGAATCCGCGCTGCGGCATACCGCCGACGCCCTGGGAGGCGCCGTTCGCGTGGCGGTGTGTGACGTGGCCGATTCGCCGGCCGTGGAGCGGACCTTTGCCGCGCTGCCACCGGTGCACGTGCTGGTCAACAACGCCGGCCAGGCAGAGAGTGCCACCCTGTCGCGCACCACCGACGAACTCTGGCAGCGCATGCTGGGGGTGAACCTGACGGGCACGTTCCACTGTACGCGCGCGGTGGCGGAGGGGATGCGCCGTGCGCGGTGGGGACGCATCGTGAACATCGCCAGCACCGCGGGGCAGCGCGGCTATCCCTATGTGGCCGCCTATGCGGCCGCGAAGCACGGGGTCATCGGATTCACCCGCTCCCTGGCACTCGAACTGGCCCCGAGCGGCGTCACCGTGAACGCCGTCTGCCCGGGCTTCACCGACACGGCGCTGCTCGACGCGAGTGTCGCCAACATCGTGGCTCGCACCGGGCGCTCCGAGGAAGCGGCCCGGGCGGAGCTGGCCGCGCTCAACCCCCAGCGGCGCTTCATCACGCCCGACGAGGTCGCGGCCGCGGTCGCGTGGCTCTGCACCGATGGCGCCGCGTCGATCACGGGGCAGGCGCTCTCGGTCAGCGGCGGCGAGGTCATGTGAGCCCCCGCCGGCACTTTGCGCAGGTGCACGTGGTGGACGACGAGCGCCTCGGTCAGGAGGCGCGGGCGCAGTCGACCGATCACTCGGCGGTGCGTCTCTGGCTGCGCTTGCTCTCCTGCAGCACGCAGGTCGAGCAGGTCATTCGCGCCCGCCTGCGGGAGCGGTTCGGCATCACGCTGCCGCGGTTCGACTATCTCGCCCAGCTGGAGCGACACCCCGACGGACTGCGGCTCAACACCCTCACGCGCAATCTCATGGTCACGGGCGGCAACGTGACGCTGCTGACGGAGCAGCTCGTGGCCGATGGCTGGGTGGAGCGCGCCACCGATCCCGCGGATCGGCGCTCGACCATCGTGTCGCTGACCTCGTGGGGGCGTCGCGAGTTCCTGCGCATGGCCGCCGAGCACGAACAGTGGCTGGTGGCGCTGTTCTGCGGTTTCGACGATGTGCATCGCGACGCCCTGTACGAGCACCTCGGCCGCCTGCGTGCCCATCTGGCACCGCGTGGCCCCTCCACTTCCTCGCGCCAGGAGCGCGCCTCATGACGACCAGTTCCTCGGCGCTCGATGCCGGCACGCGACTCACGATGGCCGGCTTCGCCCCCTCGCACTTCGCGTGGAGCTGCCGCGACGGGGTGGCCACGGTCACGCTGCACCGGCCGGAACGCAAGAATCCGCTCACCTTCGAGAGCTACGCCGAGCTGCGCGACGCGTTTCGTGCGCTGCGCGCCGCGACCGACGTGCATGCGGTCGTGCTCACCGGAGCCGGCGGCAACTTCTGCTCGGGCGGGGATGTGCACGACATCATCGCGCCGTTGGTGCAACTGACCGCCCCCGATCTGCTGCGCTTCACGCGCATGACCGGCGACCTCGTGCTGGCCATGCGCGCCTGCCCACAACCCATCATTGCGGCGGTGGACGGTGTGTGCGCGGGGGCGGGGGCGATTCTCGCCATGGCGTCGGATCTGCGATTGGGCACGGCGCGCAGCAAGACGGCCTTCCTGTTCAATCGGGTGGGGCTCGCGGGGTGTGACATGGGCGCCTGCGCCCTGCTGCCGCGCATCATCGGGCAGGGGCGCGCCAGCGAGCTGCTCTTCACTGGTCGCAGCATGAGCGGCGAGGAGGGGGAGCGCTGGGGCTTCTACAACCGACTGGTCGAGCCGGATCGGTTGCTGTCCGATGCGGACGCGGTGGCGGGGGCGCTCGCCAGCGGCCCGACGTTCGCCAATGGTCTCACCAAGACCATGTTGCATCAGGAGTGGAGCATGGGCATCGAACAGGCCATCGAAGCGGAGGCGCAGGCGCAGGCCCTATGCATGCTGACCGCCGACTTCCGCGCCGCCTACGAGGCCTTCGTGGCCAAGGCGACCCCTCGCTTCAGCGGGCGCTGAGCCGTGTCGCACCGCGAGCATCTGTCCTGGCCGTTCTTCACCGCGGCGCACGTGGCGCTGGCCGAGCGTCTCGACCACTGGGCCGCACAGCACGTGGCGTCGCTGCACTCCGGAGACGCGGACGCGGATTGCCGCGCGCTCGTGCGCGTCCTGGGCGAGCATGGCTGGCTCGCGCATGCCGTGGCGGGCCGGGGCCACGGCGGGGCCGAGGAGGTCATCGACACCCGCGCGATCTGTCTGCTCCGCGAGACGCTCGCGCGGCACAACGGCCTCGCCGATTTCGCCTTTGCCATGCAGGGGCTTGGCTCGGGTGCCATCAGCCTCGAGGGCAGTGCCGACCAGCGCGCCCGTTACCTACCGCGGGTCGCGCGTGGTGAGGCCATTGCCGCCTTCGCGCTGTCCGAGCCCGAGTCCGGGTCGGATGTGGCGGCGCTGTCGTGTGTGGCCCGGCGGGATGGCGCGCAGTACGTGCTGAACGGGGAGAAGACCTGGATCTCGAACGGCGGCATCGCCGACTTCTACGTGCTGTTCGCGCGTACGGGCGACGCACCCGGTGCGCGCGGCATCTCGGCGTTCATCGTCGACGCCGACGCGCCGGGATTCGAGATCGCCGAGCGCATCGACGTGATCGCCCCGCACCCGTTGGCGCGCCTGCGTCTCGTCGACTGTCGCGTGCCGGCGACGCAGCGCCTGGGGGAGAGTGGGGCCGGCTTCAAATTGGCCATGCGCACCCTGGATGTGTTCCGCACGTCGGTGGCGGCGGCCGCACTGGGTTTTGCGCGTCGTGCCCTGCAGGAAGCCATGGCGCGTGTGACCACACGCCCGATGTTCGGCGGCGTGCTGGCCGACTTTCAGCTCACGCAGGCCAAGCTGGCCGACATGGCGCTCACGATCGACAGCGCGGCGTTGCTCACCTATCGCGCGGCGTGGCGGCGCGATGCCGGCCACGCGGTCACGAAGGAGGCGGCGATGGCCAAGTTCGCGGCCACGGAGGGGGCGCAGCGCGTCATCGATGCCGCCGTGCAGCTGTGGGGCGGAATGGGGGTGGTGCACGAGGTCCCCGTGGAACGGCTGTACCGGGAGATTCGCGCGCTGCGCATCTACGAAGGGGCAAGTGAAGTGCAACAGCTGATCATTGCCCGCGAACTGCTCAAGGGACACGTGGCCCCCCCCTCACCCACCACTGCGCACCCCTGACGCCATGCCCAGCGCGCATCTCGACACCTTCGCCCGCGACGCCCTCCCCCCCCGGGAGTGGCAGCCGGAGTACCTCTTCGATCTGCCGTCGCTGCAATTCCCGCCGCAACTCAACTGTGCGACGGCCCTGCTGGATGATGCCGTGCACGTGCACGGATGGGGCGACCGCGTCTGTCTGCGGGCGCCGGGCGTCACGTGGAGTTATCGGGAGCTGCTCGACCGGGCCGATCGCATCGCCCATGTCCTGACCAGCGACATGGGACTGGTTCCGGGCAATCGGGTCCTGCTGCGGGCCGCCAACTGTCCCATGTTGGTCGCGTGCTGGTTTGGCGTGATGAAGGCTGGCGGCATTGCCGTGACCACCATGCCCATGCTGCGTGCCGGTGAGCTGGCCACGATCATTCGCATCAGCCGCGCCACGCACGCGCTGGGAGACGGCGCACTGGCTGAAGAATTGCGCGAGGCGGCCACGGCGGAACCCACGCTGCGCCAGATGCGCTTCTTCCAGGGCGGCGGCGCCGAGGCCCTCGAGCCGGCCATGGCCGCGCACGACCTGCCGTACGTGAATGTCGATACCGCCAGCGACGACACCTGCCTGCTGGGCTTCACGTCGGGCACGACGGGTGTGCCAAAGGCCACCATGCACTTCCATCGGGACGTCCTGGCGGTGTGCCGGTGCTGGCCGCCGCACGTATTGCGTCCCACCGCCGACGACGTGTTCATTGGCAGCCCTCCACTGGCCTTCACCTTCGGCCTGGGCGGGCTGGTGCTCTTTCCCATGGCGGTTGGTGCCAGCGCGGTGTTGCTGGACAAGGTGGCACCGCCGCAGCTGTACGAGGGTATACGCGACTTCGGCGCCACGATTCTGTTCACGGCCCCCACGTCGTACCGCGCCCTCGTGGCCCTCGGGCACGACCTGCGGGCGCTGCCGCTCCGCAAGTGCGTGTCGGCGGGCGAGGCGCTTCCCGCCGCCACCCGCACGCTGTGGCGTGACGCCACGGGCATCGAGCTGATCGACGGCATCGGGGCCACCGAGCTGCTGCACATCTTCATCAGCGCCGACGAGGCGTCCGCTCGCCCGGGAGCCACGGGGAAGGTCGTGCCCGGGTACCGCGCCGAGGTGGTGGATGACGAGGGGCTCGTCGTGCCGCCGGGTGTGGTGGGGAAGCTGCGCGTGAAGGGGCCCACCGGATGCCGGTACCTGAACGACGAGCGGCAGCGCGCGTACGTGCGCGACGGATGGAACTACACCGGCGATGCGTACTTCCGCGATGAGGACGGGTATTTCCACTACCACGCGCGCACCGACGACCTGATCATTTCGTCGGGCTACAACATTGCCGGCCCCGAAGTGGAGGCCTGCCTGCTGCAGCACGACGCGGTGGCGGAGTGCGGCGTATATGGCGTGCCGGATGACGAGCGGGGGAACCTCGTGAAGGCGTGGGTGGTGTTGCGTCCCGGCGTGCCCCGTACGGCCGCCACCGTGCGGGCGCTGCAGGAGTTCGTGAAGGCACACATCGCCCCGTACAAGTACCCGCGCGCGGTGGCCTTCGTGGCGCAGCTGCCGCGTACCGCGACCGGCAAGCTGCAGCGGTTCCGCCTGCCGCAGTGCGAGGCGCTCCCGCTGGAGGAAACATCATGAGCCGCCCGGTGTTTGCGCGGCGATTCCGCGTGCCCTTCAGTGCCTGCGATCCGGCGGGCATCATGTTCTTCCCGCAGGTGTTTCTGCTGTTCCAGGATCACGTCGACCAGTGGGTGACGGAGGGACTCGGTCTCTCCTATGCCGAACTGCTGGGGCCACGTCGCGTCGGCCTGCCGTCGGTGCGCTGGGAGAGCGACTTTCGCGCGGTCAGTCGCATGGGCGACGAGCTCGTGATCTCGCTTCAGGTGGAACGGCTGGGCGAGAAGTCGCTCACGCTGCACTTCGAGGTGCATGGCGACGGCGTCCTGCGCGTGGAAGCGCGGCAGGTGATCGTGTGCACCAATCTCGACACCCATCGGTCGATGCCCTTCCCCGATGACCTTCGCGCCGCCATCACGCGTTTCCAGGAGCAGTCGACATGAGCCAGGCCCTGCAGCCTGAGGGGTGGATGCGACCGCGCGGCTACGCGAACGGCGTGGCTGCGAGCGGCCGGCAGATCTTCGTGGCCGGCATGATCGGCTGGAACGCACGGCAGGAGTTCGTGAGTGACGACTTCGCCGAACAGGCGCGACAGGCGCTCTGCAATGTGGTCGACGTGCTGCACGCCGGCGGGGCGGGTCCGCAGCATATCGTCCGCATGACCTGGTATGTGGTGGACCGTGCGGAGTATCAGGCGGCGCTCCCCGCCGTGGGAGCGGCCTTTCGCGATCTCATCGGGCACTACACCATTGCCATGAGCGCGGTGCAGGTGTGCGCCCTCATGGAGCCGCGCGCGCGGGTGGAGATCGAGGTGACCGCCGTGGTGCCGGAGGGGTGATGGCGGACGCTGCCTCGCTGCAGGACGCGCCCTTACGGTGGGTGCTGGAAGACGGGCTGCTGACGGTCACGATCGACCATCCACCGGTGAACGCCCTGAGTCACGCCGTGCGCACGGGACTCGTGGATGCGGTGGAGCTGGTGGATCGAACCCCGGCAATCCGCGCCATGATCCTGCGCAGCACGGGCGCCATCTTCATTGGTGGGGCCGATATCCGCGAGTTCGGCGGTCCGCGGCTCGATCCCCAACTCAACGCCGTCTGCGACCGCCTTGACGCGTGTGAGAAACCGATCATCGCGGCCATGCAGGGCGTCGCACTGGGCGGCGGGTTCGAAGTGGCGCTGGCGTCGCACTACCGCGTGGCGGCACCGACGGTCGAGGTGGCGTTTCCCGAGGTGCTGCTGGGACTGCTGCCGGGGGCGGGGGGCACGCAGCGCGCCCCGCGGCTGTGTGGCGCGGCACTGGCACTGGATCTCATGCTGACCGGCAAGCGGCTCCGGGCCCCCGACGCGTTGCAGGCCGGGCTGCTGGATGTGATCCATGAGGACCCGGTCGCGCACGCCCGTACGTGGGCGCGATCGCTCGTGGAAGCGGGCGCCCCGCTCCCGCGCGCGCGTGACGGTCGGGCCCTGCGCGACGTGGCGGCTCAGCGTGCGGCCGTGGCCGCCGCGGCGGCGCAGCTGCCCGACGATGCGCTCTACCGCCCCGCGCGCGAGCAGATTCTCGCCTGCGTGCGCGCGGCGGTGGAGCAGCCCTATGCGGCCGGAGCGGCCGTGGAGGCCGAGGCGTTTCTTGCCTGCCTCGCGAGCCCCCAACGCGAACAGCTCGTGCGCGCGTTCTTCGCGCAGCGGGAGGCGCGGAAGGCGACACCGCCGCCGGAGCGCAACTAGGCGCCGCGCTGCCGTGTGACCATCCGCATGTGCCCCCGCACGCCCGTCACGCTGGCGCGATGTGGCGCATCGCGATCTGCGACAATGCGGTAACGCCGCTCTGCTTCATGGTAAGCTCGAACTCCTTGTGCATGATCGCGAGCACCGCTTCGACCCCTTCCTGGCCGAATGCGCCCAGCCCCCAGATGTACGGGCGCCCAATGCCCGCTGCGGTGGCACCGAGGGCGAGCGCCTTGAACACATCGGTGCCGCGGCGGAAGCCGCCGTCGCAGATCACGGGGATCTTGCCAGCCGTACCCTTCACCACCTCCGGCAGCGACACGATGGTGGCGCGACGCGAGTTCTCCGCGCGACCGCCGTGGTTGGAGACGAACAGGCCATCCACGCCGTGTTCCACGGCCAGCGCGGCGTCTTCTTCGGTGACGATGCCCTTGAGCAGCACCTTCATGCCCGTGGACTGCTTGAGTCGGTCCACGAACTCCCAGGTGGGCGTCCCCTTCTCGAGCTGCGGCGGCAGCTTCTCGTAGCCCACGAGGTTGGGTTTGCGGCGATTGTCGCGATCATCGACCCGGCCGCTGACGCCGGGCAGGGGCGGGCCGCCCAGGTGGCACTTGATGCAGTCGCGCGTATCCCGGCGCGCCTCACGCACCATCGTGACGCGATTGCTGCCGCCCAGCAGGTCCACCGTGAACGCGATGGCCGGTGCGCCGGCCCGTTCCGCCCGCTTCACCATCTGCTTCGTGATGGACCAATCCGACTGGTGATACAGCTGGAACCACACCGGACCGCCGCGGGCCGCGATGGTGTCTTCGATGCTCGTCGTAGCGACGGTGGAGAGCACCATGAGGTGATCACGCGCCTTGGCCGCCTTGGCGGTGGCCACTTCGCCATCCTTGTGGAAGCCCTTCTGGCTGCCCAGCGGATTCACCACGATGGGTGACGCGTAGCGCGAGCCGAAGATGGACAGCTGGGTGTCCACCTTGCTCACGTCGATCAGCCGCCGCGGCCTGAGCACCCAACGGTCGAAGCCGGCCCGGTTGGCGGCGATGGTCGCGTCGTCGTCGGTGCCGGTCATCAGGTAGCCCCAATGCGCGACCGGGATGTTCTGCCTCGCGACGGGTTCGAAGTCGAACACGTCGAGGGCATCGGCGGCGCGCGCAATGAGCGGCGGCTGTGCGGCAAGCACCGGGTGGGTGCCGGCGGTCGCCACCTGATCGGCCGCGTGCAGGAGCGCATCGCTGCGGCCGTTGCCAGCCAGGCGGGCGAGCCAGTCGTGATCGAGTCCCGCCGCGGCGAGCAGCGGACTGCCGGCGAGAAAGGCGAGAAACTGCCGGCGGGAATTCGGGTCGAGAGCCATGGTGGTGAATGGGCAGCGTGCGGCGCGGCTTGTCCAGTCACCCGCATGCCGGAAGGCGTCGTCGCCGAACGGTTGGCGGGAGCGGGGCGTAATTTGGGGAGTCCTCGCCTCCCTCCTGCCTCCGGGTCTCATGCCGTCGTTTCCCCGCCGCGCCGCTCGTGCGGCGAGCCTTGTGCTTGCCGTGTGCCTTGCCCCACCCCAACTCGCCGCCCAGCCCGCGGTGCCAGGGGGCGGCATGAAGCTGGATGCCGCCGTGGCCGACTCGTTCGCCCGCGCGGCGCGCGCCAAGCCGCGCCCCACGGTGAACATCATCAAGGTGGACGGGGACGCCCCCGAGATCGATGGCAAGCTGACCGAGGGCGTCTGGCAGCGCGGGGCGGCGGTCACCGAGTTCGTGCAACGGGAGCTCAACGAGGGGGTGCCGGCGTCGGAACGCACCGAAGTCCGCTTTGCGAGCGACGGCAAGAACCTGTACATCGGCGCGCGCCTGTACGACCGCGAACCGTCGCTGATCATCCCCGGTGAGAAGATCCGCGACGTCACGCTGGCCAACAGCGATTACGTGGCCTTCATCTTCGACACCTATCACGACCATCAGAACGGGTTCGTGTTCGGGACCACGCCGGCGGGCATCGAGTACGATGGCCAGGTGATTCGCGAAGGCGAAGGCGGGGGCGCGAATGTGCCGGGGCAGAACCGCATGCAGGGTGGGGCCATGGGCGGCTTCAACGTGAACTGGGATGCCAGCTGGACAGTGGCCACCTCCATCGACTCGCTGGGATGGACGGCCGAGTTCCGCATTCCCTTCTCGACCATCCGGTATCAGTCGGCGAATGGGGAACAGACGTGGGGGCTCAACGTGTCGCGCATGATCCGCCGCAAGAACGAGGAGCTCTATTGGGCCTTCATTCCGCGGCAGTTCAACCTGTACCGCCTCTCGCTGGCCGGAAACCTGGCGCAGTTGCAGCCCCCGGTGCGCCGCATCCAGACGGTCACGCCGTACGTGCTCACCTCCAGCCAGCAGCGCTGGACGGGCAATCTGCAGTCCACGACCACGCCCACCGAGGTGGGTGGCGAAATCAAGTACGGCGTGACACCGGCGCTCACGCTCGACCTCACGGTCAACACGGACTTCGCGCAGGTGGAGGTGGATGACCAGCGCGTGAACCTCACGCGGTTCCCCATCTTCTTCCCCGAGAAACGGCCGTTCTTTCTGGAGAATGCGGGCGTGTTCTCCGCGGGGACGCCGCAGGCCGTGGATCTGTTCTTCACGCGGCGCATCGGTATTTCCGACAACGGCACCCCGCAACCCATCCTGGGAGGTGGTCGCCTGTCGGGACGTGTCGGCAGCACCACGGTGGGGCTGCTGCAGATGGTGACGGACTCGCCCGAGCAGGGATCGCCGGGGCAGTCGTTCTCGGTGGCACGCGCCGTACGCGAGGTGGGCGCGCGTTCGCGCTTCGGCCTCATGGCGGTGCAGCGCCTCTCCACCGAGGACGCCGGGGATGTGAATCGCACCTTCGCCGTGGATGGGCGTCTCGGGGTGGGGCAGAAGTGGACGAGCGATCTCTGGGCGGCGAAGACGACCACGCCGGGACGCACGGGCGACGACTTTGCCTACAGTGGGCGCGTCGCGTTCGCCACCAATGTATTCAACGCCAACGCGCGGGTGGCGCAGATCGGTGAGGACTTCAATCCCGAGGTGGGCTTCATGAGCCGTCCGGCGGGGTACCGGAGCTTCGATGCGACCGCGATGTATCTGGTGCGCAAGCCCGAGTGGGGGTGGTTCCGTCAGTGGAATCCGCACGTGAGCTATCGCGGCTTCTATGACATCGAGGACGGCTTCCGCCAGACGGGCTACTGGCACATCGACGTGACGGAAATCGAGTTTGCCAACAGCTCGCGCTTCGGCCCGGAGTGGAACATCTCCCAGGAAGGGCTCCGGGTGCCCTTCGAGATTTCGCCGGGGGTGGTGCTGCAACCCGGGCAGTATCAGTGGGGCACGCTCGGGTTCGACTACACCACTGACCCCAGCGAGAACATCACCGCCACCGGGCGCTTCGATTTCGGCCAGTTCTGGACGGGGACGCGCAACGGCGGCAGCGGCACGCTCACCGTGCGTCGCGGCGCGACGTTCTCGGGCTCGCTGACGGTGGATCACAACGACGTGCGCCTGCCCGAAGGCAACTTCACGCGCACCCTGCAGGCGGTGCGGCTCAACTATTTCTTCACGCCGCGCATCTTCGTGCAGACGCTCACCCAGTACAACAACCAGCAGAAGATCTGGTCGGCCAACGTCCGCTTCGGCTGGCTCAACACCGCCGGTACCGGGCTGTTCGTGGTGCTCAACGACGGGCGTGAGGCCACCGGCTTCTTCGACTGGGTGCGCCCGCAGCAGCGCAGCCTGTTCGTGAAGTTCACGCGGCAGTTCGGGACGGGCGGCTGACCTTGGGAGACGCGGAGGCGGGGAGGCGCGGCGACCGCGTGCTCCGCGCCTCGTTTGCTCCGCGTCGCCCACGTACGGGTTTCCCCTATGGTGCAAGTCCGCCGATCATGGCAGGTTGATCGCGCAGAGTGAGGGCGATGCCAACACGATGCTTCGGCGGGTCGGGGATCGATCCCGATTCCTCGGAGTAGCTGAGGCGAAGCGAGAACGCACCGCGCGCATGGACCCGCTGCAACATTCCACCGCCGTGTGGAACGCACCGTTGCCGGAAGGCATGCATCCGGCAAGCGGGTGCCGACGCGGACTCAGATGGCAGCAGGCGCCATCGCGGCCTCGGGCCGACGTCCTCCGCGGACGGCACAGGGAAGCGCCGGGCCCCAGGGTCCGGCGCTTTCTGTTCTTCTCCCGCGTCCGTCCTGCGATATTGCGGCATGCGAGATCACGCCGCCGACATTCGTGCCCTGCGCAAGCAGTCCAACGCCGCCATCGCGGCCCTCGACCCCCAGTACGTCGCCAGCTTCATGAGCGAAGACATCGAAGTCGCCGTGGCCGGTGGGCCGGTGCTGCGCGGCCGCCCCGCCAACATCGACGCCTGGGAAACGCAGATGCGGGCCAAGGGCTTCGGTGGCTACGTCCGCACGCCGGAGCAGGTGACGGTCGACACGGCGACCGGCACCGCCCGCGAAGTGGGCCACTGGGTCGGGCGCTGGCGCGTGAACGGCCGTGCGCACGAACAGGAAGGGCGCTACACGGCCGAGTGGAAGCTCGGTACGATGGGCTGGGAAATCGCGCGCGAAGCGTTCACCGAGGACGGCGACTGACCATCGCGCGGGTGCGCCGCAGGGTGCGTCCGGCCCGCGTGCCGGTCACCGCCCCGTCCCGCACGGCGAACACGCCGTTCACCAATACGTGCTCGATCCCGCGCGACGGCGCCGAGGGATTCGTGTACGTGGCCTGATCGATCACGGTGGCGCTGTCGAACACCACCAGATCGGCACGCATCCCTTCGGCCACCTGCCCGCGATCGTCGAGGCCCATGAGCGACGCGGGGAGCCACGTCATCTTGCGGATGGCGGCGCTCCAGCTGAGGGCACGCTGTTCGCGCACGTAGCGGCCGAGCACGCGGGGGAAGGTGCCGAAGGCGCGCGGGTGTGAAACGTTCTCGGGGAGTGCCGCATCGCAATCGCAGGCGATGGCGACGTCCGGATCGGCGATGAGCTGGACGAGATCGGCTTCGGCGCCGAAGCCGAGGATCGCACTGGGCGTGCGCTGCTCGAGCACGCGCACGACGGCCTCGCCCGGGGTGGCGATCTGCTCGCGGTCCATGACCTGCTGGAGCGTGGTGCCATCGTCATTCAGCAGGATGCCGGCCGCCCCGGTGAAGCGCGCGGCAATGGCTTCGTCGGCCTCCCGGATGATGCGGGCACGCAGCGTGGAATCGCGGAACCGCTCGCGCATGGCGACGATGCCGCCATCCTGCGCCCACCCCGGAATGATGAGCTGGGCGAGCGCCGTCTGCCCCGAGAGGTAGGGGTACACGTCCGCCGACACCCAGCGTCCCTGCCGCGTCTCCTGCTGCATGCTATCGAGCATGCGGCGTGCCCCACCCTGGGCCCGCCCCTGCAGCTTCATGTGCGTGAACACCGGCACCATGCCGCTCGCGAAGCCGATCGCCATCGTCTCCCGCATCCCCGCGACAGAACTGAAGCCCGACTCCGGGGTGAGCCGGTCGTGGTTGGTGAAGAAGGTGCCCCACGGCTTCGCCACGGCGAGCACACGATTGACTTCGTCGACGGTGGCGAAGTAGGCGGGCTTGTAATCGAGCCCGGCCGACACCCCGAAGCCGCCGGCCTCGAGCCCCGCAGTGACGAGTTGCTGCATGCGCCCGATCTGCTCGTCGGTGGGGCGTACATCGCGGACCCCCACCACCGTACTCCAGATGCTGTTGAACGGCACGCTCGCCGCCACGTTGACGGCGGTCCCCGCGGTCTCGATGCCGGCGAGTTGGGTCTGCAGATCCACCGGACCGCCACCATCGGCGTTGAGCAGCACGGTGGTCACTCCCTGCGTGAGCAGGTTGGCCGCGGTGCCGAGCGCGCGCGGATTGGCGTGACTGTGCACATTGATGAAGCCCGGAGCGATCATGCGCCCGCGCACATCGAGCACCTCGCGCGACGAGGCGCGCGCGAGGTTGCCGACGCGCACGATGCGGTCGCCGCGAATGCCCACGTCGGCGAGTCGCATGCCCCCGCCGGTCCCGTCCACGACGGTGCCGCCACGCAGCACGAGATCGTACGGCGCCTCCTGCGCGGCGAGCGGTGTGGCGGCGGCACTCGCGGCGAGCACGGCGATCAGCACCGCCACGGCGTCGTGCCGGTGGGTGGTCAACGAGCGGAACATCATGAGCATGGGCGCCTCCCGGTCAGGGTATGCGGAGATAGGTGGCGAACGTCACGCCGGTCGTGCGCCCCTCGGCATCCTCACGCATGTACACCACGCCGATCGTATTGTGATCGGGCGAGAGCACGTTGGTGAGGCGCTGCGTGACGCGTCCGTTATTCGTGTTCACGATCTCGTTCACCAGCGGTGACAGGGCGCGCACGGCGGCGTGGGTCTGCGAGGCGTTGCCCGTGACCGGCATGGCGCGCCCGTCGAAGGTGGTGGTGTACCACCAGCGCGTGGTGTCGCCCCTGGCGTTCACGGCCTGAACGGTCACGCGCATGCCGCCCGCGCCGTGCGGCTCGTAGGTCATGATGTTGCTGGCGGGCGCCGGGGCGTCACTCTTGAGAAGCCAGCGACCGAAGCGGGGATTGCCCGACTGCGCCGCCGCTGCGGACGCGGCGCCAAGCCACAGCAGGGTACCGAAGAGCCAGGAGCCTGCACGCATATACACACTCGCGGGAGGGGGAATGGCGAATGTAGCGCCGCCTCGTCGCTGTCGCTGACGGGCGGGGTCGGGGTCTTGGTCGGGGTCGCGGTCGGAGTCACCGCGCCCTCACGGAGCGCACCGAGGTGGTCGAGGATAATGAGAACAGCCTGCATGCGGGCGTGCCCTCGCGGTGACTGAACCCATCGGGCAGTGGGCTGTGCAGGGAAGACCAGGGAGCACTGCCGAATGCGGCTGTGCTCTGTTGCGGTTCTCCATGTCCTCCACCGCCTCGGTGCCCTCTGTGACGGCGCGTCGCGCTCATCTCTCATTTCTCGCCGCTCGTTGCTCA